>OCHO01000433.1_pt1 | contig 38112 bp, 33 predicted proteins | sample 1538441 | NCBI WGS metagenome assembly OCHO01 (sample SAMN04571691, study PRJEB22368) | human gut metagenome | biome: human gut; material: stool | host: Homo sapiens | place: Luxembourg | collected 2012-06-29
GGAACTCTCCTGATTCACGTTCACTGGCCTGAGCCTCGGCGTATTTGCGTTTGCTGTCATAAAACTGCCACTCAGGTATCCCAATTTCTTTCAGTCGGCTCTTGTATGTGACTCCATTCTCCTTGCAGTATTGAACTATCTCTGCGATTTCTTTTCGTGTAAGCATTTTTTTGCGCGAAGATACCTCGCGTGGAATAAATTCGCTACACGCTTTTCACCGGTTGCTTACAATTATTCCCCGAGTGAAGACTATAACACAAAAATAAGATCCACACGCCGCGGCGTGTGGATCTGAAAACAAGAATCGCTATATTTGCATATCTGAAGAATCTGAAGGCGCCCTCCCAGACACACTTTTTGAAACACTACCGCTCTCCGGGTTTCGGTTGGATTCCGACGAAAAAGCAACGGTTTCAGGCATAAAAAAGGCCGATTCCCCGGTAGAGAATCGGCCCTTCTCAAACCAGTTGGAGCAACTAGACGAACCGTCCGTCGCCGATCGGCGTGAGATCCTCGAGGACCTGTTTGATGTGCTGTTCGCGCGAACGCGGGCAGATCAACAGTGCATCCGACGTATCGACCACGATATAGTCATGCAGCGAATCCACCACGACGACCTTCTTGCCGACCGCCTTGATCAGGCTGTCGGTCGTGTCGTAGAGTTTCGAGAAGGTCGGCACGACGTTGCCGTCGGCATCCTTCGCCGAGAGCTCATAGAGCGAACCCCACGTCCCGACGTCGTTCCAACCGAAATCCGAACTCCGCACGAAGACGTTGGCAGCCCGCTCCAGAACGCCGTAGTCGATCGAGATCGACGGGCAGCGCGAGAAGATCTCCTCCACGGCCAGCCGTTCGTCGGGCGAGGCAAACGCCGCGGCCCGTTCGGTAAAGAGACCGTAGACCTCCAGAAGGTGGCGTTCGAGCGCCGCGAGGATGCTCTGCGTCGACCAGACGAAGATCCCGGCATTCCACAGGTAGTTGCCCGCCGCCAGGTAGCTCTTGGCGGTCTGCAGATCGGGTTTCTCGCGGAACGAGGCAACCGGCGAGATCTCCCCGGCGGATGCGGTCTGGATATAGCCGTAGCCCGTGTCGGGACGCGAAGGGCGGATGCCGATCGTCACCAGCGCATCGCGCGCCTCGGCAAACTCCATGCAGGAGGTGATGTTGCGGCGGAACTCCTCCTCATCGAAGATGAAGTGGTCGGACGGCGCCACGACCATCGTCGACAAAGGCTGCAGCGCTTTGAGGCGGAAGGCCGCATAGGCGATGCACGGAGCCGTATTGCGTCCGACGGGTTCGCACAGCACCTGCTCGGGCCGAAGTTCGGGGAGCTGTTCGAGAACCAGCTGCCGGTAGGCGGCATTCGTCACGACCAGGAAGTTCTCCGCCGGGATGATCGGTGCGAAACGCTCGAACGTATGGCGGATGAAGCTCTTACCCGTACCCAGAATATCGAGAAACTGCTTGGGGAGGTGGCGTCGGCTGGCCGGCCAAAAGCGGCTGCCTATTCCTCCGGCCATGATGACGCAGTAGCGATTGTTAGTTGCCATAAGCCTTGCCGATTATCGCTCGGCCCGCATCGGGTTCTCCAGGAAGTCCTTGTAGGCAAGGCGGATACCGTCCTCGAGTTCGGTTTTGTAGGTCCAGCCCAGCGCCGTGGCCTTCGAGACGTCGAGCAGCTTGCGCGGCGTGCCGTTCGGCATCGAGGGATCCCAGCGGATTTCGCCCGTATAGCCGACAACCTTGGCGACCAGTTCGGTCAGCGCCTTGATCGTCAGCTCCTTGCCCGTACCGGCATTCACCGTCTCGTTGCCCGAGTAGTTGTTCATCAGGAAGACGCACAGATTGGCCAGGTCGTCCACGTAGAGGAACTCGCGCAGCGGGCTGCCGTCACCCCAGCACGTCACGTAGGGAAGCCCCTGCACCTTGGCCTCGTGGAAACGGCGGATCAGCGCCGGAAGCACGTGGCTGTGCGTCGGGTGGTAGTTGTCATTCGGTCCGTAGAGGTTCGTCGGCATCACGCTGATATAGTCCGTGCCGTACTGGCGGTTCAGAAACTCGCAATACTTCAGACCCGAGATCTTGGCCAGGGCATAAGCCTCGTTGGTCTTCTCCAGCTCCGAAGTCAGCAGGCACGACTCCTTCATCGGCTGTGGCGCCATGCGCGGGTAGATACACGACGAGCCAAGGAACTCCAGCTTCTTGCAGCCGTTCTGCCAGGCGGCGTGGATGACGTTCATCTCGAGGATCATGTTGTCGTACATGAAGTCGGCCAGAGCGCTCTGGTTGGCCTCGATACCGCCGACCTTCGCCGCGGCAAGGAAGACGTATTCGGGGCGCTCCTCGGCAAAGAAACGCTCGACGGCCTCCTGACGTGTCAGATCCAGCTCCTTGTGCGTACGGGTAATGATGTTCGTGTAGCCCTGACGCTGCAGTTCGCGAACGATGGCCGAACCTACCATTCCACGGTGTCCGGCCACATAAATTTTTGCATTCTTCTCCATCATAAGGCTTTCCTCCTCATATTACTTTACAATACCCTTTTCAAGATACTCGGCCAGGTTCATGCGGATCTCCTCGTCGGCACGCTCCACAGCCACCTTCGCCATATCGGCATCGACCATGATCTTCACCAGCTGCTCGAACGAGGTCTTCGTGGGGTTCCAGCCCAGCTCGTTCTTGGCCTTCGAGGGGTCGCCCCAAAGGTTCACGACATCCGTCGGACGGTAGAAATCCTTCGAGACCTCAACCAGAACACGGCCAGTTGCCTTGTCGATACCCTTCTCGTCCGCACCCTCGCCGACGAACTCCAGCTCGATGCCCACGTATTTGAAGGCAAGATAGCAAAATTCCCGGACAGAGTGCTGCACACCCGTGGCGATCACGAAATCCTCGGGCTTCTTGTTCTGCAGGATCAGCCACATGCACTCGACGTAATCCTTCGCATAACCCCAGTCACGCAGCGAGGAGAGGTTGCCCAGGTAGAGTTTGTCCTGCTTGCCCTGGGCGATACGGGCTGCGGCAAGGGTGATCTTACGCGTCACAAAGGTCTCGCCGCGGCGCTCCGACTCATGGTTGAACAGGATGCCCGAGCAGCAGAACATGTTGTAGGCCTCGCGGTACTCCTTGACGATCCAATAGCCGTAGAGTTTGGCCACGGCGTAGGGGCTGTAGGGGTGGAACGGAGTCTTCTCGTTCTGCGGGACCTCCTCCACCTTGCCGTAGAGCTCCGAGGTCGAGGCCTGGTAGATGCGGCAGGTCTGGGCCAGTCCGCACAGGCGAACGGCCTCCAGGATACGCAGCACGCCCGTTGCATCGACGTCGGCGGTGAACTCCGGCGCATCGAACGAAACCTGCACGTGGCTCTGGGCCGCAAGGTTATAGATCTCGTCGGGACGCACCGTGCTGACCACCTGGATGATGCTCATCGAGTCGCCGAGGTCGGCGTAGTGCAGGTGAAAATTCGGTTTTCCCTCCAGATGGGCGATACGTTCGCGGTAGTCGGTCGACGAACGGCGGATCGTGCCGTGAACGTCGTACCCCTTCTCCAACAACAGTTCAGCCAGGAACGAGCCGTCCTGGCCTGTAATCCCAGTGATTAAGGCTGTTTTCATTTTTTAAAGAATAAAATGTTATAGAATATTGCTAATGTTGCAACAGGGCGAGCGCAATGCTTTTGAGATATGCGAGATGCATTGCCACTCGGATATGAAAAAGGGAAAGTGCCCCAGAGCCGTTTTTAAAGGACTCCGGCAAATGATTTTTTAATCAACAATCTGCGATATGTGCGTTGTGGCGTTTACGTCGCCACTCCTGCCACAAAAGACGAGGTAACGAGCCCAGAATTCCAGCACAACGAGACAGCTGTTTGCGCGGCTCTTTGAAAATTCGGTGAACAAACTCCAGATGACAACGAATCATCCATTGCGGGGCTCGGGAGACTTCCGTTCCGCTGAAGAACTTGAATGCAGCTCCGACAGCAATCATAACACCGTGATGCAAGTAAGGCTTCAACCGGCTCATGAAGATCTCCTGCTTGGGTGCTCCGAGAGCGACCCAAATGATATCAGCACCGTCAGCCTCCACCATGCGTGCAATCTCCGGATAGTCAAACTCCTCGACCTTGCGGAACGGCAACTCGACGAACTGCATCTGCGCCACATCTGGATTCTCCTTTACCAGATTAGCTTTCAGACCATCAAGAATCGTTTGTGAGGTTCCCATGAAGATCATCCGGTACTTACGGCTGCGAATAATGTCCATGAAAATCTGACTGCCACAATATTGCTCAAAACGCTTTCCATAGATCCACTTGATATAGAGCGGGACGTAACTGCTATCGCAAATGGAAAACATGCCACCGTTGACGACCTTAAGGTACTTTGGATCCCGGTTTGCGGTATTGAGGATGACACCATCTGCGACACAGATATAATCACTTCCGAATTGTTTCAATTGAGATTCAATTAATCTATGAACACGACCTTTGTCAAATTCATAATTGATATTGAAATAAGACTCCACAAATAAATTTAAATTTTATTAAGAATGGATATTAATCTATCTTCAAAGCGGTCTATCGTATATAGAGATAAGTATCTATTGTATCCAGCATCTCCATATTCCTTTCGCATTTTTTTATCTTGAAGCAAGATACTTAATTTATTAAACAAGTCGATGGAATCATTTGCTTTACAAATCATTCCAGTCTTTCCATCTTCAATTATTTCTCCAATAGCTCCTATATCAGTAGATACAACTGGCTTTTTATATTGCATTGCTTCTAAAATAGTTAATGGGAAACAATCATCCAGAGTCGGTAAAACAAATATATCTGATGATGTAAATTCATTTATTTTATCTTGTCCGTATTTTGCACCCATATAAATTACTCGATCCACCAAACCTCGCTTTTCTATTTCTATCTTTAGCTGTAAGGCATTAATCTCATTTGTTTCACCTCCAACTAACCTCAACTCAAATTGTATATCGGCTCTTTTCAATAAAGCACACGCATCTAATAAGACAAGTACTCCTTTAGAAACCAATAAATTAGATAAGAATAAAATTCGAGGTATTATATGTAGTTGGGATTTTGATATGTGTCCACAATTGCTTTTTCTTATTCCATTGGGACAAATTTGAACTTGTTCTTTCTTTACAACGCCCTCTACATCTGGATATAATTTCCAAGATAGTAAGATGACATGTGTATTTTTATATACCAAAGGAAGTAACCATCGATAAATGGGTTTATCAATATACAGACTCATTCCCTTATTATGTTGATGGAGAACTATTTTTGTACAAAAAAGTTTACATAACAAAACATAAAGAGAATCTTTCAAAAAGCCCTTACCATGACATGTAATTGCAATATAGCTGATTTCAGGACGAACTTTTATTAATGCTAGTAACAACTTAAGCAAAGCCCCTATTACTCGGAATATTTTTATAAAACTTCCTTTTCCTATTTCATTAATTTTCCGGGACGTCGAAAGATTAATAAATGTACAAGTAAAATCATCATTTATTTTATTACTATCCTTTATTATTTGGGATACAATTGATGACCCATGCACTGGTGGCGGTAATGGTACTATAAAAAGAATCGTCTTTTTTAGATTAACATTCATAGTCCCTAGTATTCATCATTACTCATTGAATATAAACAGATTATCAACATCTCGCAACCAAGTATTTGCGAATTGCAAGTTCTTTCCATATGAGTTGTCTATAATTGTTACGTGCTTCCTACAAAGAAGAGCCAGAATCATTCCATGCAAACGCGTCGTATAAATTGGATCATATTTTTGTATAAATGTTATGCCAATATGTAATAAATCTTTACGGTAAATATGCATTGCATACCAATTCCAGATTGCTTTGAATAAGTTTCTTCCTATTGGAGATTTACAACAGAGCGTATTTAAAACTTTAGCAATAAAAAGCCCATCGTTCAACTTATGATAAAATGTAGGCCAATCTTTTGTATAATCAACGGAATTACTAAATTTCGTTGGAGCAAACTCTCCGTCAATCCGCTTTAAATAGAGAGAACCTTTAATTGTACCTCTCTTAAACGATTCAAAAAAAGAAATAGGAATACAAAATGCCATATCAGGCAATAAATAGACATGGGCTAATTTCTTATTAAGCATTTGAAATCCGCGCTCATCTCGACAACAGAAATGAAGATCTTTGTGTTTTAAAAGAATTGAGATATCTTTATTAAAGAGTTCGACAGTCTGATAATATATGGACTGAGGACAAACAATAATGCGATTATGTGGGTAATGCTCAACTAAAAAAAATAAATAATTGATGTGTTCTCTATATAACTCGCCAATATTTCCGCCACCATGAAAAATAATCACGTCCCCTTGATGAACATTTAACTTTGGACACGTTAATTGAGAAAAATATCCTATACACTTAAAATTACATTTTGCTAGCAAATCTAATTCGCCTTGCCATATTAAAATATCTCCAATGTTAGCATGATAAGGCAAATCAAGTAAAAAATAGTTGTTATTAATTAAAGGTAATAATTGAGTCTCTATAATTGATCTCAGTTCATTACATTTATCTTGAGCAGTCATAATCTCTTATATAATGTTTCATATTCCGTTTGCATACGAGACAATGAAAAATGTTCAATAGCAAAATGGAATGCCATGTCTCCTGCCTTTTTCGAATTTTGTTTGTCTAGTGATGAAAAAATTGATAAATATTGCTCTATTGAGTTATTCTGAACTTTATATGGCCAAGAATTAGGCAATGTTTCTTCTAATCCATCACAAGCATTGATTATTACAGGAAGCTTGGCTAAACTAGCCTCTATTGCCAATAAAGCTAAGCCTTCATATCGAGAGGGCATAAACAAATAATCGAAAGAAGATAAATAAGCAGATAAATTATAAACCTTACCGTAATATTGGAAATTATTGCAACCTTTAAGTTGATCTAACATCTGATTTTTACAATGACCATCACCAATGATATGGAAAAAAAATTGGGTATTGTTTTTTAACTCTTTAATAATACATGTCAAGATATCTATTCCTTTTTGAGGTTCAAGACGTCCAGCAAATACAATATTAATTCTATCGGGTTTAATATATTCAAATCTAACCGCAGGTATAGGAGATAATCCATTATAAATAATTGGACATTCTATACCATATTTTTTTTTGTATGATTGTTGGGTTGCTATAGATATAGCGATATTACTATGATGCTTCTGAAAAAAATATTCAACGTGACGTCCAATCCAATCCCAGCCCGACCATAGTTGCGAGTTATGTATCGTCCTAACAATTCTACAATTCCGTATTATCGGTTTCCATAATAAAAAAGAGAGATAAACACTAAGATCGGGAACTTCCGTATGAGAATGTATAATATGCGGTCTATATTTAAGATATAAATATAAGAACCGAAGGGGGAAAAAAAGAATAGCAAGTTTATTTAACTTGATAATTGAACGATGACAATAAATCCCCTGCTTATCAAGCATCTTAAGCATCTCTTCAGAAAAAGGAGAATAACCTCTTGCGACCTCTACGATGTGATATTCAAACTCCTTATTCCCGGATTGGGATATATTTATCGCAACTTTCTCAGCTCCCCCTAATTCGAAATGAGAGATAATATGAAATACTTTAAGCATTTAAAAATGCGATTAATTGTTGAATCTTATCTTGAAATTTAATTGGCATTAAACTATTTCTTGGTAATGGATCTGAGTCTGTTATTGGCAATCTTGCGATCATTTCTTGCAACACATGTACAAACTCACGTGTATTCAACGGATCAAAAATCACTCCATTTTCAGAATTAACCAAAATAGTCGATCCGGCATATTTACTAATCATAACTTTACATCCAGCGAGTAGAGCTTCATTAGTAACAGCTCCAAAAGGCTCATATAAGCTAGGTAAAATAAATAAATTAGCGGTATAATACCAAGCCAATAAACTTTGCCCTTCGTATCTTCCAGGAAATACGACCCTATCCTGAATCTTTAACTTTAATGATAATTCATTTAGAAACTCTTTTTCCGGACCGTCTCCAATCAATATTAATTTACATGTTTGATCCTGAACTTTAGAAAAAGCACCAAGTAAAGCTTTTAGATTTTTCACTTCAACAAACCTACCAACAAATAATATAATTTTCGATCTAGAAAGTCCGTAAACTTCAATATACCGTTTGGCTACCAAAAGTAAATCCGATTGCTGATCTAGAAAAAATTGTTCATTCCTAATAATAGGAAAATCACAGATCCTACGAACAGAAGTATTTTGGCCATACCATTCAGAAACATCTTTATTGATTGTTATCAGACCATCTAGCTTCTTTACCACAAGATCTCTAATTATCGTATGCAACCTATTATGTTGTTGTAACATTGCTAAGCTATCATCACAAGAAGTATATAGCCGAAATTGTTTCCTATGAAATAATCTATATAATAAAGTAGCTATAAGAGATATTCCATATTCGCTGCAAATAATAATATCAGGATCAAAAGAATGTATTTTAGCCCAATATCCTCGATTTATGTTCCGTCTAAAAAGTACTATATGCTGATCAAGATAGGTATATCTAAATGTTGCATTCCTTAATAGGCTTCTTTGGTCAAACTTCTGATTCGCATTATTTCGAGTCATAAAGCAAACAAGACATTCATACTCAGCACCCAACGCATTGAAGAAATCAACTCGGTATGGAGCTAATGCAGGATGGAAAATTAATAACTTTCTCTTCATATTGGACTATATTCTATTTCTACAAGTTAGCAAACCTTAACTAGAAAAGATAATTCTCATATGTACGATCAATTCCCGTAACATAATTATGAATCGAAAATTTTTTCTCGACCACCACATGAGCTTTCTTGCCCATTGTATTTACCAAATCTTGAGAGGACAATAATTTGTCTATTGCATCAGCCCAAGCATTAGGAGAAAAAGGATCCACAACAAACCCTTCCTGCCCATCCGTAATTATTTCAGGTAATGCACCTGCCGCAGAAACAACAGAAGCACAATAACGATTCATAGCTTCAACAACAGCCATTCCAAATCCTTCGACATGCGCAGGATGAACATATATAGAAGCTTTGTCTAAATAAGCAATAACATCATTTGTATATCCGACTAAGATTACATTGGGTTGAATATTATTCTCTTTTATCTTTAGCTCTATTTTCTCACGATATGGACCTTCTCCTAGAATATATAATCTGACATTAGAACCTCGATTTACTAGTATTTTGATTGCATCAATTAACATTAACAAGTTTTTAGCATAGCATAAACCTGATACACAAACTAAAATGCGAGGTTTTACATTATGAAAAATAATCGAATTATTTTGTTGTCCTTTTCTGGCATAAGTATTATATACCACTACAGATTCCTTATCTTTCAGAGATGAAAAATTTTCAGAATAGAAATCTTGCACATACCGAGATATATATATCACCTTATCGCAAGATCTCCAAATATTATTAAATACAAATTTCTTAAGCTTAGAGATTCGCTCCACCATCACCCCCTCAAAAGAACGGATAGATTTAAACTTTGGATATATACATTTTAAAATGGCTACAGAAAAAGTATCAGCATTAAAATATGTATGAATTATTTTAACATTATGCTTCTTGGCAATTTTACGAAGATAGATTGCATTCTTAATAGGATTTGAGCGTATTAAACCATCTTCAATTACGCACCTATTTGAATCTATACGTTGCCATTCTGAAGGGATATCATCAACGTCAGCTAAAGAAGGAACGCATATTATATGTTTATACTTAGAATTTTCTACTAATATTTTAACCTTTGCAGCTGTTCCTCCCATTAAATTTAAGCTTGGTAGTAAATGGAGAATAGTAAAAATTTTCATTGTAAAAACTAACCTATCTTCTTAATATTCTTTTTAATGGAGCTTTCATAAATTGCCAGAGTAACCAAATATTCCCAGAAGAAATCAGTTTTGCATGATATTTCTTTTTAACTTTGACAATCTCTTTATAAAACTGTAATTGTGACGAACCTGTCTTACTTCCATCCCACATTCTAAAATATGCTAAATCTTGATTTATGGTATAAGCGGTATATTTCTGAGCAATTCGTACAAATAGTTCTAAATCCATAGTATAATGAAAATTCTCATCAAGAAGTCCAACTTCATTTAAGACTGCACGCCTAATTAAAGTTGAGTTTTGCATTACACTACAATGCCTCGTATTTAATAAGCTATTAAACGTAAAGGCTTCAGATGGAATAACTTTTAATATATTGCCTTTACGATCAATCAAGACTTGATTCCCTATCAAAACAGACTTATCCGGATTATGTTCAAAAAAATTATTAATATTAAATAAAGCATTAGGCGCCAACATATCGTCACTATTGATCCAAGCAATAATATCACCTGAAGCCTTTCGAAAACCTTTATTCAAAGCATCTGACTGGCCTCTATCCGGTTCTGAAACCCAATTTAGATGAGGATATTCTTTTAAAATTTCAATTGTACCATCAGTTGATCCGCCATCGATTATAAGATGCTCAAAATTGGGATAGTTTTGATTAAGGACAGATTCAATATTTTGTCTAATAAATTCTGCTTGATTGTATGAGCATGTCACAATTGATATTTTAAGCATATTATCGAATTTGTTTTGATGTTTTAATAGCTGCGTAGTGATACTTTCTTAAATATACATATACAATAAATAGTATAGCTAGAGTCTCGTTGTATTTTACAAAGATTGAAGTCTGTACATAATTTAAGACTTGAGATAATACGGTAGCTACTATTATCAACGCTAGAGCACACGTGCGTTCATCTCGACCTTTTCTCAACCAATAAAAACCATTGACGCATAAAATGACACAAGGTAATACCCGGAAAAAAAGCCCTATTAATCCTTCACACCAAATAATAGGTGCAACATATGTATCACCGCCCAATACAAAGCTATATTCCCCTTTCTCTGCATCTCGAACATAGCCTAAACCGGTCCATAAACAATTGTGTGTTTGCGTTGTTTCTATAGCGGATGAAATAAGACGTTGACGAAAAGCATACGTTCCAGTATCTTCAACTAACTCTGAGTTTATTGTATTGCTAATAAGATTATCCCAGAACTTAAAACTTACAGGTGCAATAATTCTTAAAACAGTTACCACCAGAAGAGCATACATAAAATATTTAAAAATATTCCCAATGCCTTTTTTATAGCTGTAATAAATTACGGTTATTGCTATAATTATAACAGATGTAGCAATTAGATTTCTTGTATATGATACAAAGCATAATACAATGAATATAAGCACATAATACAACATTTTTCTTTGTCTAAAAAAGATATATTCAACAAAGCAAATTGCAAATATTGCTGGGAATATTGGAGGTAGACCTATTATATTACGAGTCACTGAGATTCCTGAGACGCTATCAAGTCGCACATCTTGTTTAAAGACAGGAATACCAATACATTGTAAAAGATAGATAATGGTGAGAGGTATTATCCACCTTAATATCAATTTAAATAATAACTGAATTTTATTAATACTCAAACTAGAAATATAAGGTAAACATAACAAAAAAGAAGGCAATAAAATATAATTCTTCCTATATATAACTAATGCTTCAGTAATTCCATATGCAATACTAGTCTCTATTACTTTAAGAATTGACCAACACACAGCTAGTACTAGGACTACATATAGCCTCTTATGTATTATTCTATAATGCTTACATAAAGAATAAATAAAGAGATATACAGATAAAATAAAGCATAGAAAAGACGGCCCAATAGCCATGAAAACAGATGAAAAAGATGTCAGAGTAAACCACGGCCCCCCGGTCAAATAAGGAAGAATAAAAATTATAATAAAAAGAACTTTGTCTTGGAAGCACAATCTTTCTCTCATGCTAAATCTTTTTAATAAATTTAGCTGGATTTCCACCCCACATTTCATTTGCCGGAATATCTTTCACAACAACACTTCCTGCTGCAACTATAGAATTTATACCTATTGTTACTCCTTTTAAAATAATACATCTCGCCCCAATAAAACTATTATCACAAATTCTAACCGGCTTAGATAGAGCTTTTCTTGTATCTTGTGTACGATCTTTCCGGACAGAAGGATCGAGAGAGTGAAAATTCGTATCCATTATTGTACTTCCGGAACCAATATTCACATTATTTCCAATAATTACTTCGTGAGATACAGTTATTGAAGTAGAGGATATTCCAACATTATTGCCCACAACGAATGTTGCATTATCATATACTATAATTTTAGAAGTATTACTGCTATTAATACAAAAATCTCCACTATTGATATTAAGATCCTTTCCAATAATAACATGTATATTTTCTCCGAAACGAACAATGGTTCTTCCTCGAAATACAATACGATTATAATGTTCAGCAAAATGCTTTACTTTCTGATTATTAAACCAATTCCAATAATTAGCAATTAATTTATGAGTTATCTTAGTTAAATAATACATAGGCTGAAAAAATAAAACCCATTTTATTTGTTCCATATACCTCTTGCTTGATCGGTTATTAACATATCTAATTGTATTCTAGCCACTATACTCTGTGTCACATACACAAGAATAGGAACTGAAATAATTCCCATTATTCCAAATGCTTTTCCTAACACTATCATTAATGGAATAGAGATAATAGCAAATAATAAATAAACAATCATTTGCAATCTTACTTTCCCTATTCCATTTATAATGTACATATAAGTTCCTGCTAAAATCTGAGCTATAGTATAAATTCCCAATACAATAATTACATCGTTATGGACATGAATATTATCACCAATCCATACCTTAAATATTATAGGAGCTAAAAAATACATTAAACAGACAACTGGTATTATACAAAACCATATTTGTTCCAACCTCCGTTTCATATTTTTCATCCATATATAATCTTTTTTAATATATGCCTCAGTAAATGCAGACCAACAAGGTGTTAGAATTATAATAGAAAACATATGCAACACGTTAAAATATTTATAAGCTACATTATATTCAGAAACAGCAGTCGGTCCAAGTATCCTTGATATAAGAACATTAGTAATCTGAAAAATCAGCAGCATCGATATCATTATGATAAAAAAGTTCACACCCAATCCTAAAATATTACTAATCAGTTTACGATCAAAAAATTTAAAAGATGGGGAGAAATCTTTATAACGAGAAGACTTAAAGAAGACTATTGAATATATAATAGTAACAAGGACGGGCAATCCCGAATAAACCAACGCCAATAGTGTAAGGGACCCACTAGAGACAGATATTAGAATAATGATTCCAATTAGTGCTATAAATTGACCAGAAGTTTGGACTAATGAGGCTAAGGCTGTCTTTTGATCTGCATTTAGCATCATGATGAATACATTAGACACAATATTCACACAGAAGGTAACAACCAATATAGAAAATACTTTTTTAAGTTCAAACGAATACGAGACATCAATATTCAATAAAGAACTCCAATTCACAAAGCTGTTAGCGATTAAGCAAATAACTAGTATACAACTAAACAGAACTAGTAAAGAAATATAGGTTGTCGTAACGTATTTTCTTGCCAATATTTTATCTCCCGATGCTAATGATTCAGCAAATTTATTTCTGAAGCCATGAGCAAATCCCAAATCAAAATAAGACAACCACCCAATAATAGAACTAACGGTCAACCAGATTCCGTAACCAATTACCGTTAAATAATTCAAAGTCAGAGGAACAACTATAAGAGAAATAGCAATATTAACAACACGTAAAAGGCCAGAGCCCAAAATATTTCGCTTTATTATAGCTGTTCGCTCATTCTCACTACCAAACTTTTTTTTAATAAGCTCCAACAAGCCCGACTTTCTCAGACAATTCATAAACACACACTTCTAACAGCGATATTAAACATTTACTCACATCCGATCCATCTTCTTCTGGAGCCAGAAGAAGATACCCGTACGATTGAGGTGTGTGCGGTAACCGATGCGGTGAAGGATGAGCACCAGATGCGTCTTGTGGCGGATGTGCCACTCCATGAAATTATAGAGTCCGAACGTTATCAGGATGCTCAGCACCAGCACGACATACAGCTGTACGTTGATCGAGCAGCCCGCCATGTAGCTGATCCACCAGCACAGCACCACAAAGAAGTTCAGCGTCACGATCGCAAGCGTCGTCGCGGCATGCGAGCAGCCCAGGCGGATGAACATGTGGTGCAGGTGCGTCTTGTCGGGATGGAACGGAGACTTGCGCTTTGCCATGCGCGTCGTCATCACTCGCAGCGTATCGAAAACAGGGACAGACAGCACCGCCAGCGTAAAGGGAACCAGCCCGATATTGGCCGCATCATACACCTTGCTCAACGAACCGTGCTCCAGAATCCGCATCACGAAGACCGACATGACGATTCCCATGACCAGCGTTCCGCCGTCGCCGATGAACATCTTCGAACTCTTGCCGAAGACGTTGTGGAAGAAGAACGGAATCAGCGAACCGGCCGCCACAACCGCCAGCATGGCCATCACCCGATCCCCCACGTACCAGAACATCACCCCGAAGAGCAGATTCGTCAGGATGCAGTACCCCGACGAGAGTCCGTCCACGCCGTCAATCAGGTTGATGGCGTTGATGATCCCCACGGCCGCAAAGACCGTCAGCGGAATGGCTGCCCAGCGCGGAATCTGGTTGATACCCCACAATCCGTGGAAATCGTTCAGGCTGTAGTCTCCGACGAAGATCAGCAGCAACACCGTACCGATCTCGACCAGGAAGCGAAGCCCCGGCGAAAGATCCAGAATATCGTCCAGCGTTCCGGTGTAGAGCATGATCATCATCGCCACAACGACGATGAACAGTTCGGAACAGTCACAGCCGATGCCGGCAATCCCCAGCCCGATGACCAATCCGAAGAAGACGGCAATGCCGCCCAGCACGGGCGTGGGTTTGCGTTGCAGCTTGCGCGCGTTGGGATTGTCGACAATGTTCTTGTCGAGGGCGATCTGTACGAGGCGCGGATGGATCCAGCGGACGCTCAACAGCGCAATCAGAAAAGATAGGATGTATAGCATAAACGAATAGGGATAGATCGTTTTTGCGGAGCTCTGCGCGGGCGACGCCAGAGGCTCCCGGGACTCATCCGGGAGCGGTCGTGCGCACCGCGTGCGGGGTAATTCTGCGGGCAGTTCCGTGCGGGGCTACCCGTTGCTGCCGGCCGATGCGGGGAGGTGCCCCAGCCAGCGGTCATAGTCGTCCAGACGGCGGATCAGCTGCGCCTTGCTCTTCTTGAGAGGCTGTTCCGTCCGCCAGGGGTCGACAACGGCGTGCGCCTGCGCATAATCCAGACAGCAGTTCGTACAGCCGTAAAGCGCGACGAGCAGCAGCGCCCGCGACTGTTCGGCCCGGATCAGCGGCAGGATGCCCCGAATGGTGCCGAGCAGCTGTTCGAAACGTTCGCGGTCGCCCAGAATGGCGTAGGCCGGCAGCAGCAGCGCGTAGAGTTTGCAGCGCATCACGTCGCTTTCGAGCTGCAGGCTGCCGTACTGCTGCAGCACCTCCGTCGCCAGTTTCCGGTCCTCGTCGGTCACCCCTTCGGGCGTGTGGAGGCGGCGAAGCGCCTCGTGAAGCCCGGCCGGCAGGCGGTCACCGTTCAGACGCGTATAGACGTGGCGGCCGTCCGAATTGAGCGCGACCACCTCGTACTGCCCCGGCTCGACCGAGAGCAGCGGCACGTACATGCAGTTCTCGACGCAGACCATCACCTCCTTGCGGCCGCCGCCGGGCTGGATGACGACCGTCGCCTCAACCCCCTTGAACTGCCCCTCGGTGATGCGGATCCGGTCGCCCTTCATCAGACGGTCGGGTCCCGGCGTATAGACCGGCAGCACGTCGGAGTAGGAGGCGGCCACCCAGCGCAGGTTCGCCATCGCCTCGTCCGTGAGGTAGGGATAGTGTTCGTTGTGCTCCTCGCGGATGCGCGGCAGGAAGTTGAACTGGGGCAGGAAGCGCTTCATCCGGTAGATCTCCGCCTCGGAGGCGTGGATGAAGACGTAGTTGTAGAGCAGCGGGTGGTTCGTGCGGACCAGTTCGCCGTGCTGCTTGCGGACCTCGACATACGACGGTGCGAAGTACTCGAAGAGGGGCTCCCCTCCCCGGATGCGGCGATCGAGTTCGCGCTGCAGCGCCCGGGCGGGATTTCCCTGGTAGTGGCCCTGCCGCGAAGTGGGCAAAACCAACACATACCAGCGCACGGCGCCGCTGTTTTTCCGGGCCCGGAGTTGCTCCGAAACCGAATCGGTCCAGTTCCAGGTGTTGCGTTTCGAGGTTGCCATGGTCAGTTTGCGAAATCGAAGGCGGTGTTCAATCCTTCGCTTGAGGCCAAACCGGGGCCTTGTCGGCGCGATCGCAAAACACGCTGACATACAGATGATTGCATTTCTATCGAGTGCGTTCGTGAAAATCTGTTTTTCACGGCTTCCGGCCGATCTCATCCATCGACCCTGAAAACCTACCATCTCTATTTAAGAACCCGCACGATTGTTCGAATTGTCAGATTTACAAAGCATCCGGATTGTCTCGATTTCCCGTTCGGTTCGATTTGCAATAATTTTATAAACAAAGGGAGTCCGGGTAGCAAAATACGTCCAGATATACGTGTGGGCGGGGTGTACTGCAATCCGAATCAGACGTCGAGGCAGCAAATCCCCGATTATTAGTCATATATGCGAGAAAAAAACCGATTTGCAACATAAGAAAAACACCAAAAATTTTGCGATTGGGACCCTTTTTGTTTACCTTTGCCGCTGTGATGTGTGATTTCTTAAATAGAGATCATACAACCCTTGATTTCAGAACCGGGAACAAACGGGTGCGACAGGAAATACGCGATACCGGGCAACCGAAAAACGTATGTGAGCTGTATGAAATTTTTAAGGGGCCTTCGGGCAAACACATATAACACACTGTTCGTCAATACATTAAATATGTAGTTGACGAGGTCGCGAAGCGTCCCTGTCTGAACAAGGCAAGCGTTTACCCCACATTATTCTGATCTCCCTACTCCCTTGACCTTCTCCCCTGCCGAACAGTCGGAATCTTCAGGCGTTCTTATAGATTCCGGTATTCAAAATCGCCACATTGTCCGTTGGTACGTCCTGGTCTTCCCCACGAGCGGGCGGGCCATGACCGATGAGCTGGACCGGGAACTGGCCCGGCGGCAACGTGACGGAGAACCGCTTTTCGAATATTTCGCCCCGGCGTTTGTCGAGACCCGAAAGGTAAACGGCCGTCTCGTCAAGACCCGGCGGGCGCTGTTATACAACTATTTGTTCGTGCACGCCTCCGAGGCGGAGATCTACCGCATCAAACAGCGTCTCCCGCAATACAACTTTCTCCCGAGGGTCCGCGATGGCAAGGATTCGTACCATTATCCCTATCTGACCGATCAGGCCATGCGCGACCTGCGATGGATTGCCCGCTCGTATGCCGAACCCGTACCGGTCTGTGCGGCCGATCCCGTCTGGCTGGTCAAGGGTGACCGGATCCGTATCACCGAAGGACGTTTTGCGGGAATCGAGGCCCGGGTCGTCACAACGGCCCCCTCGCGCCACAAGGAGATCATCGTCACGATCGACAACTGGATGTGCGTCCCGCTGCTCTCGGTCCAGCCCGGGCAGTACGAGGTCATCGAACTGAATGCCGAAAATCCCCGCCGCTACTCCCGACTGAACAACAGCGGACTGTTCGAACGGCTCCACACGGCCTTGTGTCACCACCTGAGCGGGGAGGTCACCGAAGAAGACCGCGGCGTTGCCACCGAAGTCGTGCGACAGTACGGCAGTCTGCAGTTCGAAAGCGACGTCATGCGCAGCAAGCTCCACGCGCTGCTGTTGCCGGCCTACACGATCCTCGGCGAGGAGCCGAAGCGTGAACAGCAGCTCCGGACCATCCAGGAGATGCTCCCGGCGGTGCGGGCCGAACAGTCGCGGGCACTGCTGCTCGTCACGCTCTACGGCTGCACGGACAATTGTCAATACTACGGCCAGGCCCATGCGCTGGTCGACCCCTGGCGGGCGGAACCCCGTCCGAAAAAGAGCAAGGCCCAGTTGATCCGCCTTCTCGCGGATTTCGACCGGCTGCTCGGCCACAACTGCAAGTGACGGCCGCATGTTCCGCCAAGACCCGATTCGGAGTATTTGCGAAAAACCTTTTCATAAAAATACATTTCCAATCATCCTATCATGTATCGTTTGATTAAAAAATTGCGACTGGACCGCTATGTCAGTTCGCGATTGATCCTCGCACTGGATCTGCTGGTATCCGTGGGAGCGACGATCATCTCCCTGCTCCTTGCACACATTCTTCTGGGCTCCGACTGTTTCCCGGCCGGCACCGTCGGCTGGTGGCTGGGTGGATCCGTCGTCTTCTCGCTGGGAGCCTTCCTGCTGCTCCAGACCCACAAGTCGATCATTCGCCACTCCACGCTGCGTGAGCTGGCCCGGCTGAGCGTCGCAGTCTTCCTGAAGGGAATCTGCATCGCCATCCTGCTGGCCGTCGTTTCGCGCGAGAACTGGCATTCGGATGTCTGCGTCACGCTGATGTTCGATGTGCTGCTAACCCTTTCGGCCCTGATCGTGATGCGTGTCGTGATGGTCGTCCTCTACGACCTGCTCAAGAACAGCCGTCAGAAGCGCCTCAACTGCCGCCGGATCCTCATCTACGGAACCGGTGACAAGGGGGCATCGCTCGTCACCCAGCTGCAGAACTCGCAGGAGTATCAGGTGGTCGGCTTCCTGACCTACGGCAAGACGCTGAAGAGCCATATGCTGGCCGACCTTCCGGTCTACTACTTCGAGACGGAGGAGAATGTCAAGTATCTGCAGAAACACAAGGACATCGACGCCATCCTCTTCGCCCACGCCCGTGAGGCCCGCGAGGAGCAGGAGCGGCTGATCCACTTCTGCACGGATTGCGGGCTGAAGGCGCTGATCGCCCCCTCGATCGACGAGGTGGTCGACGGCAAGGTGCAGCGGCAGGCGATCCGCGAGATCAAGATCGAGGACCTGCTGGGGCGTGAAGAGATCAAGATCTCGATGAACGAGATCATCGCCAACTTCCGCGGCAAGACGATCATGGTGACGGGCGCCGCCGGTTCGATCGGTTCGGAGCTGTGTCGGCAGCTGGCCACGTTCGGCGTCAAGGAGCTCGTTCTCTTCGACAACTCCGAGACCCCGATGCACAACATCCGTCTCGAACTGGAAGACCGCTTCCCCGACCTGAAGTTCATCCCCGTAATCGGCGACGTGCGCATGATCCCGCGTCTGGATTACGCCTTCCGCACCTACCGCCCGCAGGTGGTCTTCCATGCGGCCGCCTACAAGCACGTGCCGCTGATGGAGGAGAACCCCTGCGAAGCCGTGCTGGCCAACGTCGCCGGTTCGCGCAACGTGGCCGACAAGTGTATCGAATACGACGTCGAGAAGATGGTCATGATCTCGACGGACAAGGCCGTCAACCCGACCAACATCATGGGTTGCACGAAGCGTCTGGCGGAGATCTACGTACAGTCGCTCGGTCTGGCCATCGAGGCCGGCAAAGTGAAGGGCAAGACGAAGTTCGTCACCACGCGTTTCGGCAACGTGCTGGGGTCGAACGGTTCGGTGATCCCGCGCTTCCGCGAGCAGATCGCCAAGGGCGGCCCGGTAACGGTGACGCACCCCGACATCACGCGCTTCTTCATGACGATTCCGGAGGCCTGCCGACTGGTGATGGAGGCCGCTACGATGGCCACCGGAACGCAGATCTTTGTCTTCGACATGGGTAAGTCGGTGAAGATCGCCCACCTGGCCAAGCGCATGATCGAGCTGGCCGGTCTGGAGGTCGACAAGGATATCAAGATCGAATACACGGGACTTCGCCCGGGCGAGAAACTCTACGAAGAGGTGCTGTCGAATACGGAGAACACGCTCCCGACGTCGCACGACCGCATCCGCATCGCCAAGGTCCGCGAGTACGACTATGCCGATGCCCTGAAGGCTGCCCAGGAGCTGGAGGAACTTTCGCGGGCGGTCATCATCCCGGATATGGTTCGCCTGATGAAGAAGGTCGTTCCGGAGTTCAAGTCCAAGAACTCGCGGTTCGAGATTTACGACAAGGAGAACTAAGTCTGAGCACTCGATGACTCGCTAAAAATACATTTGCATCTAACTTTCAAGTTCCATTATCTTCATGAACAACATTCAGGAGTTATACTCAAGATTTCTGGTATAGAAGATTATGGGATATATAAATCATTGTTGGTATGGATGTAATGCGATTGTTCTCATCTCAATGTTAAGTGAGGCTATATTCATCTGAATTGGGAAGGAAGAATGTCGTATATAAACGCCTCTAAGAAACACATGGTGGAATAATATTAGATCGTTCATATTGGAGTTGTCTTAATATTTAAACAAACACGACTTAATAATCTGAATAATTATGGCCCAAGAGGCAATAAGCAGTAATAGGCGTATTGCTAAAAATACAGTGATGCTTTATATCCGGATGCTGCTGTCCATGGTAGTATCTCTTTATACATCCCGAGTGGTGTTAAATACCTTGGGGGTTGAGGATTATGGTATCTATGGTGTTGTAGGTGGAGTGGTAGCCATGTTTAGTTTCCTAAATTCAGCGATGAGTGGGGCTACATCCCGTTTTTTGACTTATGAAATGGGGCGTGGGGATACACAACGGCTACGAGACACATTTTCTTCTGCACTATTGATCCATATCGGCATTTCACTTGTTATTTTACTTTTAGGAGAAACAGTCGGACTGTGGTTTTTGACACATAAGTTAGTCATTCCGGAAGAAAGAATGTTTGCAGCTCATGTGGTATATCAGTTATCCATCATTTCCACGATGGTAAGTATCACGCAGGTCCCCTATAATGCGACGATAATTGCTCATGAGCAGATGGACGTCTATGCTTATGTGGAGTTGTTGAATGTATCTTTAAAACTGCTTATTGTCTTTTTACTTCCTGTCATAGGGCACGATAAATTAATCGTGTATGGCATTTTGGTTTTTGCCGTGAGCCTTTTGATTGCCATGACATATAGATGGTATTGTTTCAAGAAGTATCCGGAGGTACGCACCCGTTTGATCTTTAACAAGAAGATGATTTATCCAATGTTATCTTTCTCAGGTTGGGACATATATGTCAACATGGCGCTAATGGGTAGAAATCAAGGAGTTAACATTCTATTGAATATCTTTCTGGGACCGATTGTAAATGCGGCTGTAAATTTAGGCTTAACTATTCAAGGAGTGATCTCTGCCTTTGGAGAAAATGTTTTAACGGCAATTAAACCTCAAATTATAAAAAGTTATGCCAAAGGAGAATACATAGACATGAATAAATATATGTCTATGGCCAGTGGATTAGCCACTTTATTAATGAGTATAATTTCCATCCCATTAATAATTGAAATGGATTATATATTACGCCTGTGGCTGGGTACATATCCTGAAGGGACTGTCGGTTTAGGACGCTTATGCCTGATTTTCTCATTAATTTATATTGCCTTTAGACCTTTAGTCTTTGGCTTACATGCGGTTGGAAATATTAAGACGATGGGGCTTCTTAATGGAACAATATATTTATTAGTGTTGCCAGTTTCTTATATGATTTTTAAATCTAAAATACTGAATCCAGAGATCCCATTTTATTTAAACATCCTTCTATTATTAATTAGTTATGGTGTTGTGAATGTCTTTTTGCTAAAAAAGTCAATGAATGAATTTCAATATTTACATTATATTTTAAGAATAATAAAGATATTGTTTATTGTAGTTTCTACATATCTATTATTGCTGTTATTACATAATGTGTTACATGAATCATTCTATAGATTACTTATTATCGTATTGTTTAGTATAACTTTTCACGCTCTATTAGCTTATATTCTTTTGTTAAATAAAAATGAGCGTAATAGTTTAAAATCTTTTGTTTTGAGAAAAATCAAGAAAAACTAAGATAAGTTATGAAAACATTAATCACAGGTTCCGCTGGTTTTATTGGCAGTTATTTATCACACGCACTACTAAATCGAGGAGATCAAGTTGTCGGGTTAGATTGTATTAATGACTATTATGATGTACAATTAAAATACGATCGTCTTTCCTTGTTAGGCATTGATAAATCCACGATCGAAGATCATAAAATAGTAAATAGCTCTACATATTCGAATTTCAGATTTATTCGATGCAAGTTGGAGGAAAAGGAACATTTAAAGTCCTTATTCGAAAAAGAGAAGTTCGATATAGTGGTTAATTTAGCAGCACAAGCCGGTGTACGTTATTCTTTAATCAATCCCGATTCTTATATACAAAGTAATATCGTTGGCTTTTTGAATTTACTGGAAGCTTGTCGTCATTATCCGGTAAAGCATCTGGTATATGCCAGTTCAAGCAGTGTCTATGGTTTAAATGGGAAAACTCCATTTTCTGTTCATGACAGTATAGCTCATCCGGTTAGCCTTTATGCAGCAACCAAGAAATCAAACGAGTTAATGGCTCATACATATAGCTTCTTATATCAGATACCAACTACGGGACTACGCTTTTTCACGGTTTACGGCCCATACGGTCGCCCGGATATGTCACCATCCTTATTTGCACATGCAATTTATAAAGGGGAACCGTTGAAGGTCTTTAACTACGGAAAAATGCGTCGGGATTTTACCTATATCGATGATATTGTAGAAGGCGTCGTAAAAGTAATTAATTCTGCACCCAAGGCTGACCCCAATTGGAATAAAACAACAGCTGATCCGGCAACATCAGTAGCACCTTATCGGATTTACAACATAGGAAACCAACATCCGGTTGCTTTGATGGAATATATCCAAGCGTTCGAAGAAGCTGCAGGAAAAAAGGCAATAAAAGAATATTTACCGATGCAACCGGGTGATGTCCAGGAAACCTATTCTGATATGAGTGATATGATCCGGGATTTTGATTATCTGCCCAAGATCTCTGTCAAGGAGGGAGTATCGCGATTTATGCAGTGGTTTAAAGACTATTATAAATATTAATCAAACATAATCATGAAAATAGCAATTGTAGGCACCGGATATGTTGGCCTCGTAACCGGTACATGTTTTTCCGAAATGGGCGTTGATGTTACTTGCGTTGATGTACAGCAGGAAAAGATTGAAAAATTAAAGCAGGGTATTATACCGATATATGAACCGGGGCTGGAAGATCTCGTTCATAAAAACTATCAGGCCGGGCGTTTGAAATTTACGACAGACTTAACAGAAGTTTTGGATGAAGTGGATGTCGTATTCAGTGCCGTCGGCACACCTCCGGATGAAGATGGAAGTGCGGACCTGAGATATGTTATGGAGGTGGCACATACCATAGGACGCAATATGAAGAAATATATTCTTGTAGTAACCAAAAGTACCGTTCCCGTAGGAACTGCACAGAAAGTTAAGGCGGCTATTGCGGAAGAACTCAAAAAAAGAAATCTTGACATACCTTTTGATGTTGCATCCAATCCGGAGTTTTTGAAAGAAGGTGCGGCAATTGAGGACTTTATGAAACCGGACAGAGTGGTTGTAGGAGTGGATTCTGATAAGGCAAAAGATCTCATGGAGCGTTTATATAAACCTTTTATGATGACTCAATATCGGATGATTTTTACAGATATTCCCTCTGCCGAAATGATCAAATATGCAGCAAACTCGATGTTAGCTACCCGTATCAGTTTCATGAATGAGATAGCGAACTTGTGTGAACTGGTTGGAGCCGATGTGGATATGGTACGAAAAGGGATAGGTGCAGATTCACGTATTGGAAGAAAATTCCTTTATCCGGGATGCGGTTATGGCGGTAGCTGTTTCCCAAAAGATGTAAAGGCTTTGATTAAAACAGCAGACCAAAATGGGTATACTATGCAAGTTCTGAAAGCAGTTGAAGCTGTTAATGAAAGGCAGAAAGGTCTGTTGTATGACAAGCTGGTTAAATGCTTAAAAACAGAAGATCTGTCGGGGAAAAAGATTGCGCTATGGGGGTTGGCTTTTAAGCCGGAGACGGATGATATGAGGGAGGCACCTTCCTTGGTATTAATTGAGAAGCTGTTAGCTGCGGGAGCTTCCGTATGTGCATATGACCCAATCGCAATGCAAGAATGCAAACGTAGGATCGGAGATAAAATATTTTATGTCAACAACATGTATGAGGCTGTCCTGGAAGCAGATGCCTTGTTGGTAGTTACAGAATGGAAGGAATTCCGTATTCCAAGTTGGGGTGTTATAAAGAAAAGCATGCGCAATCCATTGATCTTGGATGGTCGTAATATTTACGACCAGAAAGAATTGAAAGATTGGGGCATCGAATACCACTGTATTGGAAAATAAATATGGGCAGACTAAAAGAATTTGATATATTAAAAGGGATAGGAATTATATCAGTTTTAATAGGTCATGCAGCTGTTTGTAGCGAGTTAAAGCTTCTGATTTACAGCTTTCACATGCCATTATTCTTCTTTATATCCGGATTTTTTTTTCCACGAAAGAAGTTTTTTATCATTAGTAAAACATAAGGCATTTCAATTATTGATACCATGGTTATTCTTTGGCTGTATTATTTGTTTTTATTTATTTTCAATTACAAGCTTAAGTACGCATAATATAAATGGAGCATTCTATGATGTCCTTGAAAGTATTTATAGAGGTTTTTTAGGCAATGAAGATTCATATTGCTTTTATACAATATGGTTTTTAATCGCGCTGTTTGAAATTTCAATATTCTATGCTTTTATTTATAAGGTTCTAAAGAATATTTATTTACAAACGTTTGCCTGGTTATCTTTATACATCATTGGTTGGATTCTGCAGGAACGAGGCATCAACCTACCTTATTTTATAGATACTGCATTCTCGATAGGTATATATTATCATCTTGGCTTCTTGTTTAAGGAAACCAAGTACTATAACATAAAAATACCATTCCCTTTTGTAATGCTATCTTTCGCTTGCCTTTTGGGGGCAATATTCTTTTTTAAACCTAACATAGAATTAAAATATAATATATATCCATTTTATACGGCGTTATTATCGACTCTATTTATCACAACCTTGTATTATCTAATAAAGTTTATATTAGGTTACTCCAATAGGGGTATTTCTCTTTTCTCAAAAGTATTCCAAAAATTAGGACAAGATAGTTTAATAATATTTGGCCTTCATCGTCCATTATTTGAATTATCTTATGTGATACAATCTCAGGTAATAATAAATCAAAAAGTCTTTGCTCTTCTTCAAATTCTTGGAACAATTATAGTAATAGAATGTTTATCACCCATCTTATATAAATATGTACCATATCTAGTTGGAAAATATGGATCCAAAAGTTAGTATAATTGTCGGACTTTATAATGTTTCTCCTTATTTAAAGGAAAAACATTTAAACTGTATTCTTCAGCAAACTTATCCAAATTGGGAATTGATTCTTGTAGATGATGGATCAACAGATGAAACTCCCAGATTATGCGATCTATTCGCTGAAAAAGATTCACGGATCAAAGTTTTCCACAAAAAAAATGGAGGTTTGGGGAGCGCTCGCAACTTGGGGATGAAACAAGCTACAGGTGAATATCTTTGGTTCTATGATGTGGATGACGAGGTAGAACTAAATTTACTTGAGTGTTGTGTTTCTGAGATGGAACAGCGGCAAGTAGATTTGATGATATTTGGTTTTTGGGCTATTACTCCATCCCAGAATCTGACAGAGGAGGTCCATTTTACAGAAAGGGAAATCAGAGGACAAAAACAATTGCGCGACTCCTATCTGGATAATTTGCTGTTTGTTCGATACGGGAATGGATTCGCGTGGAATAAAGTTTATCGACGTAGTTTTATCGAACAACATCATTTAAAATATGAGAATCAACGTATACAGCAGGATGAAGTTTTTAATTTAAAGGTTTACCAGGCTGTTGATTCGATATATATATCTTCCAAATTGTTTTATCATTATTTCATTTATAATACTGGTAATAGCCGTTCTCGATTTATACCCAATCGCTTTGATATTTATTTGTCGATCTTTGATCACTTCATAGAACTGAAAAATGCCTGGCAAATAAATGATCCCCGATTCATCGGGTATTTATATAAGCGCTTATATTCTTCCGTTTCTCAATGCCTTCTGTTTAATCTTTTTCATCCTGATTGTCCATGGAGTAGAGAAGAAAAGAAAAATGAAATTGAGAGGATTATGTCAGATAATCGAGTTCTTCAAGCGTTTTCTTACCTTAAAAGAACTAAGTTGGGAATAGAACAGCGCTTGTATCTAAATGCGTTTAAAAGTAAGTCGTTATTTTTGATAAGTTTATACAAGAATTTATTCTCATTTATGAGAAAATTAAATCTTTTGGTAGATGCCCTATCCATCTCTTATCAGAGAATTGGAGGAAAGAGAAAGCCAATTAAATGACTTCAATCGATGCTATTAAATAAGATAAATATTTGACTTATTACATAGATTAGATTTATTGGCTATGAGATTATTTCGAAAAATATTTAGTTAGTCAGTCCCCTTTTACTGGAATGAAGGCGGGAAAGAATTTTACCCAAATGTAATCGATACTTCTCATATATATTCAGACAAAAAATAAAGAGTGACTTTACCCAAGGAGATCTGCTATCTCTTTTGTAAGGTCGTATTGATAATAATTCTATCTATATGGGCTATTAATATCATACCAAAAGATGAAATGACCAGGTTTTTCGCAACTACCGATCTGATAAAAATAAAGATCGATTTCTGCATATACAAGACTTGGGCAACAAGACTCAGGCGTCAACAAATTACAGAAAAATGAAGAAAAAGCGCATCTTTATAGCCATCCATTACTTGGAAATCGGAGGAGCGGAGATCAGCCTGATTGGCCTATTGAATGCCATCGATTACAGCCGATATGAGGTTGATCTGTTTGTGTATAGCCATCAGGGAGAGCTAATGAAGTTGATTCCGAGGGAGGTGAATCTCCTGTCGGAAATACCGAAATATGCCCAAGTCGAGCAGCCGATGACTTCGGTACTGAGACGTGGATACGTGGACATAGTCTTGGCTCGGTTATGGGCAAAATTCAGATTCGCTTCTTATGTCCGAAGGGTAAAGCCCCAAGATGGTTCGGCAGTTTTTCAGTATGTAGCCAATGCCGTAACCCCGTGTTTACCATCGTTGCATTACTTGGGAATATATGACCTGGCTATTAGCTTTTTGACGCCTCATAATATCGTTCTGAAGAAGGTGCTGGCCCGGAAGAAAATTGCATGGATCCATACCGATTATTCTCGGATTGATGTGAATGCGGATCTCGAATTGCCAGTCTGGAGTGGATATGATTATATTGCATCCATCTCTGCGGATGTATCCCGAACCTTCCTCTCGGTGTTCCCGTCCTTAAAAGGGAAGTTGGTGGAGATAGCCAATATCCTATCGCCTGCCTTTGTCCGCAGTCGGGCAAATGAGAAAGTGAATTTGTCTGTGTTTGGGGATGAAGCTGTCAAACTACTCTCCGTGGGTCGCTTCAGCCATCCAAAGAACTTCGATAATGTTCCGGATATACTGCGTCGTATTCGGGAACAGGGAATCGATGCCCGCTGGTACTTGATAGGTTATGGAGGAGAAGAACCGTTGATTCGTCAACGGATCCGAGAAGCAGGTATGGAGAATTTTGTTGTGATTATAGGTAAAAAAGCGAATCCTTATCCCTATATTCAGGCTTGTGATCTCTATGTACAACCTTCGCGATATGAAGGGAACTCCGTAACCGTACGAGAAGCTCAGATGTTGTGCAAACCCATTGTTGTAACCGATTACCCGACTGCTGCCAGTCAGATTCAGAACGGGAAAGACGGCATCATCGTGCCTTTGGAAAATGCGGCTTGTGCAGAAGGAATCGTCCGGGTGATTCAGGATACCCAACTACAATCCAATCTGACACAGTTCCTGAAAGCGCATGATTACGGGAACGAGAGCGAAGTAGAAAAAATATACAAACTTATATGAATCCGGTCAAGAAGAAAAACTATCGGTTGGGGGCTGATTCGGTTGATTGCCTATCTGATGGTCGTACTGAGGCATTCCCCATTGCCTTCAGAAAATGCCAATGCCTTATTTCTTGGACTACTGAGTTACGCAACAGCCCCATGTATAGGGTTCTTCTTGATGGTATCGGGAGCCTCGTTATTGCCAATAAAGGATGAAACAGGTTCTATTCTGCCTAGTCGGAAAAAATATTATCTCTATTATTCTTTGTACAAAGGCTATAGTGTGATATGATTTATGTACACTTTAACCGGATTATATCTGATTGCTCCTATTCTGAGTAAATGGCTGCAAGCCTATAATCAACTTAGCTATTAGAGAATTTAAAATAATGATACCCAAAAAGATACACTATTGTTGGTTTGGAGGGAATCCTTTACCCAAGGACGTACAAAAATATATTGAAACCTGGAAGAAGTTCTGCCCTGATTATGAGATCAAGGAATGGAATGAACAAAATTTCGATATACACAGGAACCGGTATGTAGAAGAAGCCTACCAACAAAAAAAATGGGCTTTTGTAAGTGATGTGGCCCGAATCCATGCTTTGTATATGGAAGGGGGCATATATATGGATACAGATGTAGAGGTGGTGAAGAATCTGGATCCACTTTTAAATACACGAGGCTTTTTGGGATTCGAAGGTACACAATGGATCGCCACCAATCTGGTAGGGTTTGAAGCCGGGCACGAGACTCTAAAGAGATTTTTGGACTCTTATGATCATCGCTCCTTTGTTAAAGAGGATGGGACATTGGATCAGACCACCAATGTAGAGGAATTGACAAAACTGCTGGTAGGAGAATATCATTTGATTTTAAATGGGGAAAAGCAAAATCTTGCTGGTGGAATTATTATTTATCCTACGGACTATTTCTCTCCCTATGATTATATCCAGGGGAAATTAAACCGGACCGAGTATACTTATACGATTCACTGGTTTTCACAAAGCTGGATTGGACAAAGTTCCATCCGAAAAAAAATAGCACAATTGATCCATCGGATTATTGGGACTCACATGAAATAATATGCAATTCGATCCATCTCTATATTATCCTGTTTATATTTACAGTCTACTATTCCTAACAATAGGATATACGGTTTCCATCTCAAAATATGGGACTTCATTGATCCAACGGAACACCAATCAACCGTTGGTATTAATATACATCTTTTTGTTCGTTCTATTGGTAGGATTACGCCCGATTTCCGGATCCTATTTTGGCGATACATCGAATTATGCACGATCATACGATTTATTTGTCAATGGTGTTGTATCATATAACCCCGAGTCAAAGGAATGGTTCTTTGAATGGCTAATGTTTCACTGTTCCAAGCTCATGGATATACATGGGTTCTTACTTTTGGTAGAAGTCTTATATGTATTACCAGTACTTTGGGCTTGTAGAAAATTGGCTCCGAACCATGCTCTACTAATGTTTCTGGTGTGTATGGGAGCTTTTTCTTTTTTTTCGTATGGAACAAACGGAATCCGAAACGGAATGGCTTGCAGCCTCATCATTGCAGCCTTGGCTTGCGTCCAGGGGAGTCTGAAACAGAAGATTATCGGAGGGATATTGGCTTTCCTAGCCTTTAATATCCACCATTCCACCGCCTTGCCGATTGTATGTGTGTTGGCTACTTTTTTTATCAAAGATACACGGATCATTATAGGCTGGTGGATTGCTTCGATCTTCCTTTCATTGGTGGCAGGCGGACCTATTGAATCTTTTTTTACGAATTTGGGATTTGATGATCGTCTGTCCGGTTATGCTACAAACGATTCTGACAATGCGATGTTTAGTTCGACCGGTTTCCGTTGGGACTTTCTTCTATATAGCGCCATGCCCATTTGGTTAGGCTACTATGTAGTGATTAAACGAAAGATCTGGGATCAGAAATATCTCTTGCTCTTGCATACCTACATACTTTGCAATTCATTCTGGGTCATGATGATTCGAGCCGCCTTTTCGAACCGTTTTGCCTATTTGTCTTGGTTTCTATATGCATTGGTCTTGATTTATCCATGCCTGAAGTTACCCATTTGGAAAGATCAAGGGAAAAAGACGGCATTGATTATCATGGGACACTTTGGCTTTACCTTCTTTATGTATTTACTTTATTAATCAATCAAGGATTCTATGGCAGAAAAAACCTTAACAGTATTCACTCCCGCATATAATCGGGCACATACGATTGGCCGTACCTACGAAAGCTTGTGCCGACAAACGTGCAAGGATTTCGAATGGTTGATTATTGATGATGGTTCAACGGATCATACCCGGGAGCTGGTGGAGGCCTGGATACAGGAGAAGAAAATTCCGATCCGTTACATCTACCAGAAAAACCAGGGGATGCATGGCGCACATAATACAGCCTACCGGAATATAACGACAGAATTGAACACCTGCATTGATTCGGATGATTATATGCCGGATGATGCAGTTGAAAAGATTTGTTCATTCTGGAAGAAATACGGTTCTGATCGGTATGCCGGTCTGATAGGTCTGGACCAAACGGAAGACGGGAAAGTGATAGGTACCTCTTTCCCTAAAGGGATGAAAGAGACAACACTCTCCGGATTTTATCAGCGAGGAGGAAAGGGAGATAAAAAGCTGGTGTATAGAACCGATGTTATCCGAAAATATCCTGAGTATCCACTTTTTGAAGGGGAACGCTACGTCGGATTGGGATATAAATACCAATTAATTGATCAGGATTATTCTTTATTGACATTGAATGAACCTCTGGTAGTTGTGGAGTATCAGGATGACGGTTCCAGCAGAAATATGTACAGACAGTATTGGAATAACCCGAAGGGATTTGCTTTTATCAGAAAGTCCGATATGCGTTGCGCGCATAGCTTCAAAGAGAAACTGAAGACTTGTATCCATTATGTATCTCATTCTGTACGGGCGAGAAATAAGAGGTTTATAAAAGAAAGTCCATTGCCACTATTGACCATATTGGCAATTCCTTTTGGAATAATACTGTATGTGGTTACCTATTATAAAGTCAAGTCTTGTCAAAAATATAAAATATGAATCAGCCTATTCGTGTACTGAATCTCTTTACGATCATGAATCGGGGTGGTGCAGAGACCATGGTAATGAACTACTATCGAAAAATAGATCGGACTAAAGTTCAGTTTGACTTTATGGTTCACCGTCAAGAACGCGGGGCCTATGATGATGAAATCGAAGCATTAGGTGGCAGGATTTTCCGGATGAGTCCTATTACTCCTGTTACCTTAGGAAAATATCAGCGAGAATTACGAGATTTTTTCCAGAGTCATCCTGAATATCGTATTTTACATTCTCACATGTCCGAATTAGGATATTTTGCATTTAAAGAAGCAAAAAAATGGAGGGTTCCTGTGAGAATATGTCATGCACATAATACCCCCGCATTTTTTTCTGAAACATTAGGAGAAAAGATAAAACGAATTCCTCGAGAAATATTGGCTCGAATGATCCGTCGAGAGAGTACGGATTTTTTTACATGCAGCCAAATTGCAGGTGAATGGTTATATGGCAAAAAAATCTGTAAAAAGATGGTTTTTATGCGTAATGCGATTGATGCGGCTGCCTTTCGTTACAATAAAGAGTTAAGCTCACGCATAAAATCCCGAGAAGGATGGCAAAATAATCTGGTTATAGGTCATGTAGGTCGTTTCAATCCTCAAAAGAATCATGCTTTCTTGATTGATGTATTTGAGACTTTTCATCAAAAACATCCTAATGCCATATTAGTATTAGTAGGGTCTGGTTTTTTAGAGCCAACAATCAGAGAGAAGGTTCAGAACAAACACCTGGATGGTTGTGTTAAATTTTTAGGGAGCCGCTCGGATATGGTTGAACTGTATCAAGCTTTTGATTTATTTTTATTTCCATCATTATATGAAGGTTTACCAGTCTCTTTAGTAGAAGCACAAGCGGCAGGTATTCCCTGCGTTGTTTCTGATCGGATTTCAACTCAAACTCATATCGTAGATTCTTATTATCCGATTTCATTAAATACATCCTTGGAGGGATGGAACAAGGTTATGGAGAAAGCCTTACAGAAAGGGAAACAAGATACATACTCAAAGATAAAAGATTGCGGTTTTGATATTACCGAAAACGCTTTATGGCTATGTAATTTTTATTTAAAGCGATATCAGCAATATGAATAACCCATTAATTTCCATTATTGTACCAGCGTACAATGTAGCTGATTATCTTCCAGCCTGTTTGGAGTCATTGCTCCATCAAACCTACTCAAACATAGAAATCATCGTGGTAAATGATGGTAGTACAGATCAAACAAAAAATATAGCTATTCGTTATATAAAAGAATATTCTGATATCATATTGATTGATCAAAAAAATGAAGGTCTATCAGGAGCAAGAAATAAAGGCATAAAACAGGCAAAAGGGGATTACATTTGTTTCGTCGATTCAGATGATTGGGTCGAGAAAGACATGATTCGAACGGCAGTTTGTTCATTGACTCAAAACGAAGAGGCTGTCTTATGGGGATATATCAAAGAATATACTCATACTTCTATAAAACAACCGCTTTCAAAAGGGATAGAAAGATATTCTGAAAAAAATATTTATTCCCTATATCAGAGAATTATTGGGCCAGTAAATAAACAATTAAAACATCCGGAGTGTGTTGACTCATATATTACAGCTTGGGGAAAACTTTATAAAACATCGATTATAAGGGATAACCAAATACAGTTTATATCTACGAAAGAAATTGGCACTGAGGATCTATTATTTAATGTGCAGTTTTTTTCTCATGTCAAGAATGCTGTTATTTTACCGGATTGTCTAAATCATTACAGAAAAACCAATAATTCTTCATTGACATCGAATCATAAATCATGTTTGTTTGCTCAATGGACGACTTTGCAAGGTTTAGTCTGGGAAATCATAAAAGGGAATCCACTGTTAGAAGAAGCCTTTTATAATCGAATTGCTTGTACAATGATAGGATTAGGATTAAATGAAGCTTTCTCCAATACTTCCTACCGTGAACATCGAAAGAATATAATGTTAATTTTAAATGAGAATAGATATCAAAAATCTTTCCGCCAGTTAAAATTTAGGTATTTGCCTATCTATTGGAAGATATTCTTTGGTGCGTGTCGGTTCCGCATATTCCCCATATATTGGCTTTTGATAAAAATGATAAAAAGAATAATACAAAAATAAATAAAAAACTTCTTCGTATGTCTCAACTATCCATGTTTCTTTGGAAAGCCTTCAAAAGGCCAGTTGCAGATAATGGATAAACACATTATTATGCGATAATACAGAAACTCCTTTTAAGAAGCAGTTACGCAATATAGATATAACAATTTACCAGCTGAAACAAAAAGGATTGTGGTATAATCCATTATACATATTTTCAAGTTATTGCTGGATGATTTGGCACTGACTTACTTGTTACAACAAAGCACAATACAACAAATCTCCGTAGATCTTGTAAATGCCTTTATCTCATTGATAAATGGACGTATGCAAGGATATAAAAGAGTAAGATGCATATCAGATAAGGTAAAAGAAAAAAACCAATCTCATTTTAAGTAACAACAAGATATATCAATAACAACAATTATAACTGGATAAATATAAACAGAATCATGATGCAACTCCTAATTATCTATTCCGGGGAATAGCTCCAAATTGCATTGCAATCGTAATGGTTGTGGCATTTAGAAAACAAAAAATTAAGATACACTTATCCGGGTTACAGAATTGCGGTCTCAACATTTCTCATAGGAGATGGTCCCCCTAGAAGAAATACATGCGAAAGACTGGCAAATGAAATAAGAATTTCTGATCGTACTCATTTTCTTGGGAATCGGATAGACATCCTAGAGTTCATGCAATCTGCCAACTATGTCATTGGGTTATCACAGAGGGAAGGTCTTTAGCTCTCTTCAATTGAAACTGTTGTCGGAAAGCCTTTCCTCTCCAGCGAGACTAATGGTCTCCGCGAAGTCGTTAAAAATGCAGGAATACTATTTTCACCTGGAGATTATCAGCAACTAGCCCAAATCATTAAACAGTTGGCTTCAGACCGAACAGAATACAATCGTATAGCTCACCTTTGCATAAACCGAGCAAAAGCCTACGATATATCAGCAATGGCAATGAGCTATGAACATATTTATAAGGATATATATAAACTCTGATATGTCTTATGAGGATTTTACATGTTGTTAATATTTCTTTTGTAATTCCATTTTTTTTAGGTGAACAATTGATTTATTTTACGGAGAAGGGAAATGAAGAATACATAGCTTGTTCTCCGTCAGAGGATCTCCCTCGGTATGCGAACCTATACAAATTTCGATATACCGAAGTAGAGATAACCCGCCAAATATCTTTAGTAAAAGATGTTAAGGCAATTTATCATATCTGGAAATTCATCAAACAGAACAAGATAGACATTGTAGTTGGCCATACCCCCAAAGGTGGCATGTGCGCAATGATCGCATCTTTTCTGGCGGGGACACAACGTCGAATTTATTTCAGACACGGACTCGTTTATGAGACCTCACATGGCATAAAGCGGTTTATACTTAAATCCGTCGATCGAATAACCTCCCTTCTGGCAACTCGCATAGTCTGCGTAAGTAAATCCGTTGCTCAAAAAAGTATTGAAGACGGCCTCAATAAAGCCAACAAACAAGTCATCCTTAATCGAGGCACATGTAATGGTATAGATGTGAACAGATTTGATCCATCTCACATCAACCCGTCAACTCGAGCCCAATTGCTAGCAAAGTATAACATTACACCCAATCAATTCGTAATAGGTTATGTCGGCAGACTGGTCAGAGACAAAGGTATAAAAGAGTTGGTGGATGCTTTTGAGATAGTACATCAGAAATATCCTCAAACAAGGTTGCTTCTTATTGGGATGTTAGAGAAGCGAGACGCCTTAGATGCAGATACCGTACAGAAAATCAATACCCATCCAGGCATAACGTGCACGGGGCGGATTGCCAATGAAGAGATCCAGAACTTCTATTCTTTGATGAATATTTTCGTACTTCCCTCCTATCGAGAAGGATTTCCAACCTCTGTTCTGGAAGCCTCAGCAATGAAATTACCAGTCTTGACGACACGAGCAACCGGTTGCATCGAATCTATTATTGACCACCAAACGGGCCTATTTATCAACCATGATGCTCAAGACATTGCCAATCACATGATTGAACTGATACAAGACAAAGATCTGTATCATCACCTAGCAGAATCAGGAAGAGAATTTGTCATTCAGAATTTTACACCGGAGTTAATCTGGCAGGCTATCGAAAAATTATATAAATCATGAAACTTTTAATCACCGGCATTCATGGCTTTGTAGGGAGCAATCTGGTTGCTGCACTCAGCCAAGACATGGAGATCTATGGCTTAGATATTGTTGCTCCTCAAAAAAAAGGTGTCATACGAACCTTTTCATGGAATGACCTGGAACAAGGGAAGATTCCGGAAGTTGATGCAATTATCCATCTTGCAGGAAAGGCTCACGACACCAAAAACAAATCGGCTGCAGATGTCTATTTCAAGGTAAATACGGGACTTACACAAAAAATCTTTGATTACTTTCTACTTTCGTCCGCAAAAAAGTTTATTTTCTTCAGTTCTGTAAAGGCCGCTGCAGATTTTGTTCCGGGAGAGATTCTGACAGAAGATATCACGCCGGCTCCAGTAGGCCCTTATGGAGAAAGCAAAATCAAAGCTGAAGAGTATATCTTATCCAAGGATGTTCCTGAAGGTAAAAGTGTGTATATTCTCCGCCCCTGCATGATACACGGCCCCGGGAATAAAGGGAATCTGAATCTTCTGTATAACGTAGTCCGAAAAGGTATCCCCTGGCCTTTGGGAGCATTCGATAACAAACGGACTTTCACATCCATTGACAATCTAACTTTCGTTATTAGAAATCTGATAGAAAAAAGCGTTCCGAGTGGTATCTATCATATGGCTGATGATGAAGCCATATCAACCAACCATCTAATCGAAATTATCTGCAGCTCCATAGGACATAAAGCACACATCTGGAGACTCAATCGTTCTTTCATTACGTTCTGCGCAAAATTAGGCACTATCCTACACCTGCCCTTAAATGAAGACAGACTCCACAAATTGACTGAAAACTACGTAGTATCCAATAACAAAATCAAACGAGCCATCGGAATTGAGCACATGCCGATAAGAGCAGAAGAGGGATTGGCTCGAACCATGGAAAGTTTTAAAAATCGATGATCTACTTATTGCTATTCTGCCTGCTGATAATCGCAGAACTGATTTACTTTCGGATTGCCGATCGATTCAATATCATCGACAAACCCAATGAGCGAAGTTCCCACAAAAGTATCACACTGCGTGGGGGCGGTATCATCTTCCTGCTCGGGAGCTGGCTGTATGCCGCATTCTTCGGATTAGAATATCCCTGGTTTCTGACCGGACTCTCCCTGGTTGCCATCATCAGCTTCATCGACGACATCCATTCTCTGCCCGACAGCATTCGCCTGGTCGTACAGTTTATTGCCATGTTCCTGATGTTCGAGCAGTTCGGAATCCTGAACTGGGAAAGCTGGTGGATCATTCTCATTGCCCTGATTGTCTGCGTCGGAGTTTCGAATGCATACAACTTCATGGATGGGATCAACGGGATCACCGGAGGATATTCGTTGGCCGTTATGATTCCTCTGATGTTCATCAATGCCCGAACGCCATTCATTGATCCGAATTTCCTCTACGTCGTAACGTTGAGTCTGATGGTCTTCTGCTTCTTCAACTTCCGGAAGAAGGCCAAATGCTTTGCAGGCGATGTTGGATCGCTGAGCATTGCATTTATCGTAATTTTTGCCCTTGGCCGATTGATTCTGCAGACTGGAGATTTCACCTATATCCTCTTCCTGGCACTATACGGCGTGGATTCGGTTCTGACAATCTGTCATCGGATCATGTTGCACGAAAATCTGGGGCAGGCCCATCGGAAACATGCCTACCAGTTGATGGCCAACGAACTGAAGATTCCGCACGTGGTCGTATCGTCCATCTATATGATTATTCAGCTCGCCGTCTCTTTCGGATTGATCCTACTGCCGATCAACCACTGGCTCTACACAATAGTAATCCTGCTTCTATTGGCGATCATTTATCTCCTCTTCATGCGGAAATATTACCCGCTGCATGAAGCCTATCTGAAATCCAAACAAGCCTAATTATGCTTATCGACGATAAACTTCTGGACGAGGTTGCAGCATTGGCCCGGACCTCTGAACGGCTTCGCATGAATCGTGACATGCGAAACTCTACGGCCGATACTTCACAACGGATGTTGAATGCCCTGGAGATCGGCACCGTCCTCCCCATCCATCGACATCCGACAACCTCCGAAACTCAGCTTCTACTGCGCGGCAAGATCGACGTTATGTTTTACGATGATCAACGCCGCGAAATCGAGCGGTTCCACCTCGATCCGCGAAACGGAATGTATGGCGTAGATATTCCGGCCGGCACATGGCACAATCTCGTTGTTATTGAACCGGCCGTCATCTTCGAGGCCAAGGACGGAGCCTACAAGCCCATCTCACCAGAAGACATCTTATAACTCCTCAGATCTGTTATAATTAGTATTCAACCCGATCTGATAAAGTAACCCCCAAAACTCCATGTGAGTTTTGGGGGTTCTCTTTGTTACGCCCGTTCGGAACGGTCAGTTCCAGCCGCCAATAATCTCGCCTCCGATCTCGATCGAAACCTGGTCGGGATTGGAGTTGATCACCAACGACAGCGTATGCTGGATACTGTTCCAAAGAGTGTGTCTGGGGAATAAATAAAAAAGTCTACAGATTTTTTAGATTTGTAGTGACGAACCAACAAAAACTAAAAAAGAGTAGACTTATGGTGTTGACAAAGGAACAACTTT
>OCHO01000445.1_pt1 | contig 36880 bp, 32 predicted proteins | sample 1538441 | NCBI WGS metagenome assembly OCHO01 (sample SAMN04571691, study PRJEB22368) | human gut metagenome | biome: human gut; material: stool | host: Homo sapiens | place: Luxembourg | collected 2012-06-29
AAAAGGCGACGGCGGAGCAGCACATCATGTGTCTGTGCGCGGCAATCAGCGACGAGCTCGCGCGCGCCGAGGTCCCGTATCTGTTGCGGATGTCCATCGGCTACGCACGGGTTGGTGATGGCGTCGATACCTGGCAAGACTTGCTTCGCGCTGCCGACGCGGAGCTCTACCGCGTAAAGCGCGAGAAGAAGAAAGCCGGCGTCCAGATACGCTAGAAAAAAAGGGCGAACGCTGGCGTGCGTTGCGGCCCTCGGCTCACCGATGTACTCCATTAAGCTAAAGCATGTGAATCTCCTCTACTAAATAAGGGCGGTTCGTTAGGCCTTTTTGGGTTTGTTGACGATGATGATGCCGCCGCAGACCAACAGCAGGGCAACGATGACGGTAACGGGGCTCGTGCCAGCGCCCTCGCCGAGCAGCAGCGCGCTCAGCAGCACACCAAAGACGGGGTTCATAAACCCAAAGACCGAGACACGACTGACGGGGTTGACGGCGAGCAGGCGGGACCACAACGAGTACGCGACGGCGGAAATGAGTGCCATATAAATGATGAGCGCGATGGCGGGGGCGATTTCGGTGGGGGAAAACGTGCCACCCATCAAAAACCCGATGGCGGTAAGGACCACGCCACCGACTAAAAACTGCCAGCCGGCGAGCAAGACGCCGTCATGCTCGCGCGAGAAGATGCCAATGAGGCAGGTCGACAGGGCGCCCGCAACAGTGGAAGCCAAGATAAATCCCTCGCCGTCGAGCGTAAAGCCAAAGGTGCCATCCGCGCCCGAAAGGTTGACGAGCGCGACGCCTGCAAAGCCCAACACACAGCCAAGCACCTTGGGCGTATTGAGCCTCTCGGTGTGAAATGCCAGGGCGGCAAAGAGGATTGCGAGGAAGTTGGCACTGGCCTCGATGATGGAACTCGACATGGCGCTGGCGCGCGAGAGTCCCAGGTAGAAAAAGAAGTACTGCCCGATAGTCTGGAAGAGTGACAAGACAAAGATGGGCTTGATGTCACGAGCCTGCGGAATGAGGGGACGGCGCTGAGCCGCACTCATCCCAACGATAACCAGGGCGCCGGCAAGCGTGAAGCGCAAGCCCGCAAAGAGCAGCTGTGAGGCGCTATCGTGAGCGGGGATGCCAAAGAGCCCGTAACCGATCTTGATGCAGGGGAAAGCCGACCCCCAGAGCGCACAGCAGACGAGACAGCCCAGGATGAGTCCGGGCAGGGTGGCGAGATACGGCTTGCGGCTTTCCATGATGTCCTTCCTACATGCGCGAAGCAAAAAAGAACCCGCCGCCGGGCGTGCCGGTGGCGGGTGTTGTTACCCGAGGGGATTGTACCCGATGGGAAAGCTTTAAGCGAAGTAGGCTACGCCGCTCTCAAAGATCGGCATGAACTTATCGCCGGGGACATGTTCGGGCACGTTGCGGTACAGGTTGTCGCCGCGACGCTCGGCATGGCCCATCTTGCCCAGGACGCGGCCGTCGGGGCTCGTGATGCCCTCGATGGCGAGTGCGGAGCCGTTGGGGTTGACGGAAAGATCCATGCTCGGCTTGCCGTCCTCGCCCACGTACTGCGTGGCGACCTGGCCGTTGGCGATCAGCTGGGTGAGCACCTCGTCATTGGCGACAAAGCGGCCCTCGCCGTGGCTGATGGCGACGGTGTAGGGGTCGTCGAGGCTGCACTGCGACAGCCACGGGGACAGGTTGGACGAGATACGGGTGCGCACCAGGCGGCTCTGGTGGCGACCGATGGTGTTGAACGTCAACGTGGGCGCATCGGGCGTGGCGTCGACGATGTCGCCGTAGGGCACCAGACCGAGCTTGATCAGGGCCTGGAAGCCGTTGCAGATGCCCAGCATCAGGCCGTCGCGGGCCTTGAGCAGGTCACGGACTGCCTCGGTGACCTCGGGAGCGCGGAAGAACGCCGTGATGAACTTCGCGGAGCCATCGGGCTCGTCGCCGCCCGAGAAGCCGCCGGGGATCATGACGATCTGGCTTGCACGGATGCGGCGGGCAAGCTCGTGGGTGCTCTCGGCGACGGCCTCGGGCGTGAGGTTGTTGATCACGAAGGTGTCGGCCTCGGCGCCGGCGGCGCGGAAGGCACGGGCGCTATCGTACTCGCAGTTGTTGCCGGGGAACACGGGGATTACCACGCGCGGGCGGGCGATCTTGGCGCCGCTGTACACGTGGATATCCTTGGCACGGAAGTCGATGGTCTCGACCCTGGCAGTCTCGCCGGCGCTGCGGTAGGCAAAGACGCCCTCGATGCCGCTCTCCCAGGCCTCTTGGAGCTCGGAGAGCTCGATGACCTCGGAGCCGGTATCGATGACATAACCCTCGACGGTGGTGCCCAGGGGCTCGACGACAACGCCGTCGGCGACCTCGGGCAGCTCGGCATCCTCGGCAAGCTCGACGATAAAGCTGCCGTAGAGCGGGGTGAAGAGGCTCTCCACGTCCACATCCTCGGCAAGCTCGATACCGATCTGGTTGCCGACGCACATCTTAAAGAGGCTCTCGGCGCCGCAGCCGTAGCCGGGCGTGGAGACGGCCAGGGCGTCGCCGGTGGCGGTGAGTGCCTCGACGGCGTCAAATGCGGCGAGCAGCTGCTGGGCATCGGGACGGTAGTCCTCGCCATAGGTGGCGGGGGCGATACGGACGACGCGGTGCGTAAGGCCCTTGAACTCGGGGGAGACAGCGCGCGCCGCGCGGCCCACGGCGACAGCGAAGCTGATCAGGGTCGGCGGAACGTTGAGCTCGCCGGCCTCGTCCTCAAACGAACCGCTCATGGAGTCCTTGCCGCCGATGGCGCCGGTACCCAGGTCGACCTGGGCCATAAGAGCGCCCAAGACGGCTGCCATGGGCTTGCCCCAGCGCTCGGCCTCGGTGCGCAGACGCTCGAAGTACTCCTGGAAGGAGAGGTAGGCGCGCTTGTGCTCAAAGCCTGCGGCCACGAGCTTGGCGACGGACTCGACCACGGACAGGTAGGCGCCCGCAAACTGGTCGGCCTCCATCAGATAGGGGTTAAAGCCCCATGCCATAGCGCTCGCCGTGGTGGTCTCACCGTCCACGGGGAACTTGGCGACCATGGCAGAGCTCGGGGTGAGCTGCGTCTTGCCGCCAAAGGGCATGAGCACGGTCGCGGCGCCGATGGTGGAGTCGAAGCGCTCGGAAAGGCCCTTGTTAGAGGCTACGTTGAGGTCGGTGACAAGCGAGGTCATGCGCTCGGCAAGCGTGGTGCCGGCCCAGCTGGGCTGCCACACGCTGCGGGCGCAGACGTGGGCGACCTGGTGCTTGGGCGCACCGTTGGAGTTGAGGAACTCGCGGGACAGATCGACGATGGCGACGCCATTCCATGCCATGCGCATGCGCGGCTCGGCGGTAACCTCGGCGATGACGGTTGCCTCCAGGTTCTCCTCGGCGGCGTAGCCCATGAACTCCTCGACGTCACCGTCGGCGACGGCGCAGGCCATGCGTTCCTGGGACTCAGAGATAGCGAGCTCGGTGCCGTCCAAGCCGTCGTACTTCTTGGTCACGGTATCAAGGTCGACATACAGGCCATCGGCAAGCTCGCCCACGGCGACCGAGACGCCGCCGGCGCCAAAGTCGTTGCAGCGCTTGATCAGACGGCAGGCATCGCCGCGGCGGAACAGACGCTGCAGCTTGCGCTCGACCGGGGCGTTGCCCTTCTGGACCTCGGCACCCGAGGTCTCGATGGACTCGGTGTTCTGGGTCTTGGAGGAGCCGGTGGCACCACCGATGCCGTCACGGCCGGTGCGGCCACCCAGCAGGATGATCTTGTCGGTGGGGGCGGGGCACTCGCGACGAACGTGGTTTGCCGGGGTGGCGCCCACGACGGCGCCAACCTCCATGCGCTTGGCCACGTAACCGGGGTGATAGAGTTCGTTGACCTGACCGGTGGCAAGGCCGATTTGGTTGCCGTAGCTGGAGTAGCCGGCGGCAGCAGTGGTCACGAGTTTGCGCTGCGGCAGCTTGCCCTCGAGCGTCTCGGAAACCGGGACGGTGGGGTCGCCGGCGCCGGTGACGCGCATGGCCTGGTACACATAGCTGCGGCCCGAGAGCGGGTCGCGGATGGCGCCGCCCACGCAGGTGGCGGCACCGCCGAAGGGCTCGATCTCGGTCGGGTGGTTATGGGTCTCGTTCTTAAAGAGGAACAGCCAGTCCTGGTCCTCGCCGTCGACATCGACCTTCACCTTGACGGTGCAGGCGTTGATTTCCTCGGACTCGTCGACATCGGTCATGACGCCGGTCTTCTTAAGGTACTTGGCGCCGATGGTGCCCATGTCCATGAGACAGACGGGCTTGGTGTCGCGGCCGAGTTCGTGGCGCATCTCCATGTAGCGGTCGAAGGCCTGCTGCACCACGGCGTCGTCGATCGTCACGTCGTCCAGGACGGTGCCGAAGGTGGTGTGGCGGCAGTGGTCGGACCAGTAGGTGTCGATCACGCGGATCTCGGTGATGGTGGGGTCGCGGTCCTCATCGCGGAAGTACTGCTGGCAGAAGGCGATGTCCGCTTCGTCCATAGCAAGACCGCGATCGGCGATGAAGGCGGCAAGGCCGGCCTCATCGAGCTCGCGGAAGCCGTCGAGCACTTCGACGGGCTGGGGCTCGGGGGTCTCCATGTACAGCGTCTCGGGCAAGTCGAGCGAGGCGATGCGCGCCTCGACGGGGTTCACCACGTAGTGCTTGATGGCCTTGATGGCGGCTTCGTCCAGAGCGCCCGAGATCATATAGACCTTGGCGGAACGCACGGCGGGGCGCTCGCCCTGGCTGATGAGCTGCACGCACTCGCTGGCGGAGTCGGCGCGCTGGTCAAACTGGCCAGGCAGGAATTCGACGGCAAAGACGGCGCCATCGCTTGCGGGGAGCTCGTCGTAGGTCACATCGACCTGGGGCTCGCTAAAGACGGTCGGCACGCAGGAGCGGAAAAGCTCCTCGTCGATGCCCTCGACGTCGTAGCGGTTGATGATCCTCAGGGCCTCGATGCCCTTGATGCCGAGAATCTCGGTCAGCTCGCCCTTGAGCTGCTGAGCCTCGACGTCGAACCCGGGTTTCTTCTCCACGTAGATACGAGAGACCATTGGTTCCTGCCTTCCTGATCGGTTGGGCGTACGGTACGGTATGCGGCAGCGGTCGGTTTGCGGGGTCTGCCCTGCGGTCGCCTTGAGCCACATGTTTGTAAACCTCACTATGATACGACAGCTCGCGGCGCGTTGAGGACGGCGAGGGTGCTACAGTGATGCGCAAACAAGAGAAAGGCATCACATGGCATTCGTTTCACTCGCCATCATCGCGCTCGTGGCCTTTGCAAGCCCCTTCATCGCCTCGGCGATTCCCGGAAAGCCCGTTCCCGAAACGGTCTTTTTGCTCGTCTTCGGCGCGGTGCTGGGACCCCATATGCTCGGCGTCATCCATGTAGATGCCGAGGTCTCGCTCGTGTCAGAGCTCGGTCTGGCATTTTTGTTCCTGCTTGCCGGCTTTGAGATCGATCCCAAGAACATCACGGGCGTCGAGGGCCGCTACGGTATGGCCACGTGGGCTGTCACATTTTGTATCGCCTGGCTTGCCGTGCGCTTTACCCCGTGGTTCTCGGTCAGCCATTTCGACGGTATCGCCGTGACGCTCGCCTTGACCTCGACGGCGCTTGGGGCGCTCATGCCCATCTTGCGCGAGCGGTTGCTTGCCGGAACGCGCGTCGGTGATTCGATTCTTGCCTATGGTACGTGGGGCGAGCTCGGCCCCGTGCTCGCCATGTCGGTACTGCTGTCTGCCCGTACGGGCATCGAGACGCTGCTGATCTTGGGCTTATTTGCCGCCGTGTGCGTGCTGCTTGCCGTGGTCCCCAGCCGCTCCAAACGCGTCGGCAGCCGCTTCTTTGCGTTTGTCGAGGAGCGCGCCGATACCACGTCGCAGACGTTCGTACGCCTGACAGTGCTTATTTTGGTCACGCTCGTGGCGTTCTCGGCCATCTTTAGCCTCGATATCGTATTGGGCGCTTTTGCCGCCGGCTTTGTCCTGCGCTATATCATCCCCGAGGGCAACCATACGCTTGAGACCAAGCTCGACGGCCTGGCCTACGGCTTTTTGATCCCGGTGTTCTTTACCGTGTCGGGCGCTAAGATCGACCTGACGGCCGTGGTGTCGCGCCCCGGGCTGCTCGTGGGCTTTATCTTGGCGCTGCTGATCATTCGTGCCGTGCCCATTCTCATCTCTATGAGCATTTGTCCCGTGACGCGCGATGTGTCGGCGTATGGCCGCATTACCGTGGCGCTCTACTGCACCACGGCGCTGCCGATCATCGTTGCCGTAACGAGCGTGGCCGTCAACGCGGGCGCGCTGTCGCAAGATATTGCGTCGGTCATGGTTGCCGCCGGTGCCATCACAGTGTTCTTGATGCCATTGCTCGCGCAGCTCTTCTACCGCGTGGTCGACGCCGCGCCGGTCGCCGCCGTGGCAGAGGTTGCCGAGCATCCATCCGATGCACTTGACATCCTGCGCGCCCATCACGATTTGGCGAGCCTGCTCGCACGCGAGCACGAGCTGCTGACCTCGCATGGCCATGGTCGCGTATTCGAGGGCCTGCCTACGCTCGATACGATTGCCGAGCGTCTTTCCGCCGAGGCGGCGAGCGGCCACATCGATGCCCGCATCGTGGACGCGGCGCGTCTTCTTGCCGATAAGACCTATGGTGATGAGGTTGACCCGTCCGAGCTGACTCCGCGTGAGCGCCGCCGCCTTGAGCGTGCCAAGCTCGCCGTACACGAATACCGCCGCCGCATGCTGGAGCTCTACGCGCGCGATGAAGCCCAGGACGACGACGGCAAGTAGCAAGGAATGTCGGGATACGGGTTCCGTCCAAATAATAGAAGGCGCGCTGCCTGCGGTTGATGCGGACAGCGCGCCTTTTGCGTTGAACTCTGTTGAGGTTCGAAGCCGAAACTTTCGACCTTTAGGAGCGGGCTGCCCCGTCGACGGGGAGGATGGCGCCCGTGACATAGGAGGACATGTCGCTCGCAAGGAAAACGAAGGCGTTGGCAACGTCCTCGGGCTCGCCCATGCGACCGAGCGGAATAGTGGCGATGATGGGCTTGATGACCTCTTCGGGCAGGTTGGCGACCATATCGGTCTTGGTTACGCCTGGGGCAACGGCGTTGACGCGAATGCCCATGGGGGCGAGCTCGCGCGAGAGCGACTGGACCATGCCGTTGACGGCAAACTTAGACGTGGGGTAGCCGACGCCAGAGGGCTGGCCGTACTTGGCGACCATCGAGCTTGTGGTAGTGATGGTGCCGCCGTGGCCGGCCTCGGTCATGATCTTGGCGGCAGCCTGGTGACCGTTAAAGACGGCGACGACGTTGAGGTCCATAACTTTGGCGAACTCCTCGGCTGTATAGTCCAAAAGGGGTGAGCGCTGGGAGATTCCGGCGTTGTTGACGACCGTATCGAGACCGCCCATATCGGCTGCAGCCTGGGTAAAGGCCTCGGTCACGGCTTCGAGTGAGGTGAGGTCGCAGGAGCGACCCCAGACCTTGGCGTCGGGATAGACGGCTGTCAGCTTCTCAACGGCCGCATCGGCGGTCTCCTGACGCGAGCCAAAGACGGTGACGGTGGCACCCTCCTCGATAAAGCGGCAGGCGATGGCATAGCCGATACCGCGCGTGCCTCCGGTGATGATTGCTTTCTTGCCCTCGAGCAACATGGTGCCTCCATTCTTCGGGGGGTGGACGTACGCAGCACAGGATAGCGGCGGACAAAAGCAAACATGCCTGCTTATCGGTGAGCGGTATCCCTGGTTGACACCGAACGGTCAAATTGTTCAAACGCGGATCGCGTCAATGCGCCCCGAGCGTGCAAATAAAAGGGCTCCCGTCCAAGACCAGACGGGAGCCCTTCGAGCAAATGCGTTGTGGGGTGTAAACCGAACTAGTTAGCCATGACGCCTTCGGTCCAGGCCTCGACGTCCTCGATGCGCAGGACGTTGGCGACCTCGGCCACGCAGTCGACGCTGGCAAGCTCGGCGGCGGCAGCCTGGACGTCCTTCTCGAGCGCGCGGTGCGTCAGGAAGATGACCGAGCAGGCATCGCTGACGCCCGACTTGCCGTCCTCGACCTGGTTGATGAGCGAAATCGAGATGTTGTGCTTGGCAAAGATGTCGACCGTCTCGGACAGGGCGCCCACGCGGTCGGCGACCTTCAGGCGCACATAGTACTTGGTCTGGAGCTCGTCCATGGGCTTAAAGGCGAGGTTGTGACCATAGGGCTCAATCTCGGGCAGCGGAGCCACGCCGCGGCTGATCTGCTCGGAGAGCGACAAGATATCGCCCACGACGGCGCTCGCGGTGGGGAAGGAGCCTGCGCCCGCGCCGTAGAACATGGTCTCGCCCACGGCGTCACCCACCACGTAGACGGCGTTCATGGCGCCGTTGACCTTGGCGAGCATATGGTCTGCCGGGATGAGCGTGGGATGCACGCGGACGTCGACGCCGGCGTCGGTGTTGCGGGCGATGCCGAGCAGCTTAATGGTGTAGCCGAGCTCGCGAGCCTGGGCGATGTCCTCGGCGCCGATGGTACGGATACCCTGCTGGTACACATCGTCGGTGGTAACGCGGGTGCCAAAGCCGATAGAAGCGAGGATCGCCGTCTTGCTGGCGGCATCGAAGCCGTCGACGTCGGCGGACGGGTCGGCTTCGGCATAGCCCTTGGCTTGTGCATCGGCGAGCACGTCGGCGTAATCGGCGCCCTCGGCGTCCATGCGCGACAGGATGTAGTTGGTGGTGCCGTTGAGGATGCCGGCGATGGTCAGGATCTTGTTGCCCACCAGATCGTGCTCAAGTGTGCTCACGATGGGGATGCCGCCGCCGCAGCTGGCCTCGCACTTAATCTGCACGCCGCACGCGCGTGCCTTCTCGGCAAGCGTCTCGACGTGACGGCCCAGCAGGGCCTTGTTGGCAGAGACGACGTGCTTGCCGTGCTCAAAGGCAGTGGTGAAGATCTCGGTTGCGGGATGCTCGCCGCCGATCAGCTCGACGACGATGTCGACGGCGGGGTCGGTGACGACATCGTGCCAGTCGCTCGTAAAGGCCTCGCGCTCAATGCCTGCCGCCTCGGCCTGCTCCCAGGCAAGCGCGCAGGCGCGGGTCAGCTTAAGGTCGATGCCGTAGGCTGCCAGGTACTCATCGTGGTGGCTCTTGATCAGACGCGCCACGCCGCCGCCGACGGTTCCCAGACCGATCAGACCGACGTTCACGGTGCGCAGGGGTTCGCTCATAGATAGCTCCTTCGTGCATCTCATGGATGGATAAATCGCTTAAAGGTTGAGTGCATTCTAGCGTGAACCGAGAACGCGTGCTCGCCAGGCAACAGGAGTCGCACAAAACGGCACCCCCGAAACGCTGCGGAAACATTGGAAACATGCTCGCTACAAACGGAACTCCGTAACAAACTGTCAACGTTTGCGCCATAAGGTTTGCCCTGTGCGACTGGGGCATGCAGGCGCTCGTCGGCCCCGTCACCACCGGTGCCGCCGTCGCCGTCTCGGGCGAGATCGCCGATGCCTTTGCCGAGCAGGCCAAGGCATCCAAGCTCGACATCGTCGATACCGAGACCTTTAAGGACGACTCCTCCACGAGCTTTATCAACCAGCCGACCAAGACCATGCGCAAAATCAAGATCGAGGACCTGACGGGTGAGCTGACGTGGAATGACGAGGGCCAGGTCGAAAAGCCCGCTACGGCCTATGTGATTCAGGACGGCAAGTACATCGCCGCCTAAGTGCATATATCGGGACCGGTGGGGTCGTTTTATTCAGGGCGGGGACGCCTGTAACAGAACGGAAACATTACTTTCACACAATAAAGTGGCTAAACTGCATAAAGTAATAGAAATACGCAGAATTATGGATAAATGAACAAATCCAAAGAAAAGTTGAAATAATCGCCACTTTCCTTAACTAAAGCGTCTACTATTTTGCGAACGCCGAACACGGCGAAGGATGGCCTGTCGGGTAACCGAAACCCGACGAGATTTGAGAGGAGAGCCGCATGTCGAGCCTCACCGGTAAGTCATTGAACCCTGTTATGAATCGCAGGAGCGTTATCGCGAGCGCAGCAGGTCTGGGGGCGATGTCCATTCTAGCTGGCTGCTCCTCCAACGGCGGCGACAGTGGTTCCGCTTCGAGCGACGCTTCGTTTAAGATCGGCACCATCGGCCCGCTGACCGGCGCCAACGCGTCCTACGGCAAGTCCGTTACCCAGGGTGTCGAGCTTGGCTGCAAGGATTTCTCGACCAAGGAGCTGCCGCTTGTCAGCAAGGCCGAAGATGACCAGGCCGATGGCGAGAAGGCCGTCAACGCCTTTAACACCCTGCTCGACTGGGGCATGCAGGCCCTCGTCGGCCCGACCACCACGGGTGCGTCGGTTGCCGTTGCCGCCGAGTGCGGTAACGACCCCAAGACGTTCATGATCACCCCGTCCGCGTCCTCCGAGGACGTCACCGACGGCAAGGATTGTGTCTTCCAGGTTTGCTTCACCGACCCCAACCAGGGTGTTAATGCTGCTAAGTTTTTGGCAGAGAAGTACGCGGACGAGAAGTTCTTTGTCTTCTATAACGCCGCCGATGCCTATAGCTCGGGTATTGCTGATGCCTTCAAGGCACAGGCTGTCGAGTCTAAGCTTGAGATTGTCGCCGAGAAGACTTTTAAGGATGACTCCGCCACGAGTTTTACCAACCAGCTGACCAAGGCCAAGGAGGCCGGCGCCACCATGATTTTCGCGCCGATCTACTACACCCCCGCAACCGTCCTGCTCAAGACCGCCAAGGATATGGGCTACGACGTCAAGATGATGGGTTGCGACGGCATGGACGGCATCCTGGGCGTTGAGGGCTTCGACACCTCTCTTGCCGAGGGCCTGCTGCTCATGACCCCGTTCTCCGCCGACGACGAGAAAAACGCCGACTTCGTCAACGCCTACAAGGATAAGTACGGCGATACCCCTGACCAGTTTGCCGCCGACGCCTACGACGGCGTGCACGCGGTGGCCGAGGCCCTCAAGGAAGCCGGCCTGGGTGCCGACGCCGACCCGACCGAGGTTGCCGAGAAGCTTCCCGAGGCTATGCGCAACATTACTGTTGACGGTTTGACTGGCAAGCTCTCCTGGAACGACAAGGGCCAGGTCCAGAAGGACCCGACGGCGTACGTCATTACCGACGGCAAGTACGTACAGGCCTAATTGGCCGCCTTACATAGAGCGGTTTTGATCCCAAGCAGGGGAGGTTTTGGCCTTCCCTGCTTGCTTGGTATCTAGGGACGATGTAACGTCCCTGTTTCATACATTAACTGGAAACCTATTCGAAAGGGGGATGTGGAACATGACGGTCTTTATCCAATACCTGGTCAACGGCCTGTCCATGGGCAGCGTCTACGCCATCATCGCGTTGGGCTACACCATGGTCTACGGTATCGCCAAGATGCTGAACTTCGCTCACGGCGATGTCATCATGGTCGGTGCCTATGTCTCGTTCTGCGCCACGTCGTATCTCGGCCTCCCGGGCTGGGCATCTGTAGTTCTCTCTTGCGTGGCCTGCACGGTTCTCGGTGTTCTCATTGAGGGTCTGGCCTATAAGCCGCTGCGCCAAGCAGGCCCGCTGGCCGTTCTGATCACGGCTATCGGCGTGTCTTACTTCCTGCAGAACGCCGCGCAGCTTCTGTGGGGCGCCACGCCCAAGAACTTCACTTCGCTCGTCACCTTCCAGGTGCCGGAGTTCTTGGCCAAGTTCAACGTAAGCGCCGTCTCGCTCGTCACCATCGTCGCCTGCCTGGTTATCATGGCCGGCCTGATGTTCTTTACAGGTAAGACCAAGATGGGCAAGGCCATGCGCGCCGTGTCCGAGGACAAGGCTGCCGCTCAGCTCATGGGCATCAACGTCAACCGCACCATTTCGATGACGTTTGCCATCGGCTCTGCCCTTGCCGCCATCGCCGGTGTGCTGCTGTGCTCCTACTCACCGGTGCTGCAGCCCACGACGGGTGCTATGCCTGGCATCAAGGCCTTCGACGCCGCTGTCTTCGGTGGCATCGGCTCCATCCCCGGCGCTTTTGTCGGTGGCATTCTCATCGGCATCATCGAGGCGATGGCGCAGGCTTACATTTCCACGAGCCTTGCCAACTCCATCGTCTTTGGTGTTCTGATCATCGTCCTGCTCGTCAAGCCTGCCGGCCTCTTGGGCAAGTACGTCCCCGAGAAGGTGTAGGTGAGCGTTATGAAGTTTCTTAAAGACAAGCAGACGCGTCACGACTTTGTCACGTACGCCATGTGCCTTGTGGCGTTTGCCATCGTGTTCTTTATGCAGTCCAACCACATGATTCCGCGCATGATCGCCGGTCAGCTGGTTCCCATCACGGCCTATATAGTCATGGCCATTTCCCTTAACCTCGTCGTCGGCATCGCGGGCGACTTGTCGCTGGGCCACGCGGGCTTTATGAGTGTCGGCGCCTATACGGGAATCGTCACCGCCGTCGCGCTGGAGAGCGCCGTTCCCTCCGATCCGATGCGTCTGATCATCAGCATTGTGGTCGGCGCTATCGCCGCTGCCATCTTGGGCTTCTTGATTGGTATCCCGGTCCTGCGCCTGAGCGGCGATTATCTGGCTATCGTGACGCTGGCCTTTGGCGAGATCATCAAAGAGATCGTCACCTGCCTCATTGTGGGCGTCGACTCCCGCGGCCTGCACGTGATTTTTAACATCACGGGCAACTCTACGATCGACGACCTGCACCTGCTCGAGGACGGCACCGCCATCTCTCGGCCTCAGCGAAAACGGCATCGAAATCATCAAGGGCGCCCAGGGCGCCTCGGGCGTGTCGACGTACTCGACCTTCCTCGCCGGTGCCATCCTGGTCATGGTCGCACTCGTGATCGTGCTCAATCTGGTCCGCAGCCGTACCGGCCGTGCCATTATGGCCGTGCGCGATAACAAGATTGCAGCCGAGTCCGTAGGCATCTCCGTCACCGAGTACCGCATGATCGCCTTCGTGGTTTCCGCTGCCCTCGCCGGTGCTGCCGGAGCTCTCTTCGGCGGTAACTTCTCGCAGCTCTCCGCCACCAAGTTCGACTTCAACACGTCCATCCTCATCCTGGTGTTCGTGGTCCTGGGTGGTCTGGGCAATATGCGCGGCTCCGTCATCGCCGCGGCGTTGCTCACGGTGCTTCCCGAGCTGCTCCGTCAGTTCTCGGACTATCGCATGCTCATCTACGCCATCGTGCTGATCCTGGTCATGATCTTTACCAACAACCCGCAGCTCAAGGCGTTCTTCGGTCGTGTCAAGGATCGCTTTGCTTCCAAGAAGGAGGTGACAGCCGATGCCCAGTAAATTTGAGTTCAACAAGGGCAAGATGGTCCCGTATCCTTCTGGCGCCATCGTTCCCGACCGCGACCTGGGCGAGCGCCCGGCACTCGAGTGCATCCACCTGGGCATCGAGTTCGGTGGCCTTAAGGCAGTCGACGACTTTAGCCTGACTATCGGCAAGACCGAGATCGCCGGTCTGATCGGCCCCAACGGTGCCGGTAAGACCACGGTCTTCAACCTGCTCACCAAGGTGTATCAGCCCACGCACGGCACCATCCTGCTCGACGGTGAGGACACCTCGGGCAAGTCGGTCTACCAGGTCAACCGCATGGGTATTGCCCGTACGTTCCAGAACATCCGTCTGTTCAACACCATGACGGTGGAGGACAACGTCAAGGTCGGTCTGCACAATCAGGAGCGCTACTCCGGTTTTGAGGGCGTGCTGCGCCTGCCTACGTATTGGAAGCACGAGAAGGCCGCCCACGAGCGCGCCATGGAGCTGCTGTCCATTTTTGACATGGAGCACCTGGCAAATGAACAGGCCGGCTCGCTTCCTTACGGCGCTCAGCGTCGTCTGGAGATCGTTCGCGCGCTTGCCACCAACCCCAAACTGCTGCTGCTCGACGAGCCTGCCGCCGGCATGAACCCGTCCGAGACCGCGGAGCTCATGGAGAATATCGTTAAGATTCGCGACACCTTTGGCATCGCCATCATGCTTATCGAGCATGATATGTCGCTCGTTATGAACATCTGCGAGGGCATCTGCGTGCTCAACTTTGGTAAGGTCATCGCCAAGGGCACGGCCGAGGAGATCCAGAACAACGACGCTGTTATCGAGGCATATCTGGGCAAGCAGGATAAGGGGGAGAACTAAATGGCAGAGCCGATGCTTTCCGTCTACAACATCAACGTCTGGTACGGCGCCATCCACGCCATTAAGGACATCTCCTTTAACGTCAACGAGGGTGAGATCGTGGCCCTGATTGGCGCCAACGGTGCCGGCAAGTCCACGACGCTCAAGACCGTCTCGGGCCTGCTGCGCTCTAAGACCGGCTCCATCAAGTTTATGGGCGAGGACATTACCCATACGCCCGCCGACAAGCTGGTTGGTAAGGGCCTGGCTCAGGTGCCCGAGGGTCGTCGCGCCTTTTTGCAGATGACGGTCGAGGAGAACCTGGAAATGGGTGCCTATACGCAGCCCAAGTCAACGGTGGCTCCGGGCCTCGAGCGCGTCTACGAGCAGTTCCCGCGCCTGAAGGAGCGTCGTCGCCAGGTCGCCGGTACCCTTTCGGGCGGCGAGCAGCAGATGCTCGTTATGGGCCGCGCCCTTATGAGTAACCCTAAGCTGCTCATGCTCGACGAACCCTCCATGGGTCTGGCGCCGATTCTGATCGAACAGATCTTCCAAATTGTCGAGGACCTGCACAAGGCCGGCACCACGGTGCTCCTGGTCGAGCAAAACGCACAGATGGCTCTTTCCATCGCCACACGCGGCTACGTGCTCGAGACCGGCAAGATCACCATGACCGGCACCGGCCAAGAGCTCCTGCACGACGATAACGTCCGCAAGGCTTACCTCGGAGGCTAGTCCATAAAATAAAGGGGGCGCTGACTATCCCAGTCAGCGCCCCCTTTTTAGTTGCGGTGAAATAGGGACTAAATGGGGGCGCTAGACGCCAAAACAGTCCCTATTCCACCGCAACTTCATTGGGATGTGTGACAATGCCCGTCGGAAAACATCTGCTGTCTTTGGGGGTCTATCTATGCTGTACGAGTTTTGTGCCGAGAACTTTGAGCGGGTGCCGGCAGCTATCGATGCCGGTGCAAAGCGCATCGAGCTGTGCGACAACCTTACCGTCGGTGGCACTACACCCTCGGCCGGTGTTATCAGCGCTACAGTCAGCTATGCTCACGAGCATGACGCGCGAGTGATGTGCATGATTCGCCCGCGTGGCGGTGACTTTCATTACAACCAAGACGAGCTGCGCATGATGGAGATGGACCTGGGCCTTGCCGTAAGCGCCGGCGTTGACGGCTTGGTCTTTGGCTGCTGCAAGCCCTGCGCTGGCGGATGGGCGCTCGACGAGCTTACGTTGGGCGCCCTCGTGATGGCCGCGGGCTGCGCGACCGAGGAATGCAAGCGTGAGCCCATCGACATCACCTTCCACATGGCGTTTGATCAGCTCTCGCCCGAGGCTCAGCTCGACGCGATTGACATACTCGCCGACTGCGGCATCACACGCATCCTGACGCATGGTGGCGCTGCCGGTACGCCGATCGAGGGCAACTTCGAAAACCTGGCCCGCTTGATCGAGTATGCGGGCGACCGCTTGACCATCCTTCCCGGCGGCGGCATTTCCACGGTCAACCGCGATACCGTGGCGGCGGCACTGGGCGTCTCCGAGCTCCATGGCACCAAGATTGTGCCGCTGGAGGTATAACCCGTGGCGCTGGTATTTGACGTTCAGCAGGCGAACGGTAAGCCCGACGACAACCGTCGTCCCGGCACCGCGTGCCCCTTTTGCGATACAGAAGGGCTCACCGACATCATTCGCCGTGATGGCGATTGCATTTGGCTCGAGAATAAGTTCAAGACCCTGCGCGCCACCCGTCAAACCGTGCTGATTGAGTCGGCCGATCACGATGCCGACCTGGTGACCTATGCGCCGGACGAGCTGCATCATGTTATGCGGTTTGCTCTGGATTGCTGGCAGCAGATGATCGATTCGCAGCAGTATCGAAGCGTGCTCATGTACAAGAACAAGGGCCCGCTCTCGGGTGGCAGTCTGGTCCATCCGCATATGCAGATTGTGGGTCTGGAACAGGAGGACGGCTATGCGGCGCTGACCTCAGTCAACTTAGAAGGCATCAATGTCTGGCAACAGGGGAGAATCTCGGTCAACATCTCAACCGAACCGATTATGGGGTTCTTTGAGATCAACGTTTCAGCCCCGCAGGGAATCGCCGCCAGCGATGACACGAGAGACCAAGCCGAGACGGATCTCTTTGCCGATGCGATTCAGGTGGCTCTGCGCTATATCCTAAACGAGCACCACGGTGGCCGCGCAGAGTCGTACAACTTGTTCTTCTATCACCTGGGCGGTCGGACCATTGCCAAGGCGCTGCCACGTTGGGTGGTTTCGCCCTACTTTGTCGGCTATCGTTTGGCCCAGGTCAATGCTGAGACCACGCTCGATATCGATGCTGAGCGCCTGCGTGCGCATCTGGAAACGCTCGTATAGCAAGACTAACACCCGCGTAATGCGGACAGTCTAGCGTGCCATGGCGTCGCGGCCGGCTTCGACGCGCTTGCGCTGGGCGGCGCGCTCCTCGCCGGTCAGACGCTCAAAAAGATGCCCGATAAGCGAGGCGAGTACCTGCTGAAACAGCGTTCCGCACATGACGGGAAACACGACTTCGCCCGGAAAGTACTGCGTGGCGATGACGGCGCCCGAAGAGATGTTACGCATGCCGCAGGTAAAGCACATGGTGGTCGTCTCGCTATATGGCAGATGCAGCGCATGGGCGACCAGAAAACCGACGACAAAGCCACTGACGGCGAAGACCAAAATAAAGAGGGCGACTTCCAAGCGCACCGCGTTCATGTGCAGCACGTACTCGCTCATGGCGGTGGAGTTGGAGGCGATAACGCCCATCATCATGAATTTGCAGGCGGGCGAGAGCGCGGGGGAGAGCTTCTCGTGTCCCCATCCACGCGTGAGCTCGTTGATCACGATGCCGAGCACGGCGGGGATGGCGATCATAAAGGCCATGTCTTGCATCATGCTCGGCACATCGATCGAGACGGTGGCACCCAGCAAGAGCTTAAGCGTGAGCGGAATCGTCACAGGGGAGATAACCGAGGACGTCAGGATGATGGTGAGCGCGAGCGGGCCGTTGCCGCCGAACATGCTGATCCACATAAAAGCGGTGACTGCCACGGGCACACTGTATTCGAGCACGATGCCGCAGACAAGGTTGGGATTGGAACCAAAGAACAACGATCCCATGGCATAGGCCGCGATGGGAATAAGCACTGCCGAGACCAGCAACGCCAGAATCAGGTGCAGCGGACGGTGGAACACCTCGGCTACTTGGTGAAAGGTGTTGCTGAGCGCACCCTGAAACGTCATAAAGGCGAAGAGGGCGGGAACAATGGGCTTGAGCACGCCGATCTGCTGGGGAAAGAGCACGCCGAGCGCCACGCAAATCGGAACGATGATCTGCATATGCCCCGCGAGGAACTTTCCCAGTCCAGCCCATTGCTTCATATGCCCCGTGACTCCCTTTATCCGCGAACTTGTTTGTATGGATATGCTAGACGCTCGTATGTGTCCGTGCGGCTGAAACGCTCGATTATTTCGAGGCTATTACCGCTTTGAGCTGTTCCCAAGCCTCTGACCTGTTGTCGAACGTTCGAACACGTTGGCAGCGCAACCCCTCGGCAACCATCACGCCGCTATCGTTCGGGATACCCAGAGTTTTCAATGGCGGGCGCGGCTCTCCATGCTTTCAACGGGCTTTAGGGCTTTGGAACGCCGCCCGTGCCTGTTGAAAGCATGGAGAGCCGCGCCCGCTGTTTGTAAACTCGGCTCTGGCATGGTTCCCTTGGCTTTTCAGAAAAATCTAGAATAGTGCTTGCAACAGTCGCTGAATGTCGGTATTATTCATTTAAGGCAACAGTCAGTGACTGTTGCAAGCATTTGGCGAATGCCGTACTGACTGAAAGGAATTAAAATGACTACCGCCGTCCAAAAAGCTCCCATGAAAATCGCTCGCGAATGTCTTGTGCTGTTTCAGGATGCACGCCGCGCTGCCGTTGTCGATAACGTTTCTTGCAATCCTTCCGATAGCACGGGGCTGGCTTACTGCTTCGACCGTTACGACCAGTTCAAAGACGATGGCGGGCGCGTTCTGTTCCCCGTGTTGATGGCGCTGCCGCCTAGTCGTTTCGACATTCCCAAGCGCTTCGATTGCGATATTCGCTACAATACGACCCTCACGGGTGCCGAACTTCTTCGCCGTCTCGAAGCATTCCGCGATGAATTATCGGAACTCCCCGCTTTCAATTTGGGTTGTAGGAAGGTCTATAAGAACTGGGCTGTTCGCGTGGCTCTTCGTGCAGGCTATGCGCTCTCGCATGAGAAAGATTTCCGCGATGTTTTGATTGTCTCTGGCACCAATGCCGAGGACTCGCCCGCCGCATTTGACCCGTCCATCTTCGATGACCTGTATCCCAACGGCACCAATGCCCCCAACGGCACCAATGCCGATAGCGAGATGTTTTAAATGCTTTTTCGCCATGACCCCGCCCCGCTCGCGCATGTTCTAGATGATTTCGAGGGCGATTCTACCGAGCGGCTTACGGGCTTCACGGCTCCCGCCGTGGCAGACCCCGACGATGTACTCCTGTATATATACGCTTTTGCGGTACGCCGCCGTCCTCCCAAGAACTGCGACCCCGCTTTGCTTCTTTCCTATGATGGAAAGCCCCATAGCCCTCTATTCTGGGTAAAGGCGGGCAACCGCTGGCATGTCGCGCGGCTGGAAACAGACCGCAAACGCCTGTTATCCCGTGCGGGTTGCTGTGTGCGGGCGAAGCCTGATAGGGACGGTTTCCGGTTCTACGCCCGCGTCTACCACCTCCGCAAATGGGTACTGCTCCTGCCGTTCGCGCTCGCCGCCCTGCTTCTGTGCTTGTCGCTCGCGTTCTTCGGTTCTGGCTCTAGCTCTAGCTCTGGCTCTCTCGGTTTCCTCGATGGTGCCAAGTCTTCGGGCGGCTCTGCCGCCCCTGTAGTCTCAATACGCTATGCGAGCTATGACTCGGGTGATAATGAAGTGACTTGGAAGTCCCAAGCTCTAAAGCGGCCACTGAAGCTGTCGCTCCCTGCGAACTGCACCCACGGCGGCGAGACTGGGTGCAATCCTGTAGCTTCGTCCCCATCAGTGTATGTGGATTCTGATAATTCAGGCACCTTCGATGATTCCGAGTGCGTGTGGAACGCGCCCGATTCCAGCGGATACGGCAAGTTGCTTGCCGCTGGCTCCGAGGTCGATTCGATAGAACTAAGTAAGCAGATTCTCCCTGGTCAGTATTTGGCTATGACCGTGTGGCGTAGCGTCCTCTCTTCCGACCATTCCCAGCCCGCTGGGCAGTCCGCTTTTACTTGGCGGCTCACGGTCGAGTAGGTGATACCGCTCGATCATTTCGAGCGTGTCATAGCAAGGTTTCCGCGATGGATGCGGAAATGTAACCTCCCGAAAGGAGAAGAATTATGTACAAGAACAAGCTGGGTAAGGTCTTGCCCGCCGCTGCTATGGCTGTCGCTATCGGGTGCAGCTCCATCGCCCCCGTTGCAGCGTTCGCCGCAACGACTGGCGGCGTGCGCGATGCCGTCAAAACTCAGGTATCGCATAGCGACGATACCGACTTCTTAGAAAAGGTTGATGCGTCCGTTGAGACCACGGTTGATGCCCGCGCCGGCAAGTGGACCGATAAGCAAGGCGGTAAACACGACAACGGCAAATTTACGGTCACCATCCCTACGGGAATCGAGTATTCGAACGTTGACGCGGGGCATTTCGACCAGTCGGGCGAGTATGACGTTAACGTGGCTGGCGTTATCCGCACGGGCGATACCGTGACCGCCACCGCCACTCACGCGGGCTTTGTCAACGCCATTAACGACAATAGCGACACCGACCTAATGGGCAAGCCCGATGGTGATGCATCCCGCAACCCCGGCAACCTGACCGCCACCGTCACACAGGGGAAGAGCGTATGGACTGCTGATGAGGTCTCGACCATGCAGGATGCCGAGGACGGCAGCGCCCGTGTTGTCGGAACGACCGCCAAGGACGCGTACCGCATTAAGGGCGATGTGCGCAACTCGAATATCTTCAACGGCGAGATTGCCTACAGTTTCACGACCTCCAAGCCCAACCAGAACCAGTAGAAAGGACTATCAATCATGGCTTCTACTTATCCCTCCGATGTGTCGGGCGCAAAGTGGTACCTCGCCGAGAACAAATTATCGTATCCGTATGTTGACGGAGAGCGCGGGGCTACCGCTAACGGCGTTAAGTACAGCGTCGTTGATGCTAAAAATGCTTATTGCCCCATTACCGTGACTATTGAGGGTTCGACTTCCCTGCTATTTGACACCGAGAACGGCGCGGAGATTCCCGATATGTGCGAAGTCCAGTTCAGCGGGCTTGTCGTGCGTCCGTACGTCTCCAGCGCTACGAAGCGAATTGCCTACAGCGCGAAAGCCACTGGTATTCGTCTCGTGAACCAGACGCGAGTCAAGGAGTAGCAACGGCTCCGTAACCGCATTCGATTCCAGCTACCGCCCTGCGTCCCAAAACGCCAATCCCGAGACGCGGGGCGGCTCTTTTTCATACACAACCGAACCGTTTAGGATTAAGGAGCCGCCACATGGCATTTATTTTAGACCAAGTAAAGAGAATAACCGAGAAAGCGGGTTTTCACGCCGATTCGTTTGCTGACTTCCGCTACCGTCACCCCGCCATAGGCCGCGACCTCGGCGCTTTCGTTCTCGTTCTCCTGCTCGCCGCTGTCATTTGGGCGCTCTCGGCTGCTTCGGGCAACCCCTCGCCGTTCGGCTACTAGGGGGGTGCGCCATGCTCAAGCCACTGCGCGTGTTTTTCGTTTCGGTGGCGGTGCTGTACGCCCTCGTCCTAGGCGCTCTCGTTTTCGAGACTGCCCGTATCGCCGCCGCCGTCCCCCCAGCCCTGCCGCCCTTCGAGTGCTGCACCCCGTACCTTCGGGGTAGCGCCGCCGTCCCGCTCAACGCCAAGGAGTTTGACCGTTTCGACCTCCAAGACGGCTCTATGCTTTCGCTGCGTTTAGTCCCCTCTGACGGCAAGACCCCCGCTCTGCTCTTTGCCGTCCTTACCTCGCCCGATGCCGCCGCGCTGACCGTCAACTCGGCTTCGCTCGGTTCCTGTCCCGTTCTGGGGTCGTTCGCGGGTCATGGTGCCGATGTGGGCTACCGTGGCGAACCCGTAGCCCTCTGGTGCGCTTTCGAGGTGGCTTCACCTCTCCAAGACCCCTTGCCGCTCTCCGTCTCCGTGACCGCCGTGAACTCTGACGGCTCCCGTTCCGTTTTCTCTCGTAAGGGGGTTCTCTCCCATGCTCTCTGATTCCCTTCGTTCCCTGCCTGTGTTCGAGAAAGCCCGAAAGCGTCTCGATGCCCGCGATACCGAGTTGCTTAGGAAGGGCGTTGACGTTTCCCTGACCTCGCCCGCGCCCTCGGGTTCGTTCAAGGTCGTTTTCGTCCTCTTCTCGGCTGGGCTGTCTTTCGTCCTCGGCTTCAACCTGCTTATGCTCTGCGAGCGCTCGCTTTTCACCCTGCCGTTGCTGCTCCCCGCCGTGGCGCTGCTGGCGCTCTCGCTCTGGCTCGTCCTGTATGTCGCGCTGTTCGGCTCCCGCTTCGTGCCGTGCGGCTCGACCGTCCGCAACCTCGAACGGTTCCTCTATGCGAATAAGCTCTACGTCTCGCATGAGGAGACGTTGTCGAACGGCACCAAGCGCGAGCGTATAGATTCCTCGCTCCGTCTCTGCGTCCTCGTGAGCGGCAACCTGCTGACCGTCCGCGCATTTGACGATGGAAACGGCTATACCTCCAAGCTCTCCAAACTTGAGGACATGGGGCTTTGCTCCGTGATAGGTCGTCCGCTCGATTCCAAGTCGGCTGGCGTTGGCGCTACCGACTACGTTTTCCGCCTGCGCGATGATGTGCGCTTGCAGGCTGTTCCCCGCCTGCTGTCCTCCGAGCCTACGGGTCGGCTCGATGCGATACCGCTCACTGGCGAGCTGTCGTGGAACTTCGCCCACCTGCCCCATATGCTCATAGCGGGCGCGACTGGCGGAGGTAAATCATCATTTCTCTACTACTTGATAGCAGAAGTTTTAAAACTCGGTAATTCACGCGGTTTCGCGGGTGAGGTCTATATCTGCGACCCCAAGAACGCCGAGCTTGCATCGCTCTCGCATGTCATAGGCTCCGATCGCGTTGGCGTATCGCCCGCCCAGATTGCCAAGGTCGTGCGCTTGGTTAGGGAAAGGATGGAAGAGCGCTACCAATACATGAGCGACCCGGAGCGTTTCCGTTTCGGTGCCAACGCCTTTACCTACGGGCTTAACCCCGTGTTTCTGATAGTAGATGAGGTTGCCGCGCTCAAGGCTGCAGCGGACAAAAAGACGTATACCGAGATTTGGGATAACCTGACCCAGCTGGTGCTGAAAGCCCGCGCCGCCAACGTGTTCGTTATCCTCGCCATGCAGCAGCCCCGCGCCGATACCATATCGACCGACATACGCGACAACTTGGGCGCTCGCGTGTCCCTGGGTTCTCTCTCTGACGAGGGCTACCGTATGACCTTCGGCGGCTCGTTCGACTTCCTGCCCATCGAGGAACGCGGCACGTGCTATATCATGCTCGACGGCTGGGACGCTCCAAGACCTTTCAAAGCCCCGTTTGCGGACTACTCGAAGGTCGACTACCCGAAAGAGCTGAAACGGCTTTATATCGCCGCTCAACGCCGTAACGGGGTATCTGCGGACAACGCCGAGAAGGAAGAAAGCGCCGAAAGTGTGACGGATTAGGAAGTAAAGCCCCTGCCGCTGGGCGAACGCTCGGGGCGGGAAAGGGGGCGGCGGGCGCGGAGCGCCCCCCCGCCCCGAGCGGGCGCACGGCGGCATACTTGATTTAATTTATAGGACATCATCTTTCCGCGGAAGTTCGCCCTGTTTGGGCGGTTCCCGCTGGTTGGAACCAGTTTTCCGCGGATGTGCCGAAGGTGGTATGTACCAGTGCAGCTAGAATGGTGCAAGACCATCGAGACACCCACGACGATTGAGGTTTGGGAGTATTCCGCGCCCGCTGGGCGCATGTATCCCGAGAACCGCCGCGATGATGATTCGGAAGATGAAAGCGAACGCGGGCGCAAGCCCGATGCGGCAGCTTACTACGATGCCGCGAGACGTCGGCAAAGACACTACAGCGCCGTCCGTTGGGAGATAGCCCGCCTTATTGATTGCAATTTCGATGATGCTACGAAGTTCCTCACGCTCACGTTCGCCGATAACGTAACCGATATTAAATACTGCAACCGCGAGTTCTCCAAGTTCGTTAGGCGTTTGAACAGGCGCGTCTATAAGTCCGATGTTATGCAGGTGCGCTATCTTGCGGTATGGGAAGCCCAGAAACGCGGCGCTATCCACTACCACGTGGTTCTGTTCAGGTTCCCGTATATCAGGGCTAAAGACCTGCGTGAGATATGGGGTCACGGTTTCGTCAAGATAAACCGGGTCGACGTCGACCAACGCCAAAACGTCGGGCGCTATATCTCCAAGTATTTCAGCAAGGACGTTGACGAGGGTTCCTACAAGCAGAAGAAGTTCTTCCGCTCGCAGAACCTGATACAGCCCATAGAGGAACGCTTCACGAGTCTTGGGCGGCTCTCTTTCGAGGGTTTCGATGTGTCTTATACGAAAGAGTATGACCAGCAGGTGCCGAACTTCGGCGATGCGGGCGGCTACGCCACTCGCACGGTTCGCTACACCAAGATTTGCAAGGAGTTAGGTAAGGAGTGTGTTGGCAATGGCAACATGTGTGATGGTCGATAAGACCGATTTGATAGCGCTGGGTTTCAGCGCGTCTAAGTCTGCGGATATTATCAGGGCTGCGAAAAAGTTGATGGTTTCCAAGGGGTTCGGTTTCTACGGCTCCCGCAAGGTCGGGCGCGTCCCCGCGTCCGCTGTTGCCGAGATAATCGGCGTTGACCCCGTGGGGGCGCACGATGCCGAAAGTCAGTAATGTCTACCGCGACGCGCGTAACGGCTCGTGGTATTTCGTGGCTAACCTCGGCACCGATGCCGAGGGCAAGCGCGTGCGACACTGGGGGCGCGGCTACAAGACCCAGAAGGACGCGAAAGCCGCCTACGATGCGTATATGGCTGACTTCTCCAAGACTGCCGTACGCGGCAACTCCACCATGTCATTCGGTGAGTTCTACCGTTCCTATTGGGAGCCTGACTATAGGGGGCGCGTCCGTGAAAGCACTTTCTATGCCCGCTGCTCGATAGCCCGAAAGCATTTCGGCGCTTTCGATCGCCTGCGGCTGCGGGATATTACCCCGCCGATGGTGAAGCGGTGGCAGAACGGGCTTTTGGAGGGTCACGCGCCCTCCTACGCGCGTCTCGTGTTCGGTCATTTCGCTATGGTTCTCGATATGGCGGTGCAGTTGGGGCTTTTGCAGCGCAACCCCGCGCGGCAGGTCGGCAATATCCCCAAACGGCACCGTGAGGTCGATTTCTGGACGCGGGACGAGTTCGAGCGTGTAATTGCTACCTTCGACACGTCCGAGTATTACGGGCTTTATGGCTTCACGTGCCTTTGGCTGCTCTACATGACGGGGCTTCGGTTGGGTGAAGCCCAAGCCCTGAAATGGTCTGCTGTCGACTTTGGCTCGGGTGTCCTGTCGGTGGACTGCTCGATGTACTACCGTAATGTCCGCGAATGGAAACTAACGCCCCCCAAGACCAAGGCTGGCAAACGTGCGATAGCCCTCGATGCGCTCACGCTTGAATATCTCGAACGCTGGCGCGGCGTGCAGCGCCGTAACGTTGTGACGGATTTTGTCCTTAGCTGGAACGGTGACCCGTTCGCTAGGGATACCATTGGGCGTATCATCGACCGCCATGCGCCTATGGCTGGCGTTCATCGGATACGCCCCCACGGTCTGCGGCACAGCCATGTTGCCTTGCTTATCGCCCTTGGGGTGAATGTCTTGTCTATTGCTAACCGTCTCGGGCATCGTGACGTGAGCTTGACCCTTAACGTATATGGACACCTGATGCATGATGCCCGCCGCGAGGTTGCCCTCCGTCTCGATGATGCGTTCTCCGCACCCTCGGGCGGGCAACCGATTTGCAACCTTCCCAGCCCGAGCGACCCGCCCGAACCCGCGCGAAACGGCACCGATAGCGCCTAAAGGCGCAGGTCGGGCGTTATCGAACCCTGATTCCTTATTTCGAGGCCATTACCGCCATCGTTTGCCGAAACCGCGGCGCACCGCGGCGTTTTGCGTCCGTACTGCACGGTATAATAAATCCGTTCAACAGATCTGCCTGCCGAAGCGGGCATACACAGAGGACTCATCGCTATGGACCGTGAGAGGTATCGCGGCGACCTGCCCCTATCGGGGGTGGGCGCCTATGTCATCGCTTAAGACGACACATCGCTGGGCGGTCGCTCGGCAAAACCCCGAGCTCGAAAAGGAGCTTTCGGCTGGTCTGGGCATTCCCGGGCTGGTGGCGCGCATCATGGTCGCGCACGGCATTGGCTCCATTGAGGAGGGCCAGCTGTTTTTGACGCCTTCGCTCGACCGCGATTGGGCCGACCCGCTCATTATTCCGGGTATGTCGGTCGTTGCCGACCGTGTTGAGCGTGCTATTCGCAACCACGAGCACATTGCCGTTTTCGGCGACTTCGATGTCGACGGTATTACGTCGACTTGTCTGCTGACCGAGGCACTGCGCACGTTTGGCGCCGATGTAACGCCGTTTATTCCGCATCGCTTTGACGAGGGCTATGGCTTGTCGCGTGCGGCGCTCGACCGCGTTAATGAGCTCGCTCATCCTCAGCTGATCGTGACCGTCGACAACGGCATTGCCGCCAAGGAAGAGGTTTCCTATCTGGAGAGCCTGGGGATCGAGCTGGTGGTCACGGATCATCACGAGCCCTCCGACCAGGTGCCGCAGGGTGTGCCCCTGACCGACCCTAAGCTCGAGGACGAGGGCCCTTCGCGTGAGCTTGCCGGTGCCGGCGTGGCGCTCAAGCTGGTGCAGGTTCTGGGCGAGCGCCTGGGCAAGCCGTCGTATTGGCGTTCGCTGACCGAGGTCGCGGCGCTGGGCACCGTATCCGACATGATGCCGCTGACGCCCGAGAACCGCGCGCTGGTCGCCGAGGGCATCCAGCAGATGCGCGTGACGGCCCGTCCCGGCTATATCGCGCTTGCCGCACTTGCCAAGGCCGATCTTTCGAGCATTACGGCGGATGGCCTGTCATTCTCGCTCATTCCCCGCTTAAACGCTGCCGGTCGCATGGCCGATCCCAAGCTGGCGCTCGACCTGCTGCTTGCCCGCAATCCCATCGAAGCAAGCGCGCTGGCGGCTGAGCTCGAGGAAATCAACCGCCAGCGCCGTGAGATCGAGGCGGAGCTCACGCGCGATGCCATGGCAAAGGTCGAGGAGACCTATGACGGCGGGCGCGCGATCGTCGTGGGCGGCGAAGGCTGGCACGAGGGTGTCAAGGGCATCGTGGCAAGCCGTCTGACCAACCGTTATCACGTGCCGGCGCTGCTGTTCTCGATCGAGGACGGTATCGCGCGCGGCTCTGGTCGCTCGGTGGGCAAAGTTAACCTGTTTGACGCCGTCGAGCGCTGTTCCGACCTGCTGATTCGTCGCGGCGGACATGCCGGTGCGGTGGGTGTGACCATCGAGGCATCCAAGCTCGACGAGTTCCGTCGTCGCCTTTCCGCCGTGCTATCGGAGATTCCCGCCGAGGACTTTGAAGACATCGACGAGGTTGCCGCCACGGTCGACCTTTCCGAGCTGAATATCGAGACTATAGAGCAGATTTCCCGTCTTGAGCCGTTTGGCCAGGGCAACAAGGTGCCGCTGCTGGCCGCCGAGGGCGTGACGATGTGCGATCGCGCCGTGGTGGGCAAAACCGGCGAGCACATGCGCTTTGTGGCGACCGATGGCGCCGCGAGCGTGCCGGCCATTATGTTCCGCGTGCCGCAAATCGATAAGCTCATCAACTGCGATAGCGCCGTCGATTTGGTGTTCGAGGCCGTGGCCGAGCATTGGCAGGGGCGTGTGAAGCCCAAGCTCATGATCAAGGATGTTCTGGTCCGCGATACCACGCTGCCCAGCGTCGACGATCCGGCATGTGAGCTTCGCCGTGGGGTGCAACCGGCGGATTCTGGCCCGCGCCTGGAGTCGCGTAAACGCGAGACGCTCGCCCAGCTTTCTTATACCGAGCTGACGCGCTCGCTTATCCATAGCTTTATCGGCTCGAACCAGCCGCACCGCGCGCAGGTCGAGGCACTCGACGCGCTCGCCGACCACCAGAGCGTTTTGGCCGTTATGGGAACGGGCCGCGGCAAGTCTCTTATCTTCCATGTTCACGCCGCGCGTGAGGCGGTCCTTCGCGGGCGTGCGAGCATCTTTGTCTATCCGCTGCGCGCGCTCGTTGCCGACCAGGCCTATCACCTCTCGTCGACGATGGCCGCGCTCGGCATTGGCGTAGGCGTGCTGACCGGCGAGACCGTGGAGGCGGCGCGCGATGATGTGTTTGCCGGCTTGGCTTCGGGCCGCACCGGCATCGTGCTCACGACGCCCGAGTTCCTGTCCATTCACCGCGACCGCTTTGCGCGTTCGGGGCGCATCGGTTTTGTCGTTATCGATGAGGCGCATCATGCCGGTCTTGCCAAGGGCGGCGACCGCAGTGCCTATCTCGACATGCCCGATATCCTGAAAGCCCTGGGCGACCCGGTCGTTATGGCGGCGACGGCCACCGCGACGGCTCCGGTCGTTGCTGAGCTTGCCCGCGTGCTGCCGATTACCCGTACGGTGGTCGACGAGACCGTGCGTGAGAACTTGCAGCTCGAGGACGACCGCGATCTTGCGAGTCGCGAAAACCGCCTGGTGTCAATCGTGGCGACGGGGGAGAAGACCGTCATCTACGTCAACTCGCGCGACCAGTCCGTGGCGCTTGCCAAGACGCTGCGCAAGCGGGTGCCCGATTGCGCGACCCGCATCGCGTTCTATAACGCGGGGCTTGCACGCTCCGATCGTCGCCGTGTCGAGGAAGCGTTTCGAGACGGCAGCCTCAGCTGCATCGTTTCGACCTCTGCCTTTGGTGAGGGCGTCAACCTGCCCGATATTCGCCATGTCGTGCTCTACCACATGCCGTTTGGCAGCATTGAGTTCAACCAGATGAGCGGACGCGCCGGTCGCGACGGCCAACCTGCCGTGATTCACTTGCTCTATTCGTCGCGTGACGCTCGCATTAACGAGCGCCTGCTCGACTGCTACGCGCCCGAGCGCGATGAGCTCGTCACGCTCTATCGCGCGCTGCAGACCATGTGGCGCTCCAACCGCGGCAAGACCGGAGACGACTCGTTTAGTGCGAGCGATATCGACATCGCGCAGATGTGCCTCGCCATCGATGCCCGCACGCCGGTTGACGAGCGCTCGGTGGCAAGCGGCCTGGGAATCTTCGAAGAGCTTGGTTTCTGTCGCGTTTCGGGGTTTGACGACACCCGTCGCATCGCGATGGCAGAAAACCCCGGCCGTGTGCAATTGAGCAGGTCAATCCGCTATTTGGAGGGCTTGCGCTCGCGCATGGAGTTCTCGGCTTTCCGGAGTTGGGCGCTCGATTCGTGCGCTTCTGATATGCTAGCCAAAGTTAACCGCCCGATCGTTCCGCGGGCCTAGGGGAAGGGGACCTCGATGGATGCCGCAGCCCGTACCGCCCATGATTCCACCCTCCAGCCGTTTTCGGAGATGGAGCACTATAAGCATGCCGATGAGCTGCCACCCGAGATTATGGCGGACAGCTACGACAAGCTGGAACGCCTGTGCCTCAAATATATGAATGAGGAGGACTTCTCTAAGGTGGAGCAGGCCTACTGCTTTGCCGCCGAGAAGCACTGCAACCAAAAGCGCCGCTCGGGCGAGATGTACATTAACCATCCCGTCGAGGTGGCCATCATTTTGGCCGACCTCAAGATGGACTGCGATGTGGTGTGCGCCGCGCTGCTGCACGATACCGTCGAGGATACCGAGACCTCGCTTGCCGATGTGTCCGGCCTGTTTGGCGATACGGTAGCCGAGCTCGTCGATGGCGTGACCAAGCTCACCAACATCGAAGTCGACAGCATGGACGAGAAGCAGGCCCTCACGCTGCGCAAGATGTTCCTCGCCATGTCCAAGGACATCCGCGTCATTATCGTTAAGCTTGCCGACCGCCTGCATAACATGCGTACGCTGGCGGCCCTTCGCGAGGACCGTCGCCTGTTTAAGGCTCGCGAGACCATGGACGTGTATGCGCCCCTGGCCGACCGTCTGGGCATGAGCTCCATTAAATGGGAGCTCGAGGACCTGTCCTTCTTCTACCTGGAGCCCGATGCCTACCAGCGTATCGCGCGCATGGTGGCTGAGTCACGCGAGGTTCGCGAGCGCTATCTGGCCGAGACCATCAAGACGCTCACCGACGAGCTCAACCGCATTGGCCTGGAGGGCTTCCAGATCAACGGCCGCTCCAAGCACTATTGGTCCATCTACCAAAAGATGAAGCGCAAGGGCAAGGAATTCTCCGAGATCTACGACCTGGTGGCACTGCGCGTCATCACGCATTCGGTGCGCGATTGCTACTCCACGCTCGGCGCGGTGCATACGTTGTGGCACCCCATGCCCGGTCGCTTTAAAGACTATATCGCCATGCCCAAGGTCAATAACTACCAGTCGCTCCATACGACGGTTATCGGCCCCACGGCCCGCCCGCTCGAGATTCAGATTCGAACCTATGAGATGCATGAGCAGGCCGAGTACGGCATTGCCGCCCACTGGCTCTATAAGAAGTCGGGCGGATCGTCTGCTTCCAAGACCAATGACGCCCAGCGTCTGGACGACCAGATTAACTGGCTCAAACATTCGCTCGATTGGGCGGCTTCTGACGAGATTACGGACGCCAAGGAATACCTGCACTCGCTGAAGGTCGATCTGTTCGACCAGGAGATCTTCGTCTTTACACCCAAGGGCGAGGTCATGGCGCTTCGTGCCGGCTCCACGCCGCTCGACTTTGCCTACGCCGTTCACACCGAGGTGGGCAACCACTGCGTCGGAGCTAAGATCAACGGTGCGGTGGCCCCGCTCACGCACGAGATCAAGACGGGCGACCGCGTTGAAATCCTGACCAACAAGAGTTCCAAGCCGTCGCGTGATTGGCTCAAGATCGTCAAGACACCTTCGGCCAAGTCAAAGATTCGCCGTTACTTCGCCGCCGCGACCAAAGACGATGACGCCGCTGCCGGCCGCGATATACTGGCCAAGGACCTGCGCAAGCGCGGGTATGGCATCTCTACGCCGCGATCCACGCGTGCGCTCAACGCCGTGGCGGAGCAGTTTAACTACAAGCAGCTCGAGGACCTGTTTGCCGCCGTCGGCGCCGGCAAGGTTGCCCCGCGCGCTGTGGGTAACAAGGTCGAGCAAATCTTGGACCCCAAGCCCGAGGAACAGGTCACCAAGGCCGAGGCTATCGCCGAGGTTGTCAAGCAGCCTGCCCGCGGCTCCAACCGCAAGCCGCAAAAGCGCGGCAAGAGCGCCAGCAACGGCATTATCGTCAAGGGCGAGAGCAACAGCGGACTGCTGGTCCGTCTGGCGCATTGCTGCAATCCGGTGACGGGCGACGACATCGTCGGCTTCATCACGCGCGGTCGTGGCGTTTCGGTACATCGCGCCAACTGCCCCAACGTCAAGGGTCTTATGGAACATCCCGAGCGCATGATCGATGTGGAGTGGGACGGCGCTGCCGACACCCTCTTCCAGGTCGAGATCGTGGTCGAGTGCTTGGACCGTATGGGCCTGCTCAAGGATGTCACCATTGCCATTGGCGATGCGGGCGGCAATATCCTTTCTGCCGCCACGTCGACCAACCGCGAGGGTATTGCAACCCTGCGCTTTATGGTCGAGATCTCGGACGCGAGTGGTCTGGATCCGCTGCTGGCTTCCATCAGCAGTGTCGATTCGGTCTACGACGCTCGCCGTCTTATGCCCGGCGAAGGCGGAGCTCAGCTCAAGCGCCGTGTGTAGGTGCGAGAGCCTCTCAGCATCATAGATATTGGTTACGTTCGAGGCATCGTTTGGTGCCTCGAACGTATTTTAGAAGGAGGGTATGCGCATGGGCGATATGACTTTGGACCTGACACCCCGAGGCGCGGCTTCGATTGAGGCGCTCGTCAACGGCCCGATTCAGACCAACAGCTACGCCGTGATTTCGAATGACGAGTGCTTAATCGTCGATCCGGCGTGGGGGGGCGAGCGTCTTGTGGAGCATATCCGCACCGCGCATCCCGAGGTGCGCGTACTCGGCTCTGTCTGCACGCACGGTCATGCCGACCATGTTGGCGGGGTTGCCGGGGTTCGAGCTGTCGTTGGCGACAGCGCACTATATGAGTTGTGCGCTAAGGACGTGACGGTACCTCGCGCAAATATCGAGGAGCAGCGCGCCATGTGGGGTATCGAGACGCCCGATCCGGGTGAGCCGACGCGTTTGCTTGCCGAGGGCGATACAATCGAGGTGGGCGACGTCTGCCTGCAGGTGATCGAGACGCCGGGGCATACGCCGGGCGGCATCGTCCTGTTCGCCGCGACCGAGCAGGGGAACATCGCCTTTGTGGGCGACACGCTTTTCCCGGGCAGTCACGGTCGTACCGATCTTTCCGGCGGTGACGAGGCGGCGATTATGCGCTCGCTCTCCAAACTTGCCAAGACGCTTCCGCCCGATACCGTTTGCTTGACGGGCCATGGCGATTCGACCACGATGGCGCGCGAACTTATGCAGAACCCGTTTATGCAGATGTAGGCTTGAAGCCGTCTTTCGAACCACGAAGACCGCTCAATCGTCAAGCTATTTTCCCCAGTGGGTCGATTCTGTGGGGCAAACGGTCAAAATTTGTCCAATCGGATGGTATTCGTGAACAAACGAACGTTTATGCTCGGGTATGTCGTGGTAAAATCTCAGGCGTTATCGGAGCAACCTTACAGGAGGTTTCTTTTATGCTCGTCAACGCAGCAGACATGCTCAAGAAGGCCGAGGCCGGCAAGTACGGTCTCGGTGCCTTCAACACCAACAACCTCGAGTGGACCCTGGCTATTCTCCAGGCCGCCGAGGAGGCCAAGTCTCCGCTGATCCTTCAGTGCACCGCTGGTGCCGCTAAGTGGATGGGCGGTTTCAAGGTCTGCGCCGACATGGTCAAGGCTGCCGTCGAGGCCACGGGCGTTACCGTTCCCGTCGCCCTTCACCTCGATCACGGTTCTTACGAGGACTGCTTCAAGTGCATCGAGGCCGGCTTTACGTCCATCATGTATGACGGCTCTCACGAGGAGACCTTCCAGCTTAACCTCGACCGCACCAAGGAGCTCGTTGAGCTTGCCCACTCCAAGGGCATGTCCATCGAGGCCGAGGTCGGCGGCATCGGCGGCACCGAGGACGGCGTGACCTCCAGCGGCGAGCTCGCTGATCCTGCTGAGTGCAAGCAGATTGCTGACCTGGGCGTCGACTTCCTCGCCTGCGGTATCGGCAACATCCACGGCGTGTACCCTGCCGACTGGGCTGGCCTTTCCTTCGAGCGCCTGGGCGAGATTAAGGCTCAGACCGGCGACCTGCCCCTCGTCCTGCACGGTGGCACCGGCATCCCCGAGGATCAGATCAAGAAGGCCATCTCCCTGGGCATCTCCAAGATCAACGTCAACACCGATCTGCAGCTCGTCTTCGCCAAGGGCGTTCGCGAGTACATCGAGGCCGGCAAGGATCAGCAGGGCAAGGGCTTTGACCCCCGCAAGCTCCTCAAGCCTGGTCGCGACAACATCGTTGCCCGCACCAAGGAGCTCATGGAGGAGTTTGGCTCCGTCAACAAGGCGTAAGCGTCGCTAAACTTCCCGCCGGAAGCCCCGTCTCCCTACACTGTTTCCTTTGCGCTCACCTGGCTTCGCCAGAAGTCGCGCGACGGAATCAGCTCCGGGGAAACGGGGCCTCCTTTGTTAACTCGCTACAGGGTTACTGGGCTGAATTCATTTTTAGAGGTACCGTTTATCGGTGTTGAGGGTTCCTTTATTGGGGCTTTCTTTTTTATCTCGCTACAATGGGCTTCAAGAGTTCTAATGACTTGGAGTTTGGTATGGCTGTTATTAATGTGCTGCCTTCGGATGGGAAGGTCATTGACGAGGGTCCTGTTGGTTGCTCTGTTGATGTTTGCTGTGATGATTTCCGTCATCTCGATATTGGACTGCCGCCCGAGATTCTTCGTCTCAAGGATGCCGGATATTTGACGCAGGCTGTTGCGGCTTGTGATCGTCTTTTGGGGCAGAATCCCGATCCCTCGCTTGCTGCCTGCGTTCGTGCCGAGCGGTATCGCATGCTTGAGACGCCGCTTCATTTTTCGGTGTCGCGCGATCGGGCTATTGCGATGATTCGCGAGGAGTGGCCTGAGTTTACCGAGGAGCAGTTTGACGATCTGATTGACCGTAAGCGTATTGACTGGCGCTTTATCGATGGCGAGCTGTTCGTTCTCGACAACTTCCTCGATTCGCTTCGCGTATATCCCAAAGAGGTCCCCGGCATGCGTCCCGATCCTACGGACGGAATTGCACTGCGCAACGAGATGCTCAAGGAGATGGAGTCACAAAACGGATTGACTCGCGTTATTACGCTTAAGGCGTCCTTGTCTGTCCCCGGCGCTCTAGAGGGGGAGACCGTTCGCGCTTGGCTTCCCGTAGCCGCCACCTGCCGCCAACAGTCTCAGGTCGAGATTCTCGACATGACGCCGGAGGGTGCTGCTGCTCCCGCGAACGCTTCGGCGCGTACCGCCTCGTGGTCTTCTTCGAGTGAGCGCTCATTCTCGGTGACTTATCGTTATCACATCGATGCTGCTTATTGTGATGTCTACGGTGGCACACTTCCGGTTCATCCGCGTATGGACGCGCCTCTGCCCGAGGATATTTCCGAGGACCGTCCGCACATTGCATTTACGCCGTATCTGCAGCAGCTGACGGCCAGCGTTGTTGGCGGACTCGAGGATCCGCTCGATCGCGCCCGTGCTATCTATGATTACCTGACGCAGTATATCGACTATCGCTATCAGCCGCCGTACTTGCTTTTGGGATCTATTGCCGATGACTGCGCGCATTCGCTCCGCGGCGATTGCGGCGTTATGGCGCTCACGTTTATCACCATGTGCCGTATCGCGGGCGTGCCTGCCCGTTGGCAGAGCGGCCTCTACGTTGCGCCCGATTCGGTGGGGTCGCACGACTGGGCAGAGTTCTATACGCCGCAGACCGGTTGGCTCAACGCCGACGTGTCATTTGGATCTTCTGCTCGCAGGATGGGGGAGGAGTGGCGCCGCCGTCACTACTTTGGCAATCTCGACCCATGGCGTATGGTGGCCAACAATCGATTCCAGGCAGAGTTTGAGCCCTCTTTCGACGGCATGCGCGAGGACCCTTACGATAACCAGATGGGTGAGGCTTCGGTCGACGGTCGCGGATGCCGTCAGCGCGAGATGCTACGCACGGTCGAACTCATCGAAATGCTCGAAGTTCCATTTTCGGACTAATCGGTAGAAAGCTGTGATAAACTAACTCACGCATTACGTGCCCGAGTGGCGGAATTGGCAGACGCAGTGGACTCAAAATCCACCGTTGGCAACAACGTGCGAGTTCGAGTCTCGCCTCGGGCACCATACATGCAAGTGAGCGTTCGAGGGGGGGTTGCGGCCCCCTTTTTCGTGCCGAACTCGCGTGAGCGCGCGAAGCGTTAAGCAAACAGGCCTGTGGCCTGTTTGTAGCGGAGCGTGGCGAGGGCGCCGCGCGCCCGAAGCCCGGGGCTTCGCGAAGCGAAGGCCCTTCGAGTCTCGCCTCAGGCACCATACATGCAAGTGAGCGTTCAAGGGGGTTGCGGCCCCCTTTTTCGTGTACGTAATGTGATAACGCGCTGTACGTGTTATTATTCGCAAGGCGTTGTTCCCGCAATGCCCTAAAGAGGAACCCGAGGGTTCCCACCTTTTGGCGCCAATGAGCAGCTGACTGGTCATACAACTTAGATTCCCTTCCTCAAATCGAGGAACTCTATGTGTACGACCTGGTTGCTGAGAAGCGCCGGGTTATTTTTTTATGAATGGAGGTAGGGAAAATAGCTAAGTCTGATGACACCCGCATCAACGACGAGATTACTGCATCTTCGTGCCGTTTGATTGGCGTCGATGGCTCTCAGCTCGGCCTGTTCGCCATCCGCGATGCCCAGCGTGTCGCCGACGATCAGGGTCTCGACCTGGTCGAGATCGCTCCCAACGCGGAGCCGCCGGTCTGCAAGGTCATGGACTACGGTAAGTTCAAGTACCAGCAGGCCATGAAGGCCAAGGCTGCTCGTAAGAACCAGTCCAAGGTCGAGGTCAAGGAAATGAAGTTCCGACCCAAGATCGACGTTGGCGACTACGAGACCAAGAAGGGCCACGTTCTGCGTTTCCTCAAGAAGGGCGCACGCGTTAAGATCACCATCATGTTCCGCGGCCGTGAGATGGCTCACCCGGAGCAGGGCCTTAACGTTCTCGAGCGTCTCGCCGAGGATCTCAAGCCTTACGCTACGGTCGAGTCTAAGCCTAAGATGGAAGGCCGTAACATGCTTATGCTGCTCGCCCCGATTAAGGGCGCCTTCGATGAGGATAAAGCGGCAAGCGATACCAAGTAACTAGTGTTCTGTAACCGATTAAGGAGTATTTCATGCCTAAGATGAAGTCCCACAGCGGCACCAAGAAGCGTTTCCGCAAGACTGGCACCGGCAAGCTTATGCGCGCCAAGGCTTTCAAGAGCCACATCCTGAGCAAGAAGTCCACCAAGCGTAAGCGTGGCTTCCGTCAGGAGACCGAGATCGCCGCTGCCGACCGCAAGGTCATCAAGTCGCGTCTCGCCTAAGTTCGCGTTCCCGTTTTTCGTTTTACAGTCTAGGAGTTGATAGAACATGGCACGTATTAAGCGCGCTGTTGCCGCCAAGAAGAAGCGCCGTACCGTTATGCACCGTGCGAAGGGTTACTACGGTGCCGCTTCGCGTACTTACAAGCATGCTAAAGAGCAGGTCCAGCACTCTCTGCAGTATCAGTATCGTGATCGCCGCAATAAGAAGCGCGAGATCCGTTCTCTCTGGATCACTCGTATCAACGCTGCTGCTCGTCTGAACAACATCTCTTACTCTCAGTTCATGCACGGCCTGAAGGTTGCCGGCATCGAGCTCGACCGCAAGGTCCTGGCTCAGATGGCTTACGAGGACATCGAGTCCTTCAACGAGCTGGCTACCATCGCCAAGAAGGCTCTCGAGGCCTAATAGAAGGCTCTCGAGGCCTAATAGATTCTCTTGAATCGCTAGGGGAGTGTCGCGTTGTGCGCGGCGCTCCCTCTTTTTATCTGAAGCGCGGTTTACATTGCTAAAAGCGCGGGTAGATAAACACTTACAGGTGACCGATTTCTATATATTCCTGAACCAAAGGGTCATCATCTGATACGTGCGGAAGATCCGCACCAGTCTTTCTATTACCTATAGAAAGCAATATGTTGTGTAGGACTTGTGAAGAGTGGAATTGACGTCCCACAGAGCTTCGCGGTCTGGCAATATATCTCCTTGCCGCGCGGCCCGGTCGGACCGGATGAGCCGCG
>OCHO01000447.1_pt1 | contig 36761 bp, 29 predicted proteins | sample 1538441 | NCBI WGS metagenome assembly OCHO01 (sample SAMN04571691, study PRJEB22368) | human gut metagenome | biome: human gut; material: stool | host: Homo sapiens | place: Luxembourg | collected 2012-06-29
GAGCATAACCTTGCCAAGGTTAGGGTCGCGAGTTCGAGTCTCGTTTTCCGCTCCAGCGTTTGTTGCGCGAAGGTCGAAAGACCGTAATGCCCAGGTGGCGGAATGGTAGACGCGCACGTTTCAGGTGCGTGTGTCGAGAGGCATGCAGGTTCGAGTCCTGTTCTGGGCACTACATTTTGCGGAAATAGCTCAGTTGGTAGAGCATAACCTTGCCAAGGTTAGGGTCGCGAGTTCGAGTCTCGTTTTCCGCTCCATTTAGTTTTGAAATTTTTGCGGAAATAGCTCAGTTGGTAGAGCATAACCTTGCCAAGGTTAGGGTCGCGAGTTCGAGTCTCGTTTTCCGCTCGCAGGAGAAAGCAACGCAGGTTGTTTTCTCTTTTTTTATGCATTTTTCTTGCAGGAAATTTTTTGTATATCTGTTGCGGGTATTATGAGGAATTTGATATATTTGCGCCTGCAATTAAGAAAATGAAGAAGCATGACAACGTATGATATTTATTTCTCGGACGGCAGTTCGAGCGACAATAAGGGGTTTTCTATCAAGACTCCTGAAAAGGCCATTCACATGGCAGAAGACATGTTGGTGAAAGGCAACAGCTACATTGAAGATTACGCAGGTGGAGTGATTTCGGTCGTATCTTCCGGCGGAGAAACCGTATGGAGCAGCCCGATTCCCGAGTCGAAAAAGAAATGACACAGTTTATATTTTTAAAACCATAAGATTATGTTTTCTGGAATAGTAGAGGAATATGCAGAAGTCGTGAAGGTGGTAAAGGATCAGGAAAACCTGCACCTGACATTGAAATGTTCGTTTGTGGATGAGCTGAAGATTGACCAGAGTGTATCACATAACGGAGTATGTCTGACGGTAGTCAGCATTCAGGACGGTACTTATACGGTAACGGCCATGAAGGAAACCATTGAACGATCTAATATCGGTCTGCTGGCTGTAGGCGACAAGGTGAATGTGGAGCGCAGCATGATGATGAACGGACGACTGGACGGCCATATCGTGCAGGGACATGTGGACCAGACTGCAGTTTGTACGGCGGTTGATGATGCGCAGGGAAGCTGGTATTTCACCTTTAAGTATAACTTCGACAAGGAGATGGCAAAACGCGGATACTTCACGGTAGACAAAGGTTCTGTCACGGTGAACGGTGTCAGCCTGACAGTCTGCAATCCTACATCGGATACGTTCCAGGTAGCGATTATTCCTTATACTTACGAGCATACCAATTTCCATACAATCAAGGTAGGTAGTGTGGTAAATATCGAATTCGATATTATCGGTAAGTACCTGAGCCGCATGATGCAGCTTACAGAGTGATATTTTCAGTTATATAACTATAAGGCGCAGTTTTCTGGAATCGATTTCCGAAAGCTGCGCCTTGCGTTTTTCTTATAGGTCTTTGAGCAGTACTTCGCTGCTTTTTTCTGTAAATTCTTTGCGGGCCTGTATCAGGGTTTGCCAGGCTGTAGAATAATGTCCCGGGTCAATTTTGAAATCTTCCGCTCCATTGGCGTCCAGCTGGCTGAGGAGGGTGCCTACACTTAACTGGTGGATGTCGATTCCAGGGAGGTATTGAGGATCGCGGGATTTTTCTTCTCCGCCGGCACCGGCCTCATAAATCAGTCGCATATCTTGCAACTCATACAGAATACTTTTTGTCAGACGGATTGGAATCTTGTGTTCTTTGCTCAGTGCTTCTGCCGTATAAGGTCGGCCGCCGGTGGCGAATCGTTTGCAGATAGAGCTCAGAATGATGGTACAGAAAAAGTCGTGGAACCGCCGGCTGATATTGGCTGTTTCTTTTCCGAAGTTGAAGGTGGATATGTTCTGGCTGATGTAGCTCATTTCGGCTCCGAACAGACAGATACTCCAGGATATTTGTGTCCACAAAAGGAACAGAGGAATAGCGGCAAAGCTTCCGTAAATGGCATTGTAGTTAGAAACCCATATCTGGCTGTTGATGTAGAAATACTGAAAGGCCTGAAAAGCGCTTCCGGCCAGAATACCCGGTAGCCAGGCATGCGCCAGCTTTACCTTGGTGTTGGGCATGAAGGTGTAAAGTCCGATGAACATTCCCCAGATAAGGGCGTATGGGATGAGGCGGACGAAAAATTTCAGAACCGGGGCCAGTACCATGAAGTTTTGCAGTTCCTTGACGTAGGTGCTCATGAAAATGGACAGACCGCTGGAAACCACAAGCAGTACGGGAAGCAGCAGAATCAAAGAAGAATAGTCGGTAATCTGCCGGAACAGACCGCGTGGCTTCTTTACTTGCCAGATAGCATTAAAGCTACGTTCGATATTGTCAATCAGCAGCAGGACGGTACCTAACAGCATGATGAGGCCCACACCGATGAAAACTCCGCTTTGTGCATGTTCCAGATAGGAATTAATCCAGCTGATGACAAGTTCAGCCTGTGCGCCTGTTACCCCACTGCGGAACTGTGATTCAATCAGGGTGTCAAAACCGAATCCCCTGGCGATAGCAAAAAGAAGAGCTAAGATGGGGATGATGGAAAGCAGGGTGCTGTAGGTCAGTGCCGAGGCACGTACCACAATACGGTCATTGATAAACTGGTTGATGGATAAATAAATAATTTTGAGATAGGTGTATGCTTTCCATTGGAGGTGAGAAACTTCCTCTTCCCGGATGCGCCAGATACCGTCGTCCAGAAAGTGAATCAGTGATTTGAGTCGTGCGTTCATGGTGGATTGATTTTAATGAAAAAGAAAGCAGCCGGTCTATAAGCCGGGTTCTGTCACCCTGCAAGCAGGGGAGTCTGTCATTTATCTACTCCTGCCGTCACCGACAGGCTCTAGCGGTCCACCCTCCGACGTGGGGCGAGCAACCCTCGTTAATGCCGGTTTACATGACCTTACAACTCCTAAGATGCACAGCCCGCATATCGCTATACGGCTGGTAGGCTCTTACCCTACCTTCTCACCCTTACCTCCGGGTGGAGGCGGTTATTTTCTTCTGCATTACTCTACCCTTACGGACAGCTTTCTGTTAGGAAGTAGGATGCTCTGCGTTGCCCGGACTTTCCTCTTTTACCATTATAATAATGTACCAGCGACAGACCGACCGACTGCTTTCTTCGTGCAAAGGTACGCAAATAAACGGAATTTGTGCTATAATTGTCAGGATTCTTTTGATTCGGGTGTTTGGGAAACTGTCAGAACTAGCCGGACGAATTGTCAGCATTGTCACTATTTCACTGGTAATGAATGTAAATTTGTCAGATATGCCAGTTAACTGCGGTTAATGCCCTTGTTTTCATTGTTAAAAGACGGAAAAAAGAATAGGGTAAGAGTACAATCGTATGGATTTTGTTCTACTTTAGCAAATGAAAAGTTAAAACAACGTCGAAATTAACATTTAAAACAATAGAAGGTATGAAAACAACAACTAAGTTTGCGGTTGGTTCTGTGGCAGTCGTTGCTTTGAGTGCCGGAGTGGCAGGGGTTACAGCGTATGCCATGATGGAGAAAAATCAGGATAATACTTCTTTTTATGAAAGTTTTGAAACGGCATCTCCTTTACGTACCGCAGCGTTCGATGCTTCCAGCATGCAGCCGGTAGACTTGACTAAAGCGGCAGAGAGTACGTTGAATTCCGTCGTACATATCATGTCTATCCAGCGCAGCAAGATACAGACTATTCAGGGACAACCGGATATTTTTGACTTCTTCTTCGGTGACGGTAGAGGACGCCAGCAGCAAGTACAGACTCCAGAACAGAGAGGTTTCGGTTCGGGTGTCATCATCTCAAAGGATGGTTACATCGTAACGAACAACCACGTGATTGACGGAGCGGATGAAATCAACGTGAAGTTGCACGACGGACGCGAAATGAAAGGTCGTGTCATCGGTACTGACCCGACTACTGACCTGGCACTTGTAAAGATTGAAGGAGATGACTTCCCGGCTATCGTGGTAGGTAACTCTGACAATCTGAAAGTAGGTGAGTGGGTATTGGCAGTAGGTAACCCGTTTAACTTGGGTTCTACAGTGACTGCCGGTGTGGTAAGTGCGAAGTCTCGTGGATTGGGAGCTAATCAGGTAGAATCTTTCATCCAGACCGATGCGGCTATCAATCAGGGTAACAGTGGTGGTGCATTGGTTAATGCGAAAGGTGAACTGGTAGGTATCAATGCCATGCTGTATTCTCCGACTGGTGCTTATTCCGGATATGGTTTTGCTATTCCGGTAAGTATCATGACGAAGGTGGTAACCGACTTGAAACAATATGGTACCGTACAGCGTGCTTTGCTGGGCATCGCCGGTCGTGACATGGGTAACGAAGTTTATCCGGATGAAATCAGAAAAGAACAGAAGGAACTGGGAGCTACCGAAGGTGTACAGGTAGTAGAAGTAACCGAAGGTGGTTCTGCTGATGGATTCTTGCAGAAGAACGATGTCATCCTGAAGTTGAATGACAAGACCGTGAAGACCATGGCCGACCTTCAGGGAACATTGGCTAAGTATCGTCCGGGTGACAAAGTGAAGATCACCGTATTGCGTGACAAGAAAGAAAAGACCTTTACCATCACGTTGAAAAACTCTCAGGGAACAACCAAAGTGGTAAAACAGGCAGATATGGAACTTCTGGGAGCAGCCTTCCGCGCCGTACCTAATGAACTGAAAAAACAGTTGAACTTGGGTTATGGAGTTGAAGTGACCGGTATTGATAACGGAAGAATGAAAGACAGCGGCATCCGCAAAGGTTTCATTATTCTGAAAGCCAACGGCAAGCAGTTGCGCACCGTGCAAGATTTGGAAAATGTAATGAAAGCAGCTTCTCAGTCACCCGATCAGGTACTGTTCATGACGGGAGTTTATCCTTCAGGAAGACGTGCCAACTATGCGGTAGACTTGTCGCAAGCTGAATAAAAGATATTACTGTAAGGTAAAAAGATTTGGAAAGAAAAGGCGTTCCGATTTTTCGGAAACGCCTTTTTGATGTTTTTTTCTTTCTCCGATAATATGGGTGGGAGATGAACAATTGACTTGTTTTGTCTGTTGTCATTTTAAGAATGGCGGTTGACAAAAAGAGAGCAGGTCCGTCTGTTTAAGAAAATTATAGATTCTTTCTTTGCAAATCTGCCACCTAAATAAAATTAATTTTGTACTTTTGTACCCAAATCATTTTATATAGAATGAGACAGTTAAAGATTACTAAAAGTATCACTAACCGAGAGAGTGCTTCTTTGGATAAGTATTTGCAGGAAATCGGTCGTGAAGATTTGATTACTGTAGAAGAGGAGGTAGAACTCGCTCAACGTATCCGTAAGGGTGACCGTATTGCTTTGGAGAAGCTTACGCGTGCTAATTTGCGATTTGTGGTGTCTGTGGCCAAACAGTATCAGAACCAGGGATTGAGCTTGCCTGACTTGATTAACGAAGGTAACCTGGGCTTGATTAAAGCTGCTGAGAAATTTGATGAAACTCGTGGATTCAAGTTTATCAGTTACGCCGTTTGGTGGATTCGTCAGTCTATTCTTCAGGCACTGGCTGAACAGTCGCGTATTGTACGTTTGCCGTTGAACCAAGTAGGCTCACTGAATAAAATCAGCAAGGCGTTTTCTAAGTTTGAGCAGGAAAACGAGCGTCGTCCTTCACCGGAAGAGCTGGCCGATGAGCTGGAAATCCCGGTCGACAAGATTTCGGATACGCTGAAGGTTTCCGGTCGTCACATTTCAGTGGATGCTCCTTTTGTGGAAGGAGAGAACAACAGTCTGCTGGACGTGCTGGTGAACGATGATTCTCCTATGGCCGATCGCTCCTTGGTAAATGAATCACTTTCGAGGGAAATTGACAGAGCACTTTCTACGCTAACCGAAAGAGAAAAGGATATTATCCAGATGTTTTTCGGTATTAACACGCAGGAAATGACGTTGGAAGAAATCGGCGACAAGTTTGGGCTCACACGTGAGCGTGTTCGTCAGATTAAGGAAAAGGCAATTAGAAGATTAAGACAAAATTCTCGTAGTAAGCTGCTCAAATCTTATTTGGGATAAGGTAGAGATTGATTTCCAAAAAGCAGAAGAGATGTATGAAGGTTAGCTCAGACCTTGATACATCTCTTTTTGTATGTAGAAAGGCTTTTTCTTTGTTAATTTATATGTCTTCTTTCGGTTTTTACGCATAATTGTGTACTTTTGCCCCCAATAAATTGATGAATTATGCGTTATACAAAGTTTTTTTGTTTTCTGTTAATGATGGTATTTGCTGCTTCCGCATTCAGTAAGCAGCCGAAAGATAAGAACAAATATGGAGTGTATCTGGCTGGTGTGTCTGCTTCATTTACTGACTCATTAGTGTATTTCACAGACGTGCAGTATCTGGACAGTGCGGCAGTAGATGATAAAGGAATGTTAGTGGGCCGTGCATTGTACAGCATCCAGTTGAAGGACTATCTGGAACAGAAACAGAATGGAAAGAACCGTACTTGCTTCATGTTTTTTAGCCGTAAAAAGAAAAACGTGCAGAAGGAACTGAAGAAATTGAAGGAAAAATATACCAAGGGTGGTTCATTGTTCCTTCAGGATGTGAATGCGGAATTTAAGTTTGAAAAGCCTGATTTTGAATAATGCAGATGAAGAAATGGCTTTACACCCTGTTGGTGATCGTACTGGCCGCCTGTTCCAATGAAATTCCGGAACAACAGCCTGCGAAACGCTCCGGGCGTACGGTGCTCGCATATCTGATTTCGAATAACAAGGCAGGTTCATTAGATACTTATTTACGTGATAACATAATCGATATGTACACCGCATTGGGCAATATGAAAGAATCATGTACATTGCTGGTGTTTTACCGTCCGTATACGGATGATACTCCCTTGGGCAAGCCTACATTAATGAGTTTCTATGCCGATGGACGTGGTAATATCAATAATCAGGCCGTATTGACAGGTCAGGAACTGACTTTTGATGCGGTCTGTAGTATAGCAGAGAAAAAAGAGTATACCATGAACAGTCAGATTGCGACCGATCCGGCAGTGATGAAGAAGGTGTTTACCGATATGCAGACTGTAGCTCCTTCTGATAGTTATGGTCTTATTTTAGGTTCGCATGCCACGGGATGGATGAAGGGTAATTCTGTGCAATCAAAAGCCTTTGGTGATGACGGTGGTTACAATATAGATATTCCTGATTTGGCCAATGTGTTGAAGAAAAGTTTCTCGGAAAAATTGGATTTCGTGCTGTTTGATGCCTGTATGATGGGTAATGCAGAGGTGGGCTATGAATTGAAAGACGTAACTTCACATTGTATTGCTTCCGTAATGGAGACTCCGGTGTATGGATTCCCGTATGATCAGATTCTTCCTTATTTGTATACCGAAAATATAGATTACCCTGCTGTTTGTCATGAGTTTATGTCTTTTAATAAGACGAATAACTTGTGGGGTACATGCGCAGTGATGGACTGTAGTCAAATGGAAAATTTGGCCAGTGCAGTAAAAGCAAAGCTTTCAGAGTGGAAGGATGCGCTTTCTTCTGTGTCCATGCGGAACGTACAGCAGTATGGAGTGAACAGTTATAAATATTTTTCCTACGATGTACTTGATTTCTTCCGTGAGTTAGGAAGAAAAAGTGGGATGGCAGAAGCTGATTTGAATGAGGCTGTTGCTTCTGTACAAACTGCATTGAACCAGGCGGTGATAGCTAAAGATTGTTTGTCTGGGGAGGATTATGCTTTTGGCGGGCTGGTTATTGATGATACCCGTTTCTGCGGAATCGGTATGTATATTCCAGGGGAATATAATCGTTATGTGACTAATAAAACAGTTTGGAATAATTATTACAAACAATCCATCTCCTGGTATCATGCGGCTGGCTGGGCTGATTTAAATTTGAACTAATTACAAATTTCTTTACTCTTTGTGTGAACATTCTATCGACTAAGTGTGTTTTTATTTATTAAAACAGCTTTATAGGGTATGTGGAATTTCATCAATGAATTACGACGTAAGGACCACCAGCGTTATCTTGGTGGACTAGATTTCTTTAAATATATTGGTCCCGGTTTGCTTGTGACCGTTGGTTTTATAGATCCGGGCAACTGGGCTTCTAATTTTGCGGCAGGAGCAGACTTCGGGTACTCCTTGTTGTGGGTGATTACCTTGTCTACTATTATGCTCATTGTGTTGCAGCATAATGTGGCTCACTTGGGAATTGTTACCGGACTTTGCTTGAGTGAGGCTGCTACTAAATATACACCGAAATGGGTGTCACGCCCTATCTTGGGAACGGCTGTACTGGCCTCTATCTCTACTTCTCTGGCAGAGATTTTGGGAGGAGCCATTGCCCTGGAAATGCTATTCGATATTCCTATTATCTGGGGTTCCCTTCTCACCGCTTTCTTTGTCACAATCATGCTGTTTACCAATTCCTACAAGCGGATTGAGCGCTCTATTATTGCATTTGTGTCGGTGATAGGACTGTCATTTCTCTATGAACTTTTTCTGGTTGACATAGACTGGCCTTTGGCTGCCCGTTCGTGGGTGACACCTTCTATTCCCGAGGGAAGTCTGTTGGTGATAATGAGTGTGCTGGGAGCCGTGGTGATGCCTCATAACTTGTTCTTGCACTCGGAAGTGGTACAGAGTCGGGAATACAATAAGAAGGACGATGCTTCTATCCGTAAGTTATTAAAATATGAATTCTATGACACCCTGTTCTCTATGGGAGTAGGCTGGGCCATCAACAGTGCGATGATTCTGCTGGCTGCAGCTACCTTTTTTGCCAATCATATCGGAGTAGAAGAGTTGCAGCAGGCCAAGAGTTTGTTGGAGCCTTTGCTGGGCAATCAGGCTGCTACCATCTTTGCCCTTGCTTTGCTGATGGCAGGTATCTCTTCTACTGTGACAAGCGGGATGGCCGCCGGTTCCATTTTTGCTGGCATGTTTGGTGAATCCTATCATGTAAAGGATGTGCACTCTCGTGTAGGCATTCTGCTTTCATTAGGAATAGCACTGGTTGTCATTCTGTTCATCGAGAATCCTTTCCAGGGATTGATTATCTCACAAATGATACTGAGCATTCAGCTTCCGTTTACCATTTTCTTACAGGTAGGTTTGACCTCTTCAAAACGGGTCATGGGGCAATATGCCAACTCCCGGTGGAGCAGTTTTGTGCTTTACACCATGGCAGTGATTGTATCTGTGCTGAATCTGGCTCTTCTTTTCTCGGAAAGCTTTTAAGCTGTCCGTAAATCGGTGCCTGACATCTTTTTCTTATAGTGGTATGCCAGCATCAAAGCTGCCACGGCAAAGGCCAAGGCATCGGATAACGGCATGCTGAACCATACACCTTCCACGCCATAGAAGGGTGGGAGAAAAGCCAGTCCCGGAAGAAGGAAGAGCAGCTGGCGGGAAAGAGACAAGAAGATGGAAATCCGGGCCTTTCCGATGGACTGAAAGAACTGAGTGATGACAATTTGTGCACCTACCACCGGGAAGGACAGAATACCAATTCTCAGGGCCAGTGTCGCTTCATCGGTCAGTTCGTGGTTGTCGGTGAACATGCCGACAAATATACCGGGAAACAGCTCACCGATTATAAACCCTAAGGTGGTAATGATACATCCTGCCGTGATTCCCAGTTTCAAGGTTCTTTTTACGCGGTCGAAATGCTGTGCACCGTAGTTGTATCCTGTAATGGGCTGCATTCCCATAGTGATACCCATTACAATCATGACAAAGAGCATTTGGATACGGTTGAGGATGCCGAATGCACCGATGGCCATATCACCTCCATAATTGAGCAGACGGTTGTTGATGAAAATCACGATGCAGCAGGCACACACATTCATGACGAAGGGCGACATGCCGATGGCAAAAATATTGGCTATGATGTGCTGTTTCAACCGCATGCTGTGACGCTGGAACCGGATATAAGTCTTCGGGCTGTAGAAGTGATACAATACCCACAGCATGCCGATGAATTGTGAGCAGATGGTCGCAAGTGCCGCTCCCCGGATTCCCCAGTTCAGTACAAAAATAAAAATCGGAGCCAGAATAATGTTGCAGCCTACGGTCAGCATGGAAGAAAGCATAGCTTTTTTCGGATAACCGGTGGCACGCATGATGTTGTTAAGCCCGATCATCACGTAGGAAATCGGACTGCCCAACAAAATTACCTGCATAAAATCGCGGGCATACGGCAGGGTAGCTTCGCTGGCTCCGAAGAAAAAGAGAATCGGTTCCAGAAAGATAAATGCCAGTCCACCGTAGAAGATGGCATTAATGACACAAAGAATGGCTACGTTGCCGAGGATGTCTTCTGCCCCCTTTTTATCCTTCTGTCCCAGTCGGATGGAAGAAAGTGTGGCACCTCCTACGCCCACCAGTGTACAGAAGGCTACCAGCAGGTTCATCAGCGGAAAGGTAATGGCCAGACCGGAGATGGCCAGGGCTCCCACACCATGACCGATGAAAATACTGTCGATGATGTTATACAAGGAAGTCAGTGTCATTCCGATAATGGCAGGAATGGAATATTCCACCAGTAGTTTCCCGATAGGGGCTTCTCCCAATATGTGCGGATTGTTTTCTTTCATGTACGTTTGTTTATTTTAATTTCCAAAGTTAGGAATATGAAGCAATATTTTAGAACTTTGTACCGTTAAATCAAACTAAACATACCAATGGACAAAACTAAATGCGTAGCAGCACTTTTTGATTTTGACGGAGTAGTGATGGACACTGAGTCACAGTACAGCATCTTCTGGAATGAGGTGGGAAAGAAATACCATCCGGAATACGAGGAATTCGGAAAAATCATCAAGGGACAGACGCTGCGGCAGATTTACGACCGTTATTTTCAGGGAATGGAGCATGAACAGGCTGAAATTACAGAAGGCCTGAACCGTTTCGAGACGGAGATGCGCTATGAATATGTGCCGGGAGTGGCAGAGTTCATGCAGAGCCTTCGTGCTCATGGAGTGAAAATAGCCATAGTGACCAGCTCGAACGAGAAGAAAATGGCCAATGTGTATGCGGCACATCCTGAATTGAAGGACATGGTGGACCGGATACTCACAGCCGAGATGTTTCAGAAATCCAAGCCGGACCCCGATTGTTTTTTGCTTGGAGCCAAAGTTTTCGAGGCTCTTCCGGCCAATTGCGTCGTATTTGAAGATTCGTTCCATGGTATTCAGGCCGGAAACGCAGCAGGCATGCCTGTAGTGGGACTGAGCACCACCAATCCGGCGGAAGCCATTCAAAATCAGTGCGCCCGGGTGATTCCAGATTTCACTTGTTTTACGTATGAAGAAATGATGAACTTGCTGTAAGGCTTGTCTGATTCGGAAAAATCGGCTATTTTTGCGGAAATTTTATTGATTTAGAAGAAAACTATGGCAGGATATCTTTCTGGTGATACTCGTAAAGTAACGACTCACCGTTTGATTGAGATGAAACAGAGAGGTGAAAAGATTTCCATGTTGACCTCTTATGATTATACAATGGCGCAGATTGTAGACGGCGCAGGTGTGGATGTGATTCTGGTAGGTGATTCAGCTTCGAATGTGATGGCGGGTAACGTGACGACCTTGCCTATTACCGTGGAGCAGATGATTTATCACGGAAAGTCAGTGATGCGCGGTGTGAAGCGTGCGCTGGTAGTGGTGGATATGCCATTCGGTTCTTATCAGGCAGACCCGTTTGACGGGGTACGCAATGCTATCCGCATCATGAAAGAAACACATGCCGATGCCCTGAAGCTGGAAGGCGGTGAAGAAGTCATCGACGTGATTCGCCGTATCATCGGTGCCGGAATGCCCGTGATGGGACACCTGGGACTGATGCCTCAGTCTATCAATAAATACGGAACTTACGGTGTACGCGCCAAAGAAGACGCAGAAGCTGAAAAGCTGATTAAGGATGCGCGTCTGTTGGAAGAAGCCGGATGCTTCGCTTTGGTACTGGAGAAAATTCCGGCAGCACTGGCAACCCGTGTGGCTCAGGAACTGACTATTCCGGTTATTGGAATCGGAGCCGGTGGAGGAGTAGACGGACAGGTATTGGTAGTGACTGACATGCTGGGTATGACCAAAGGATTCAGCCCGCGTTTCCTTCGTCGCTATGCCGACCTGAATACCGTGATGACCGATGCCATCGGACATTATGTAGCCGACGTGAAAGCTTGTGACTTCCCTAACGAGTCAGAACAATACTAAGATTATCACTTATAAGCCGCAGATGCATGGACTGCAAAGTCCGGTTCTTCCGGACAATTTAAAAGTCGCAGTCTGTGCATCTGTGTTTTCTATCAGATGTAGAAAAAATGTGGAACAAGAATTTTAATCTTTTGCTCATCGCTAATTTTTTCCTGTATACGGCAGTGTATATGCTGTTTCCAGCACTTCATCATTGGATGGTGTCAGAAGGAGGGTATACGGGATTTCAGGCCGGAGGGGCCATAGCCATCTTTGGAGCTTCTCTTTTTCTTTTGGGAGCTTTCAATAATTACCTGGTCGATACGTTTAAGCGTAAGAATGTGTGTACGCGCAGCCTTCTGTTGCTGGCGCTTTTGGGATTGTTGTATCCATACGCCGGAGAGTGGGGGATGATTTTTCTTTTGCGTGTGCTTCAGGGAGCCTTGTTTGGGGTGGTACTGATGGCCATGGGCAGTACCCTGGTCATCGATGTAACTCCCAGCCAGTACAGAAACAAGGCCAGTGTGGTTTTCACCTGGTCGGGGGTACTCGGTATGCTGTGCGGCATCCTGTTGGGATATAATGCAGGCTGGTATCTTTCTTTCCAGCAACAGATTTATCTGTTTGTGGGACTTTGTGCCCTTCCGGTCGTACTGGTTTCCATGGTGGAAGTCTGTTTCCGTGCTCCGTTGGACCTTCCGTTGCTGTCGTTCGACCGTTTTCTGCTTTTCCGTACTTTGATTCCGGGGCTGAACATGATGGTAGTTCCCTTCATTTTAGGGGTGCTGTTCAGCTCGATTTTCGATACTTTTTTCTACATTTGTATCATAGCCGGATTTATCGTCTTCCTGCTGCTGGACCGCGTGGTTCGCAAGCAAGTGAACGGCCGTTTGCTGAATGGTGTCGGACTGGTATTGATGTGTGTAGCAGTATGGATTTTGGGCTGTTCCACCGAAAAAGAAATGCTAATGGGAGCAGGTTTCCTGACCGGATTGGGCATGGGTTTCTCCCTGCTTCAGTTCTTGCGGATGATGATACGTCTTCCTTTGCACTGTGAGCGCGGAACGGGCTATCACACTTATCAGTTGCTTTGGGAGTCGGGCGTCATGCTGGGCGTGTTCTTCGGAAAATACACAGAAGACAGCTCCGGACAACAGTTCCGCGCTGCATCGCTCATTCTGCTGGCTGGTCTGTTGATTTATCAGGCAGTGGTGCACGGCTATTTCATGAAACGAATGAAGAATAGATAACTTAACTAATATAAAGAATATGGCAGACGACAAGAAAATTATCTTTTCAATGGTGGGAGTGAGCAAATCATTCCAGAACAACAAACAGGTATTGAAAGACATCTACCTATCCTTTTTTTATGGCGCGAAAATCGGAATCATCGGTTTGAACGGTTCCGGTAAGTCTACTTTGATGAAAATCATTGCCGGAATCGAAAAGAACTATCAGGGTGAAGTGGTATTTTCACCGGGCTATTCTGTAGGTTATCTGGCACAGGAACCTCAGCTTGACGACACGAAGACCGTGAAGGAAGTCGTGATGGAGGGAGTGCAGCAGGTGGTAGACACGCTGGCTGAATACGAAGAAATCAATCAGAAGTTCGGTTTGCCGGAGTATTATGAAGATCCGGAAAAGATGGACGCACTCTTTGCGCGTCAGGCCGAACTGCAGGATATTATTGACGCTACCGATGCGTGGAATCTTGACAGCAAACTGGAACGTGCGATGGATGCATTACGCTGTCCGCCCGAAGACCAGCTGGTGAAGAACCTTTCGGGAGGTGAACGCCGCCGTGTGGCTTTGTGCCGTTTGTTGTTGCAGAAACCGGACATCCTGTTGCTCGACGAGCCGACCAACCACCTGGATGCAGAGAGCATTGACTGGCTGGAACAGCACTTGCAGCAGTACGAAGGAACGGTAATTGCCGTAACACACGACCGCTATTTCCTGGATCATGTAGCCGGATGGATTCTGGAGCTCGACCGTGGTGAAGGTATTCCTTGGAAGGGAAATTATTCAAGCTGGCTGGAGCAGAAGACCAAGCGTATGGAAATGGAAGAGAAGACGGCCAGCAAGCGTCGTAAGACGCTGGAACGCGAGTTGGAATGGGTGCGCATGGCTCCTAAGGCTCGTCAGGCCAAGGGTAAGGCTCGTCTGAATTCGTACGACAAACTCTTGAACGAAGATGTGAAGGAGAAGGAAGAAAAGCTGGAAATCTTTATCCCGAACGGTCCGCGTCTGGGAAACAAGGTTATCGAAGCCAAGCATGTGGCCAAGGCGTATGGCGACAAACTGCTTTTCGACGACTTGAACTTCATGCTGCCGCCTAACGGTATCGTGGGAGTTATCGGTCCGAACGGTGCCGGAAAGACGACGTTGTTCCGCCTGATTATGGGATTGGAAAGTGTGGATAAAGGTGAGTTTGAAGTAGGAGAGACTGTGAAAGTGGCCTATGTAGACCAGCAGCACAAGGATATTGACCCGAACAAGACCGTATACCAGGTAATCAGTGGCGGTAACGACCTGATTCGTATGGGTAACCGCGATGTGAATGCCCGTGCATACCTGAGCCGCTTTAATTTCTCTGGTTCTGATCAGGAAAAACTCTGCGGTATGCTTTCTGGTGGTGAGCGTAACCGTCTGCACCTGGCCATGGCATTGAAGGAAGAAGGTAACGTACTGTTGCTCGACGAGCCGACCAACGATATTGACGTAAATACCCTCCGTGCGCTGGAAGAAGGTTTGGAAGACTTTGCCGGATGTGCCGTAGTTATCAGCCACGACCGTTGGTTCCTCGACCGTATTTGTACCCACATTTTGGCTTTTGAAGGAGACAGTCAGGTGTTCTACTTCGAGGGTTCTTACACGGAATACGAAGAAAACAAAATGAAGCGTATGGGCAATGTAGAGCCGAAGCGCGTACGTTATCGCAAGTTGATGGAAGATTGATTTTCCCTTATTGATAAATAAAAAAAAGGCCTCTGACGGGAAACTGCCGGAGGCTTCTTTTATTTATAGAGTTGGAAAGTAGCGTAAATTTAAATAGTGGGAGATAAATATTGGCTCTTGGATATTTTTCGTATCTTTGTATAAAGGCTTGAATCAAATAAGTATTTGCCGTTTCCCGTTATTCATTATTAATTGTTTAGTATGAAATATCCAATTGGAATGCAGAATTCTGATTACATCATGGAAGACGGTTATTTCATTAACTGAAACAAGTATAAATAGAAACACATTAACTAATATGGAAAAGAAAATACCCTTTGCTTCTGATGTAATTCTGATTGATGCAGCTTTCCTTGACCGCGTGGGGAAGGATATGGCGGCACATTTTGCACCACTGGTGGGGCGCGAACTACCTAAGGCTGATTTGGCCGTGTTGCTGGAGTGTCTGGCTTTGGATGCGGGAATTGAGCCGGGCAAGAATGAGATACAGGTTATTTTTGTGTATGATGCGGAGCATAGCCGGATGGGCTTCTGCCTTCCTTCTGATTTGGAGAAGGAAGTTCACGGCATGGCATTCCAGAGCCGTCTGGGCGAGTTTGCGCTTTATGCTTTCCAGCCTTCGGATATGGCCCGCCGGGAGGAGTTGTTTACGGAATCATTGCAACTGCTGACCGAATCGAAAGATGCACGCCGAATCATGCTGGTGCCCGATGAAGAGGGATATGGGACCGCTGTGGAGCAGCAGGCAGCAAAGATAAAGGGAAAAGATGGTGTGACGGTGTTCGGTATGAATCCTCCGGCACACGATTATGAATATTCTTTTGAAATGTTGGGATTTGCCATTCTTCAGTCGTTGGGCATCCGGGCAGAGGAACTTTAATCTTTGTAGAGTATGTCTGATTTCCGTTTGAAAGCGTTCTATAGTGTGGCACGAAACCTTAGTTTTACCAAGGCTTCGCAGGAGCTGTTTGTGAGCCAGCCGGCAGTGACCAAGCATGTTAGGGAACTGGAGAGTCTCTATGGGGTGCGTCTGTTCGACCGGAAGGGAAATTCCATTTCGCTCACGGAGGCTGGGAAATTACTGATGGAGCACTGCGAACGGATTTTGGACGATTACCGCAAGCTGGAGTACGACATGCATCAGTTGAACAATGAGTATGCGGGAGAGTTACGGTTAGGGGCCAGTACGACAATCTCACAGTATGTGCTTCCGCCTGTGCTGGCTGCTTTCACGGAGCGTTATCCCAAGATGAGTGTGTCATTGATGGACACCAATTCGCGCAATGTAGAGAAGGCTTTGCAGGAGCATACCATTGACGTGGGTATGGTGGAGGGAGTGTTCCGCCTGCCCAGTCTGCGCTACGACCCGTTTTTGTGCGATGAGCTGGTGCCGGTAGTTTGTCCGCGAGGCCACTGGGCCGGAAAGGAGGAACTGACGCTGGAAGAGTTTGTTCGTGTGCCATTGGTGCTTCGTGAGCGGGGTTCCGGCACGCTGGATGCCATTGAGATGGTATTGGCAGAGCAGGGGCTGAAGCTTTCTTCGCTGAACGTGCGGATGCACTTAGGCAGTACGGAAGGTATCAAGTCGTTCTTGCGGTGCAGTAACTGTATGGGCATTGTGTCAATCTGTGCCCTGGAGAGGGAACTGAAGGAAGGAGATTTTCAGGTGATTGACATTGAGGGCTTGCAGTTCAAGCGGCATTTCTGTTTTGTATCGGCTCAGGGACAGGAGTCGGATACGGTATTGAATTTTATGCGTTTTGTCCGGCACTTCCTTTCCGGAAAGTAAAGGCCGGACAAAACGTGTCTTTTTATTTTTTTCCGAATTCAGGGTCGATTTTCAGTAGGGCGGTAACGCCGAAGGTGGCCAGAGTGCAAACCATAATCCAGATGAAGAACAGCTGGTAGCCTAAAGTCTCTTGCATCCAGCCGGCTATCATGCCCGGCAGCATCATGCCCAAGGCCATGAAGGCGGTACAGATGGCATAGTGCGAGGTCTTGTGTGTGCCGTTGGCAAAATAAATGAGGTAGAGCATGTAGGCCGTGAATCCGAATCCGTAGCCGAACTGTTCCACAAAGATGCAGCTGTTCACGATGACTAAGTTGTCAGGCTGGGCGTAACTCAGGTACACATAGACAATATCGGGCAGGGAGATGGCCCACACCATCGGCCAGAGCCAGCGGCGCAGTCCGTGGCGTGCTACGGCAATGCCTCCCAGGATACCTCCCAAGGTGAGTCCGACAATGCCGAGCGTTCCTTGGGCAAAGCCTATCTGTGCCGTGGTCATGCCGAGTCCTCCTTGTTCCACTGGGTCGAGCAGGAAGGGAATGCCCATCTTGGCTAACTGTGCCTCGGGCAGACGGTAAAGCAGCATGAACAGAATGGCGGTAAGCGCCTGTTCTTTCTGGAAGAAGGAACGGAAGGTGAGCAGGAAATCGGTCAGTATGCTCCGGGCTTCTCCTTGTCGGGCAACCGACGGGCAGTCCTGGTCAGGACGGGGCAGTACGAAGGAATGGTAGAGCCACAGAGCCAGCAGGCAGCCTGCTAACGTGAAGAAGGTGATGCTCCAGGCGTACGATGTGCGTCCGGTCATTTCTTCCAGCCGGCCGGCCAGCATAATGAGCAGTCCTTGTCCGGCGATGGTGGCAAAGCGGTAGAACGTGCTGCGGATGCCCACGAAGAAGGCTTGCTGATGCGGGGTAAGACCTAACATGTAGAAGCCGTCGGCGGCGATGTCGTGGGTGGCGGAACTGAAGGCTACTAGCCAGAACACCGCCAATGTGATCTGGAAGAAATGGCTGGTGGGGATGGTGAAGGCAATGCCGGCCAGTCCGGCACCCAGTAGCAACTGGGTAGTGACAATCCACCACCGTTTGGTGCGGAGCAGGTCGATAAACGGACTCCACAGGGGCTTGATGACCCAGGGCAGGTTCAACCAGCTGGTGTAGAGGGCCACCTCCGTATTCGAGATGCCCATTCGTTTGTACATCACCAGCGATAAAATCATCACAGCTACGTAGGGAAGTCCTTCGGCAAAGTAGAGCGAGGGTACCCAGTACCAGGGAGAGCGTGTGCGCATAGTCGTTCGTTTTTAGTATAACTTACGTATTTCAGCTCCCCGGTAGTAATGCAGCAGAATCTGGTCGTAGGAATATCCTTTTTCGCCCATCACGGCAGCACCGATCTGACAGAGTCCCACACCGTGTCCCCATCCGGCACCGGTCAGTTCGAACCATTCGGGCACTCCGTTCACTTGCGGTCCCTTGTCGACCACGAATGCCGAGCTGAACAGGTGGGTAGGTGAGAGGGTGCGTCGTATTTCCAATTCCTTTCCGATGGTCATTGTTTTCAGGGTTCCTACAATTTTCAGCCGGCTGATACGTCCCGATTTTCCACGCTCTACGGGGATAAGGTCGAGTATCTCCCCGTAATCGCTCTTGGTATGCGTGGCAATCAGTTCGGCCAGTTCGGCTTGTGTATATCTCACCTTCCAGCGGTAGAAATCGTGTGTCTCCTGATCATAGTTGTTGAGTATCTGTGAAAGGATTTTCGGGTCGGTGGTGTGGCAGAAAGATTCCGGACGCTGGCGTATCCATCGTTCGGCTTCTTCCTCTTGGGTGAGGTCGGGCAGGGGGGCATCCGTGTCCAAGTCGCGCACGGCACTGAGGTAGGGATAATGCTTGTCTTCCCAGCAGTAGTTGAATTCTTCGGTCACTCCGCCGCAGCACTTCGAGAAACGGGCGTCGCAGATGGCATGCTTGTGCATGAGCACCTGGCCGCGTGTTTCCTTCACGGCCTCCACCACACTCTGGTTGGAGGCACGGGTAATGCCCTGATAGCGTTGGCAATGGTCGTCGGCGCATACGTCGAAGATGGTATGGTCTTCGCGGTCGTACCAGCGGATGTATTCTGTTTCAGTCTTGAGGAAGGGGAAGAAGTTGCTGCCCTGTTTGCTGAGGGCCTTCCGTTTTTCAATCTGTGCTAAAAGCCAGCTTCGGGAGATGACGGCATGGGATTTCAGGAACTCCAGGGAAGAAGTGGCGTTCATCTCGGACGAGATGACGCTGGTCAGATAGTCTTCTGCCGGCACTTGGTTGATGGCGGTAATCTTTCCTTCGTCTACTACCAGACGCAGGGTACCGAGGAAGGTTTGTGTTTCCTGACGTTCCCAGTGGAAATTGATACCGATGGTTACGTCTTCGAGCGAGAAGGAGGCATCGTCTTCCAACGGGGTGAAAGTCAGCTCCCGGTACACGTTTCCGTTCCAGGAAATTCCTCCTTCGTCGAAGGATACACGTTGCTTGCCCGATACGGTTTCTCCTTTGGCTAGAAACTTGGCATTGAGTGTAAAGGCTATTTCAAGGGCATTGACGATGCCCACGTTAATTTCAGGTTCTTTCATGATGCTTAATGTGTTACTTCGTGGTAGATTTGGCGGAGCGTGTCAGCGTCCAGTTTTTGAAAATCTTCTTCGCGGGCCGTCACAAGGATGCCGGCCATATCAAGGGCACCGGGACTGACTATCAGCTGTGCGTTGCCTTCGGCAGTGTAGCACTGCGGACGATGGGCTGTGCGCGGGATGTAGACGGTGACAAATCCGTAGCGCGGGTCGTTCCAGGCAAAGAGGTTGTAGCGTGGCTCGGTTTCTCCTTCGTGCAGGGGCAGGCTGTGCAGGTAGCTGTCAATCAGCCGGACACCTGTGGCCAGTCCTCCTTGGGTGATGAAGGCACGTATCGGACAGAAGTATCCTTCGATGTCGTAGGCGATGCAGGATTTGCCGTCGGAGAGGGGTTCGAAACCTTTTTCTACCGCAGTGCTCATCAGTTTTTCCCATTGGCGGATGAGGGGCACATCTTCCTGGCGTACGGCCTGGAAATGGAAGTGGTCGGGGGCAGAAGCACCGCATTTGGCTCCGTTGTAGAATACGGTATAACCGCTGGCAAAATTCTTCTCCAGCCAGCCGACCAGGCGTTCGGGCAACCGGCGCGAAGTCTTGTTGGCCAATGTCTGCCACTGATGACTTTCCGTGGAGATGGTGAGGTGTCCCGGCAGAATGGGGTAAGGATTCAGTCGCAGGCTGAAAGGTTCGTCCAGCTGGATGCGGACAGACTCTTGCTCTTCCGGCTTGTGGCTCAGGCAGAGGAAGCAGGGACGGGCAGCGATGGAAGCCTTGTCTACTTTGGCACAGGTGGAAACGGCGCGTGCCGGATTGAACTGCACGGTGATGTCGTTCGTCCCGAGTGAAAGTGTGCGGGTCTGTACGTGCGCCAGTGCTTCGTGGTTTTTGCGGGCCAGTGGCCATGTGTCGAGCTGGTGACGGATAAAGGTTTCGGCAGAAGCCGCAGGGGCTGCATCTTCCCATGAAAGCGGGTGACGGAGCAGGGCCTGGCGTTTTCGTATTTCCAGGGTACGCAGGCTGTCCTTGTAGCTGTTGTTCTGGTTCTGCTTCTCAATGCTGAGGGCCGCGTCGGAATTGCCTTCCCAGCGACGGCACAAATAAAGTACGTCGTAGATACGTCCGATACGGTATTCCCGGGAGAAAGCCAGTCCTAACGCATAATCTTCGCCGTAGCTGGTGTTCGGCACACGGATTTTCCGCAGCAGCGGCGTGAAGAAAGCACGCGGAGCACCCAGTCCGTTGATACGGAGGGCGTTGTTGTGTCCGTTGGTATCGGTCCATTCCTTGTGGTCGATGACGCCCGGCGGCAATGTTTCCAGTTGGAAGTTGGTCATGCGGTAAGAGCCGATGACCATGGCGCAGCGTTCCCGGCGGAACTTGTCGACAATGGTCTGGAGGGTAGACGGACTGCTGTACAGGTCGTCGCTGTCGAGCTGTACGGCAAAGCGTCCGCAGAGAGGGTGATGCACACCCAGGTTCCAGCATCCGCCGATGCCCAAATCGTCACGTTCGGGAATGAGATGAATCACTTTTTCGTTTCCGGCGTATTGGGCAATGCACTCTGTGGTGCCGTCGGTAGAATGGTTGTCGATGACAATCAGGTTGAACGGGAAGTCTGTTTCCTGCTTCAGTACCGATTCAATGGCGTCGGCAATGGTACGGATACGGTTGCGCACGGGGATGATGACCGAAGCCTCGTATGCAAACTCGCCTTCCGACAAATCGATTTCGCGCTTCACAGGAGGCAGGAAGGCATGAATATTTTTCAAGTAATAAGTAAATGCCGTTTCCCGTTCCAGTTGTACGCTCCGGTTGCGCGGGTCTACGTAGTCAAACTGTTTTTCGCCCGACAGGCGGGTGTCTTCTTCAATTTCGGTATAAAGAAACTCACGTATGTGTGTCAGTTCGTATTTCTGTGAAAGTGCCAGTCGCACGGCATACAAGGCAGAATACTGGTATTCGGGCTGGTGGGTGATGGTGTCGAACGCTTCCTGCAAGGCAGCCGTTTTGAAGAGCAGCACCGAGCCGAAGTCAAAGTCATCGCGCACGCTTCCCGGCTGGTAGTCGATGACCGGATGAGGCTTTCGCACTCCCTCTGTCACCTGATAATGGTCGGCATAAACCATGCCCGATTCCGGTGCGGCTAAATAGTCGCACATGCGCTCCAGTGCCATGTAGCCCATATCTAATGTGTGGGGCTTGGTATAAATAAGGAGGTAGGGAGTGCGGGTGAGGGCAAGCATCTGCCGGATGCCTTCGGTATGCTGGAAGGAGAAAGAGGGAAGAAAATGGCATTTCTCTGTGGGAATGTCGTTGTCCTCCGGATGGTCAGTTAGTAAGAATATCTGGTCTGTTCGGGAACTCTCCGTCAGTCCTTTGATGGTTTTATTCTGCTGGTTATCACTTCCGTATAAAAGGAAGCAAGTTACTTGGTTATTCATAATTTAATACATTTATACGTACAAAGATAGGCAATATATCTTATTTTTTCTCTAACTTTGTACGCTAAATATGTGGAATATGCGCAGTGCTTTCGTTTAAGGAACCGGGAATGTCTCAGTACTTCCTCGAAAGTACTCTAGTACTTCCTTGGCAGTACTCCAGTACTTCAGGGGAAGTACTCCAGTCCTGACAAGGGAGGACTGGAAATGAGTAAAAGCCTGTGGCATAAAGAAGTAAAGAACGCTATGACGAAAAAAACTCCTTTATTAGGCAAAACATTGGGCGAGCTGAAAGCCATTGTGCAGGATTTGGGAATGCCTAAATTTACTGCCGGGCAGATTGCATCGTGGCTGTACGACAAGAAAGTAAGCTCCATTGAAGAGATGACAAACCTTTCGCTCAAAAACCGTGAGCGGCTGATGGAGAATTACGAGGTGGGAGCCAGTGCGCCGGTGCATGAGATGCGTTCGGTAGACGGAACGGTGAAATACTTGTTCTGTACGCCCGAAGGTGATTACATAGAATCCGTATATATTCCCGATGACGACCGGGCTACTTTGTGCGTGTCGTCACAGGTGGGATGCAAGATGAACTGCAAATTCTGTATGACCGGAAAGCAGGGATACACGACCAGCCTGACAGCTGCCCAGATTCTGAATCAGATTTATTCTGTGCCGGAACGGGATACGCTGACCAACGTGGTGTTTATGGGCATGGGCGAACCGTTCGACAACCTGGACGAAGTGCTGCGTGCCTTGGAAATCCTGACTTCCGATTATGGCTACAAATGGAGCCCGAAGCGTATCACGGTTTCTACCGTAGGACTGCGGAAAGGACTGGAACGTTTCCTTGAAGAAAGTGACTGCCATCTGGCCATCAGTTTGCATTCTCCTTTCCCTTCCCAGCGCAGGGAGCTGATGCCGGCAGAAAAGGCTTTCTCCATTACCGAGATGGTGGATATACTCCGACGGTATGATTTCAGCAAGCAGCGCCGCCTGTCTTTTGAATACATCGTGTTCAAGGGGGTGAACGACAGCCTGATTTATGCCAAGGAACTGGTGAAACTGCTTCGTGGACTGGACTGCCGGATGAACCTGATTCGTTTTCATGCCATCCCGAACGTGGATCTGGAAGGAACGGATATGGAGTCGATGATTGCTTTCCGTGATTATCTGACACAGCACGGCTTGTTCGCTACCATTCGCGCTTCACGCGGAGAAGATATCTTTGCGGCTTGCGGCATGCTTTCTACCGCCCAGCAGCAGGCAGAGAAAAAAGAGAAAGAAAGTGAAACCTTTTAATACAAGAAACATAATGAAACGAATAACATTTTACCTTGGAATGGCCCTGGCGGTGCTGTCGCTTGCTTCCTGCCGCAACGGGGGGAAGAGTATCATTACTCCGGTGTCAAGCGGACGCCCGTATGAAGTGATGGTGGTGGCCGATGACAAATGCTGGATGAGTCCGGACAGTGCACTGTTTCATGTGCTGGACACGGATGTGCCGGGATTGCCTCAGGCTGAACGCTCTTTCCGTATTTCGCGTGTGCGGCCTGACTTTTTTGACCGTTCGATGCGTCTGTTCCGTAACATCATTATTGTAGATATTCAGGACATTTATACGCAGCCCAAATTCAAGTATACGCGTGATGCCTATTCGTCTCCGCAGATGATTATGACTATTCAGGCACCTAACCAGAAGGAGTTTGCAGACTATGTTTCGAAAAACGGTCAGGTGATTATCGACTTCTTTACCCGTGCCGAAATGAACCGTCAGGTGAAGTTGCTGGAGAAAAAACACAATGAAACACTTTCGGCCAAGGTACAGAGCATGTTTGATTGCGACATCTGGATGCCGGTGGAAATGGAATCGTACAAGCAGGGTGAGAATTTCCTGTGGGCTTCGAGCAACCTGAATGACTTGAACTTCGTGATGTATGCTTATCCGTTCCGTGACCACGATACGTTTACCAAAGAGTATTTCATTCATAAACGTGACTCCGTGATGAAAGTTAACCTGCCGGGTGCGCGTGAAGGCATGTACATGGAAACAGCCGATTCCATGTTTGTTGAGACGCGTAACATTGCCGTGAAGGGAGACTATGCATTCGAGGCCCGCGGATTGTGGGAAATGAAGAACGATGCCATGGGTGGCCCGTTCGTATCGCATGTGCGGGTAGACCGTGACAATGCACGGGTTATCGTGGTGGAAGGTTTTGTCTATAACCCGGGCAAACTGAAACGTGACCAGATTCGCAAGCTGAACGCGGCGTTGTATACACTGAAGCTTCCTTCAGAAAAAGAAGTGTCGGAAATTCCGGTAGATAATACCATTTCGGAAGAACAAGTCAAACAAGAAGCTGAACAGAATAAGCAATAAATATGGAAAATCGTAAAATTAGAGTGGGAATCACTCATGGAGATATAAACGGGGTAGGCTATGAAGTGATATTGAAGACTTTCTCTGACCCCACCATGCTGGAACTTTGTACGCCGGTGGTGTACGGTTCTCCCAAGGTTGCTGCGTATCACCGCAAGGCCATGGAGATACAGACCAGTTTCAGCATTGTAAATTCTGCTGAAGAGGTGCAGGACGGAAGAGTGAACGTGGTGAACTGCATAGAAGAGGAGTTGAAGGTGGAACTGACCAAGCCGACTCCCGAAGCAGGAAAAGCGGCACTGGCTGCACTGGAAAGAGCTTTAGCGGATTACCGGGAAGGCCTGTTCGATGTGCTGGTGACAGCTCCTATCAACAAGCATACCATCCAGTCGGATGCGTTCCATTTCCCGGGACATACGGAATACATTGAAGAACGTGTAGGTGAAGGACAGAAGGCCTTGATGATTCTGCTGAAGGGTGATTTCCGTGTGGCACTGGTGACAGGCCATGTACCCGTGCGTGACATTGCCGGTGAACTGACCAAAGAACTGATTATGGAAAAGATGGAGATTTTCCATCGTTCACTGAAGCAGGATTTCGGCATCGACAATCCGCGTATAGCCGTGTTCTCACTGAATCCTCATGCGGGAGACAACGGACTGCTGGGAACGGAAGAGCAGGAAGTGATTATTCCGGCCATGAAAGAGATGATAGCTCGTGGCGTGCAGTGCTTCGGGCCGTATCCTGCCGATGGTTTCATGGGCTCAGGCAATTATACGCATTTCGACGGTATTCTGGCCATGTATCATGACCAGGGACTGGCTCCGTTCAAGGCACTGGCCATGGATGAAGGAGTAAACTTCACCGCCGGTCTGCCTATCGTACGCACTTCACCTGCTCACGGTACGGCATACGATATTGCCGGAAAAGGCATTGCTTCGGAAGATTCTTTCCGTCAGGCAGTGTACGTGGCCATGGATGTGTTCCGCAACCGTGCCTGGGAAAAAGAAATCAGTGCACGTCCGTTGCGCAAGCAGTATTATGAGAAACGAGATGACAGTGATAAACTGAAATTAGACAGTATAGAAGAGGAATAACATGAAGTTTGCAATCATATCAGCCGGGGAAGGTTCCCGGCTGGCACAAGAAGGAGTTCAGTTGCCCAAACCACTGGTGCAACTGAACGGTATGGCCATGATTGACCGTCTGATTCACATCTTTGCGAAGAACGGAGCAGAAGAAGTGGTGGTCATTATCAACAATGAGGTGGCTTTGACAAAGGAACACCTGAGCAAGCTGGAAAAAACATCGGAAGTGCCTTTGCGGGTTATTGTCAAGACGACACCTAGTTCCATGCACAGTTTTTACGAACTGAGCCGTTACCTGAAGGACGACCGTTTCTGCCTGACTACGGTCGACACGATTTTCCGGGAAGAGGAGTTTTCACGCTTTATTGACGCTTTCAAGGCTTTTGAAGGGGATGGCATGATGGCCGTCACGGATTACATCGACGACGAAAAACCGTTGTATATCGGTACGGACGAGGACCGTAATATTACCGGTTTCTATGATACTTTGCAGCCTGATACGCGTTACATCTCAGGGGGAATCTATTGCCTGTCGCCCAACTCAATCGTGACATTGGAGAAATGTATGGCGCAGGGCATGTCGCGCATGCGTAATTTTCAGCGTCAGCTGGTAGCCGATGGCCTTCGGCTCAAGGCTTATCCTTTCTCAAAAATTTTGGATGTGGACCATGCGGGGGACATTGTAAAAGCAGAGGCTTTTTTGAACGGACAAGATTAAAAACAGAATAAGCAACATTGATTTTTTGCGTAAAATCTAGAAAATAAGAATAACAAGATAGAATGTGTAAAAGAGGAGAGAAGATTCGGGTGATTGGTGTGAGCCGTGGTAATGAATATTCCCCGAATCACGTAGACAATGATGCGGCAATCCTTCGGCTTGCGGCAGAAGCATTGGAGAGAATGGGGTGTGAGGTGACAATTTATCCGGAAAAGGAATTTGTTGCTCAGAACATAGAGGGTGATTTTATTTTCGACATGGCTCGCGACCGTGCCACCATTGAGCGGTTGAAAAAACTGGAATACGGGGGTGCCCTGGTAGTGAACTCTGCGTATGGCATTGACAACTGTGTCCGTCAGCAGATGACGGAGTTGCTGATGGCAAATGAAGTGCCACATCCCCGGAGCTTTATTATTTCTACTGATGAAAAGTTTACTCCTTCTGTGTTCCCTTGCTGGATTAAGCGAGGCAATTCACATGCCATGGTGAAAGAAGACGTGGTGTACGTGGAATGCCGGGAAGAAGCGGAAGTGGTGATGGCCGATTTCCGGAAACGGAACATTCCGGTGGCAGTTGTCAACGAGCACCTGGTGGGAGATTTGGTGAAGTTCTACGGGGTGCAGGGAACTGATTTCTTTTATACCTTCTATCCAACGGAACAGTCACACAGCAAGTTCGGACTGGAAGCCATCAACGGAGCCACGAGAGGTTTCCCGTTCGATGTCAAGCAGCTTCAGGCATACGCCAACAAGGCGGCCGAGGTACTGAATGTGCCTGTATACGGAGGTGACTGTGTAGTATCGGCTACCGGTGAAATCCGCATCATCGACTTCAACGACTGGCCCAGCTTTGCCCGTTGCCGTGAAGAAGCCGGACCGGAAATAGCCAAGTGTATCTATAATCGTATTATCCACAAATTAGAAAAATAATGAGTATGGAGAAAAAAGGAGTAGAGGCTTCTTTCAAGTCCATGGATACAGAAGAGTTTCTGGACATCCATTTCAATCGCCCGATAGGTTATGTGTGGGCGTTGTTTTTCCAGCGTTTCGGGGTACATCCCAATGTAGTGACTATCCTGTCCATCATTTTAGGAGTAGCGGCAGGAGTGATGTTTTACTATCCTGATATGACGCACACGCTGATTGGTATTTTCCTGCTGATGTGGGCCAACCATTATGATAGTTGCGACGGACAGCTGGCACGTATGACCGGCAAGAAAACCCGCTGGGGACGTATGCTCGACGGATTTGCCGGCGACCTTTGGTTTATCACCATCTATGTCGCCATCTGTCTGCGCCTGATGAACCAGCCGCTTCCTTTCCATCTGGGAGAGGCTTCCGGACAGACTTGGAGTATTTATATCTGGCTGATAGCCTGGTTCTCAGGTACGGTGTGCCATAGCAAGCAATGCACGCTGGCCGATTATTACCGCAACATCCACTTGTTCTTCCTGAAGGGAAAGGCAGGTAGTGAGCTGGATAACTTCAAGCAGCAACGTGAGATTTTCCATAGTCTGCCGTGGAAAGGCAACTTCTGGTGGAAGGCCTTCCTGTATTTCTATGGCAACTATACCCGCAAGCAGGAACAGATGACTCCCAATTTCCAGCGTTTCTACGCCTTTGTGCAGGAACGTTACGGTGACAACATTCCTCAGGAGTTGCGCGATGAGTTCCGTGCCCTGAGCTTGCCGTTGATGAAGTACACCAACATTCTGACATTCAATACCCGTGCGATAGCCCTTTACATCAGCCTGCTGATAGGAGAACCGTGGTTGTATTTCATTTTTGAGATGGTGGTGATGACCAGCCTGTTTGTGTACATGCGTCGTCGTCATGAGGCATTGTGCGCATATCTTTACCATAAATACGCCAAGTGATGAAGGAAAAGTTTAGGAATATATTTTGGTTTTTCGGCATCTTTGCCATTGTGGTCATGCTCTGCACGTTCGATATGGATTATCAGGAGCTGTGGCAGAACTTGCGCAAGGCAGGGGTGTGGTTCCCGGCCGTGATTCTTCTGTGGGTGTTCATCTATTACCTGAATGCCTGGTCATGGTATGTCATTATCCGCGATGGGAAACATGCCAAGGTGCCCTTCTGGAAAGTCTATAAGCTGACCGTATCCGGTTTTGCCCTGAACTATGCCACTCCGGTGGGACTGATGGGCGGTGAGCCATACCGCATCATGGAGCTTACGCCTTACGTAGGTGCCAGCAAGGCCACCTCGTCGGTTATTCTCTATGCGATGATGCACATCTTTTCCCATTTCTGGTTCTGGTTGGTATCGGCGGTGCTCTTTGTGATTTTTGAGCCGATGAACTGGGGACTGGGTATCATGTTGGCGGTAGTGGCGTTTGTCTGCTTGCTGGCCATTTATTTCTTTATGAAAGGATACCGTAACGGGATGGCGGTGCGCACGTTCAAGCTGTTGTGTCACGTGCCTTATGTGAAGCGCTGGGCCAGCCGTTTCCTGACCGAAAAGAGAGAGACATTGGAGCGGGTAGACGCACAGATAGCTGAATTGCACAAGCAACGGAAAAGCACGTTCTATGTGGCGTTGGGACTGGAGTTCATGGCACGTATCGTAGGTTGTGCCGAAGTGTTCTTTATCCTGAACATTCTGACCGACCATGTGAGCTTCCTGGCCTGTATTCTGATCATGGCCTTCACCTCCTTGTTTGCCAACCTGTTCTTCTTCTCGCCCATGCAGCTTGGGGCGCGTGAGGGAGGATTTGCGCTGGCGGTAGGCGGACTGGCCATTCCGAGTGCGTTTGGCATCTATACGGGTCTGATTACTCGTGTGCGTGAATTGATATGGATTGTAATTGGCGTGTTGCTGATGAAGGTTGGCAACGGCACCCCAAATAAGACTAAAGATGAGTAAACTGACAGATGTAAAAGGCGTAATCTTTGATTACGGAGGAACAATCGATACAAACAGCCGTCATTGGGCGGAAGTATTGTGGAGCAAGTATGAAGAGTTCCAGGTGCCAGTGGACAAGACAAGTTTCCGCGAGGCATACGTGCATGGAGAACGTACGCTGGCCCGTGTGCCACTGGTTAAGCCGGAGCATAACTTCCACGATGTGTTGCGCATCAAGACCGACATTCAGGTGAAGTACCTGATGGAACAAGGCAAGCTGGACGGAGAAGAAGCCTGCCGGGAAAACTATGCGGAAAAAGTGGCCGACAGTTGCTACCGTTATGTGTTGGACGTACTGGAACGTACCCGTCCAGTAGTGAAGGCACTTTCCGAACGCTATAAACTGGTGCTGGTATCCAATTTCTATGGAAATATCCAGACCATTCTGAAAGACTTCGGTTTGTTTGATTTCTTTGCTGACATCATTGAATCGTCAGTGGTGGGAGTGCGCAAGCCCGATCCTGCCATCTATCGCCTGGGCGTGGAAGCCATGGGACTGCCTGCCGAGAATGTACTGGTGGTAGGTGATTCCTTCTCCAAGGACGTGGTACCCGCAAAAACCGTGGGTTGCAAGGTAGCCTGGCTGAAAGGTGAAGGCTGGGGCAACGAAGAAATAGATGAAACACTTCCGGATGTAATCATCACCGATTTGCCGGAACTCTTGTCGTATGTATAAAGGAGGGGCACGGATGAAGAAAAAAGGAATTGCCCTGGTGGAACGCCAATACCTGTTCCCCTTTGTACTGATTACGTCCCTCTTTTTCCTGTGGGGATTTGCTCATGCCATTCTGGACGTGCTGAACAAGCATTTCCAGGAGTTGCTTACCATTACCCGTACCCATTCGGCTATGATTCAGGCTACGATGTACATGGGATATTTCATCATGGCCATTCCGGCCGGATTGTTTATCAACCGTCACGGATACCGTAAGGGAGTAGTACTTGGTTTGTTGCTCTACGGAATAGGCTCGTTGTTGTTCATTCCCGGACAATATATAGCTTCGTTCAATATGTTCCTGTTCTCGTTATTCGTCATCGGATGCGGACTAACCTTTCTGGAAACGGCCGCCAATCCGTATGTCACAGAATTGGGAGCACGGGAAACGGCTGCCAGCCGATTGAATTTCGCTCAGTCATTCAACGGGCTGGGATGTATCTTTGCACCGATTCTGACCGGTCTCTTGCTTTTCTCTGACGAAGACAAGGGAGCAAGCGGTAATGTAGCCCTTCCGTATGCGGTGATGGGAGTGATTGTCCTGCTGGCTGCGCTGGCTTTTATGCGCGTACGTCTGCCGGAAATTCCTCATGAAGAGGAGGTGGATAGTGAAGGACATCGCGTAGGTTTGTGGGCACATAAGCTTTTTGTGTTCGGACTGGTAGCACTGTTTGCTTACGAGGTATCTGAAATTTCCATCAATAGTTTCTTTATTAACTACGTGACAGAGGTCGGCTGGATGAATGCCCGCGATGCTTCGTTGGTACTTTCGTTCGGTGGACTGGGACTATTTATGGTAGGACGTTTCGTGGAAAGCTGGATTATGCGCCGCGTCCGTGCCGAGAAGATGCTCTTCTGGTGTGCCACGGGAACGGTTATCACAACGCTGCTGGTGATTTTGGATTTAGGCTCCGTGTCGTTCGTAGCCCTGCTTTGCGGTTATGCTTTCGAAGCCATTATGTTCCCCACCATTTTTGCTCTCTCCCTGAAAGGTTTGGGCAGCCATACGAAACGTGCCTCTTCCTTCCTGATGATGTCGCCGGTGGGCGGTGCCGTAGGTCCGGTACTCATGGGACTGGTAGGAGACTACGCCGATATGCACTGGGCATTTATCGTACCTTTCGTCGGCTATGTAGTGGTGTGGTTCTATGCCCGCCACATGATGCAGCAGAAAAACTAATGCCACTTTCCTTTACGGAAAGCATATATAAAAGAAGCGCGAAACTCTTCTGTGTCTCCCGACACCGTGAGAGTTCCGCGCTTCTGCGGTTAGTGATAATTATAGTAAGTTATTTGTTTTGAGGAGCCTGTGGACATGCCGGGCATACATTCGGACATCCCGGTGCGGGCATATTTCCCGGCTTACCCATTTTTCCATGTCTCATCGGAAAGTTTCCTTTGTGCATTTTTCCCGGGCGAGGCATGCTGAACACCTTTTCCAGCTGGCGGGCATTCAGAATCTTCTTGAATGAAGCATAGTACTTCTTCTGGGTATCGAGCACTTTCTGACGAACTTCAAAGCGCTGTTCGATGTCCTGCTGAATCTGTGCGTCAGTACGTTCGCACGGTTTTACTTTATTTTCTTTTACGGCCGGACGGCATTCTTTCAAGGCAGTCAGGTATTCCTTGTAGAGAGAAGTAAACTGAGCTAATTTGGCATCGTCCAGCATTAGTTGTTTTCCCATACGCTGAGCCTGTGCTTCCATACGTTGTTCCGGAGTAAGTTTTACCTTGTAAGGCTTTTCGGTTTTTTCCGGACAAACCTGACGTGCAGCATTTTGTGCCATTACACTTCCAAAACCTAAACATACGGTAAGAATCAATGTAGATAATAAACGAGTTGTTTTCATTGTAGTCAAAATTTAAAAGTGAATAATCATTTTCAGTGCACTTACGGCTTTAAGACAATGAATCCCTCTCGTGGTTTATTGGGAAAATGCTTTTTTAACATTTTAGGAGATTTAATTTTTGAAGTGTGAAATTCTCTGCTGAGAATGGGGGAAATGTGTAAACTTACTTAGATAAATGAGAATTTAGCAAACTTCGGATCAGGGTATGTAAAATGCTTAGGCGTTTGAATTAAAACTCTTTGGCGTTTCAGTTAAAACGCCAAAGAGTTTTGAAACGAATGCACTTGCGTTTCAAGTCAAACGTCCTTGCGTTTTTTAGAGGAGTGCAATCAATTCTTTTTTATTCTTAAAGGATATGGTAAATATCACTGAATCAGCATGCTCTCAACTTCTGCCAGATTCCCGTCTGTTTTCTCGGGAGTGATGTGAAGCAGACGGGCCAGCAAGGAATAAATCGATACATTTCGGAACTTCGGAGCTTCGTATCCTTTTTTGAAGTCCGGTCCGCATGCCCGGAACATTACCTGCATATCGTCGTAGGTCGGGTCGAATCCATGGGCACCCGGCAGCGTCTTGTTGCCTTCTTCCACCAGCCAGCCTAAATCAGGCAGTACGATGATGTCGCCCACACGCGGATTGCTTCCATAGTTCAAATAAGCAGGAATATCTTCTTTTTTCCATACCCGTACGTGATTCAGTCCCTGTAGTGCCTGATACACGGAGTCGCGGTATTCCGGTTTCGTATAAATCTGTGCTGGCAGGTTCCCGTCAATCAAAGTATACCATTTTTCGTTCAACAGGTGCTTAATAGGCACAAAACGGTCTGCACTGACAGTCGCCATTCCGTGGTCGGACGTCACAATCAGGTTGATGTCCTTTCCGAAGGGCAAGCTTTGAAGTCCTTCCCATAAATATTTCATGAGGGCATCCAGCTCTTCCACGCAGCGGCGTGTTTCCTTGCTGTGCGGGCTATAAGTGTGTCCGTAGGTATCTGAATCCTCAAAATAAATCATAACCAGCTGGGGGCGTTCTTCTTCCGGCAGTTTCAGCATTCTCAGTGCCTCTGCCACACGCTCCGTCTGGGTGAGCCGGGGTTTCTGGTCGTACACGTGATAGTAGGTGGGGTGCTGTCCTTTTACGGCAATGTCAGAGCCTACCCAATAGATGTTTCCCGTTTTGATGCCCTGCTTCTGTGCGGTAATCCAGATGGGTTCTCCGCCATAGTAGGACGCATCGTTGCGGGTTTTCAGGTTGCTCATCTTGTAAAGTTCCTGGCGCTGTGGGTCCCAGAACGTATTGGCTACGATACCGTGGTGATCGGGCACCAATCCCGTAGCAATGGTGTAATGGTTGGGGAAGGTCTTCGAAGGGAATGATGGAATCATGGTGGCCTTTACGCCTTCACGAGCCATCCGGTCGAAGAACGGTGTGTCGTACATTTGCGGGTAGTCCCAGCGGAACCCGTCGAGGGATACAATGACGGTGTAGTGCTTTCCGGCCCAGATAGAGAGGCAGATGCACCACATCATACATAGCATGATAAGTTTTTTCATAAGTCTGGTTATTGTTAGAGGGTGATAAAAAAGAAAGGTGTATTGCCGTTCTTTTGTGGGCAATACACCTTTTATGTAAAGGGTTAGTCTTTCATTAGAAAGTCAGTCTTACACCCACCTGGCAGTGCCAGCGTGAGCTGATGTCGCTCTTCTTGATTTCGGCATTGTTGTAAGTATATTGTGGTGTTTCATCCACAATTTTTTGAAGAGTCAATGGAGAAAGGTTGTAAGCGGACTCATAGCTTGCACCCCATTTCTTGTTCAGCATATTGGCAAAGTTAATGATATCAAATGTGAACTCCAGTTTGCCCATACCCTGAATGTTGTAAATGGTTTGTGCCAGATGTAAATCGATTTCATGCTCCCATTTGCTCAGATTAGAATTACGTTCTGCGAATTGTCCTCTGTGATTCTTGGCATAACTATCGTTTTCAATCCATTGTTTGAAAGCTTCACGACTTTCTGCTGCAGTCATGATGACTTTTCCCGTTTCTTTATCCACATTGTCAATGAATGTCATTTTATTTAATTCATCATCTGTCGGGATATAGAGTAATGAATTTCCTTTCTGTCCGTCATTATTAAAGTCTGATTTTTCATTCATGGTCAGGCTGTAGCGGCTTCCAGAGAATCCGTTATAAATCACAGAAATAGTAGTACTTGTCCAACCGTTCCAATATTTCGGACTATTGTAAGAAGCCTGAACCATTACACGGTGAGGAATGTCAAATTTAGAGAAACCAAGTTCGTTTTCAGAATTTGTGTCTACAGAATAGTTATATTTCCAGTTAGAATAAGCTACAGAACTTGTTCCATCGTTAACTGATTTTGCATGTCCAAAGGTATAAGATGCAGACATATCTAAGCCAAAGTTAAAATATTTTTCTAACATGGCAGATACCGCGTATGTATATCCTTTGTTTGTATTTCTTAAGTTGATAATGCTGTTATAACTTCTATCCACAGAATATAAAGGAACTGCAGATGCTTCGACTCCTGGGATGGCGTATCTTACACCTTCATTTGTCAATGCAAGGTTTTCAAAGAACACATTATTCATAGTCTTTGAATAAATACCTTCCAACGTCATTTTTACATCTCCTGGCAACATCTGTTCTAATGCAAGATTTGCACGGAATACTTGCGGGTATTTAAAGTCTTTAGAAACAGTTACAATATCAGGGCTAAATGCTCCATTTAAAGAGTTGGCTGCTCCCATCGGGTCATTGGCGTATTGTCCTAATGAAGGAGCTGTATGTGTAGGATTCTTATCATTATCTACTGGGTTGATAGTAGTACCTTTGCTCTCCATACCAGTATTATTGAAAGCATTTGACAGCCATACAAATGGTACGCGGCCTGTAAAGATGCCTATGCCACCGCGCAATAATGTATTATGAGAGTCATTGGTATACCAACGGAAACCTACACGCGGTGAGAACAATACTTTAGCGCTTGGATTTTCTCCAACACGTACACCAAACCCTTTTTGTGCAGCATATTCATTAAATGTAGGGTTCTCAGTAGGGTTATTGAATACTACCGGAATGTCAATACGTAAACCATACGTCAGGTTGAAGTTGTTGCTGACATCCCATTTATCTTGTGCATAGAAACCAAACTGGCCAGATTTCATGGCAGGAGCCCATTGTGTGTCGCCTCCCGTTAATTCTGGGTCCGTGTATTTGTAAGAGAATTTATAAGGCTGATCATCCAGGAATCGTTGTAAGTCAGCATAATACCAAGAACCATTTACAGCTTGGATAAACAGATTCTTCATGCGGTATATTTCGTTGTGTGTACCGAATGTCAGTGTATGGTTACCCAAATACCAAGAAAGGTTATCTTCGAATGTATAAATGTCTTGATCCAAGTAGTTGGCACCAGAAGAATACTCTGTACCGATGTTAGCGGTAATGGCTGTTTTTTGGTCACCACCTAAAATGTCTTCAATCTGGACTGTAGGACCTTGGTAAGCTACGTCACGGTGGTCACGAATGAAGCTGGCTGAAGCACGGAATTCATTGTACAAATTCTGTCCCAAGTGAGAGTTCAACTCTGCTACGATAGAATTTGTTTTATTGTTCATACGGTAGCCACTGTTTACGAAAGTGTATGAAGTGGATCCCACTCCGTAGTTGTCATCGTATGAGTTGTTGTGTTGGTAACGCAGAGCTAATTTGTGGTTCTGGTTGATGTTCCAGTCAATACGAGCTAACAGCCCAAATGATTTACTTTCAATATCGCGCTGTCCATAGTTTTCCTGAATACCTGTTAGTTTAGCATATTGGTCAGCAATCTGTTTGGCTACATCATTGGTGATATAGCTGTCAGTATATCCCGGGTAAATACTTGAAGGATAAGATTCTTTCTTCGCTTCTGCACTTACAAAATAGAACAATTTGTCTTTTACGATGGCACCGCCCAATGTTCCACCATAAGTACGAGTGTACTGCTGAGTGAGCGGAGATTTTTCATAACCGCGTACGGCACTGTATTTGCCATACATGTTGTGGTTATTAAAGTAAGTGTAAGCCGAACCGTGAGTGGTGTTAGTACCCTGCTTGGTAATGGCATTGATACCACCTCCGGTAAATCCACTCTGACGTACGTCGAAAGGAGCAACGACTACCTGAATTTCCTGGATAGCATCCATAGAAATCGGGTTGGCACCTGTCTGGCCACCGTTAGTTCCAGATGCGGACAAACCGAACACGTCATTACTTACTGTACCGTCAATCTGGAAGCTGTTGTAACGGTTGTTTGAACCGGCAAATGTGATACCTCCGTTCTTTGAAGTCATGGCCATCGGCATGTTCTTCACGATGTCGTACACGTTACGGTCGACTGTCGGAGTGTTTTCGATTTTCTGTGTAGAGAAGTTGTGTGCGGCTCCAGCATTTGCTTTTGCATCAGCTACTACTACTACTTCGTCCAACAGTTCTGAACTTGGTTTCATTTCGGCATTCAGGCTGAGTGTGTTACCCAGTTCAAGTGAAATACCTGTAAATGCAGTTTTGTTGTAACCTACGTATGAGATTTCAATTTTGTAGGGACCACCGGTACGCATACCTTGGATGGTGTAACGTCCATCTACGTTTGTCACTGCACCGTAGAGAGTTCCTGACGGTTCGTGGATAGCTACCACTGTAGCACCGATAACCGGAGCTTTGGTTTCATCTAAAACTTTTCCGCTGATAGCAGAAGTTGTTACCTGAGCATTTGCGCCAACAGCCATGGCTGAAACGACTAATGCGGAAAACAGGAATTTGGAATGATGTACCATAAAATTTTAATTAAATTGTAAATCTATTTTCGCGTTTTAATTCGCTTAATACTTTGTAGTTAAGTTCGTTGAATCTTTTTGTATTACTTGTTTTTTCTGTTGCAAAGTTAAAAAATCTTTTTACCGAATAATTGGATAGTAGGCGATTTAACAAATTAGGCAATAAATAATTAACTATTTTATTTCTCTATATGGTAGGAATTGTGAAATAGTAAATATGAATGTCCGCAAGTTGCCAATTAGTAAATTCTATGTTTGAAGTCCGCCCTATA
>OCHO01000463.1_pt1 | contig 35553 bp, 37 predicted proteins | sample 1538441 | NCBI WGS metagenome assembly OCHO01 (sample SAMN04571691, study PRJEB22368) | human gut metagenome | biome: human gut; material: stool | host: Homo sapiens | place: Luxembourg | collected 2012-06-29
TATTAAAATTACTATTGTCGCTATAAATATTAAATCATTTTTTGATAAAACATCTTCTGGAATTCTGTCAGGTATTGATAATGCTGTCGCCAAAGTTATTGTCCCATGAACTCCACTAAGAGCAAAAATACTTCTGTATAAGTGTTTACTTAAGTTTTCTTTTTCCAACTTAAATGTTTTAGGATTAATCATAATCCATACATATCTAAGACCTATTACGATAAAATAAAGTAATATTGCTATTAAGATTAGCTCCCAAAACATAGATTTATTTTCTTTCATTATCCCTTTGATGATTGATGGGATTGATATTCCTAGGATTACACTTACTAATCCCTCTAAAACATATTCAACCACATCCCATGTAATATTTGATATAACTTGTAACTTGGTAGATTTGAGATTTAATAAATGTTGTTCTACTATATGTACCATTCCAGCTACAATTACTGCTAATATCCCAGAAACATGAGCATAATCTTCTGCAATAATATATACAATAAAAGGTGTTATCAACTGTATGATAACCATCATTGGTGGATTTTCAAAATCTTTTCTAGTTATATAAATTCTAAGTTGAACTATAATAACTCCTAACACAAAACCGACTACTATTCCTCCAATTATTATAAATAAAAATTCTGATACATACTCACTAAGCGAAAACTTTCCTGTTAGGCTAGCTGCAAGTACAAAATCAAACATTACTATTGCGATAGAATCATTAAACAACGACTCTCCTTCCAATATTGCTAGTATACCTTTTGGAAATTTAAATCTAGAACTTATTGATTTTACAAAGTTTACGTTTGTTGGGATAGTCATAGCTGCTAGTATAAATATAATTGTCAGTGGAATTGAGTGAATTATAATCTTCATAAATACTCCAGTAACTAAAATTGTTATAATTACTAGTGTAAATGATAAAGAAAATATTTCATTTTTATGTTTTTTTAGCTCATCCTTAGATACATGTTGCGCCTCACTGAATATAAGCGGTTTTATGACGATTATCATAAATAGTTCAGGTTCTAGCTCAAATTCTTTAAAAAATGGTAGAAAAGAAATAATACATCCCATAAATATCTGAATAAAAATCAACGGTACTTTTTCGAGTATTTCATATAATATATCCGATATGGTTATTGCCAAAAGCATCGCTATAATTGCATATAATAGTTCCATAAAACCCTCCCTTTGTTTTTTCTTTTAGTATTTTCCAAAAGTATTGTTTTATATTCTAAACTAAAAAGCCCCTTATTTTTATTTAAAATAAGGGGTTAATGTTATTTTATAAAGTTTAGTATTTCATTTGTAGTTTGATTCCATTGTTTTTCACTAGAAATCTTTGATTTATTATCGCCTGATTGCTCTCCATAGTTTCCGAATTGAGCGTGATTTCCACCGTCTATTATAATTTCTGAAAGATTTTTTGCCATTCCTATAGAATCTTTATATTTTTCTCTATTTAAAACTCCATCTTCACTTCCGTAAATTGATAAAACAGGAATATCTAGTTCCTTTGTTGGATAAGCTGCTAATAAAACAACGCCTTTTAAGTTATCTTGATGTTTAGCTGCATATGATGCCGCCATTGCACCTCCTAGTGAATGTCCTCCAATGTACCAGTTTTCGATGTTATTAAATTTAGACATCACTTTATCCGCCGCATTAGAATTAAGAACTGCTAAGTTAAATGGCATCTCCACAAGTACTACACAAATACCTTTTTCTGAAAGACTTGTAAGTATTGGCTCTACCTTCCCTCCAGGATAAAATATAAATCCTGTTTTGCTATTGGTATCTCCATATACTGTATAATTGTCTTGTTGTTTAATATCAACATTTGAAACCTCGTAGTCTTTTGCATGATAATAATCTGATGCATAGATATAAAATCCAGCCGAACATACTAATATCAATGTCAATAAACAAATTACAATCTTCTTTAAATAAGATTTCTTTTTTGTCATATATTTCTCCCAAAAATTATTTTTACTATTATCAATACTCTATTTTATCACGGATTTTATTCAGTACAATTCTTTTCTTTAATTTTTTTAATTGTCGATCCAGTAAATTTGTATTATCTTATTATCTATATAAGTATATTCTCCTGCTAGCTTTCCTCCACATTTTACAATAATCTTTCTCGAGCCTTCATTCTCCTTATAACAAGCTAACATAACTCTTTGAATGTTTATCGTTTTTGCATATTTAAGTGCCATTTCTAATATTTTTGTTCCATATCCTTTTTTTCTTTCTGATGGTCTAACGCTATATCCTATATGACCTCCGAAAAGAGCTAAAAATTTGTTGATGCGGTGTCGTATATCTACCATACCTATAATTCTTTGGTCAGTTTCTCTTATAACGAAAAATGTACTTGCCTCTACCCAATTTTCATCTACAGTCTCTGGATTAGAACTTTTTTCGATATGTTTTATCCAATCTTCATAATCAAGTTTATCTAATAATGCACTTCCATTTATTATTTCTTCCCCATTATCAAAATGCTCTTTTTTATACTCTAATGCCTTTTCTTTTAAGTCGATTGTTGGTTTTACTAGTATTAAATTATCCATAATCTCCCCCCATTAGATTAGTCTTTTATCTTTTGCTTCTATTATTTATTAATTAAATAAAAAGCATTTTTATTCCTATTATAGCTTAATATTTAAAACTTTTCTTTTAAATTAATCTTAAATTATTTTTTGCAAAACAAAAGAATCTACTTAAGTTCATACAATTAAGTACAAATATAAGTAGATTCTCAAAATGTAAAACAATTACCGTCGGTTACAATTGATAGACTGCACCCGACCTTACCTGTCTTTTGGTCCATCCTCGCTTATGGCTTCTGGCGGAGCATCCTTAGTATGGATGCTGTGGTTACTACGTGTTTTCATCACATTTCACCTCCTGCATCTGTATTTGCTTTACACTAATATTATGTCCTGTGATATTTTTTATATACAAAATTTTTAATGTTTATTTTTTTCCATTTTTAATTTATTTCTATTAATTCATATTCTCTGCTTCCAAGTCCTAATTTAGATGCTGCTTCTAGTGTAAGATATCCATTTCTAGATTCCATTCTTTCTATTAAAGATGCTTTTCCTTTATCAGATGAATTAACTACAGCATCTACACAAGCTTGGTCAACTGCAACTGGATCAAGTGACGCAAATATTCCTATATCGTCCATTTCTGGTTCTGCTGGATTTGCATTACAATCACAATCAACAGATATATGCAGTGTTGCACTCTACTATTGTTCCATTTAATTTTGATACTAAATCTTTGATTAAATTTGAATCTAAGAAATTGTGTCCTCCAGCTTCCCCAGTTGATATTTTTACAGCTACTTTTCCTTTTAATTCAGTATTTAATGCTTCATAGATCTTGATTAATGATTTTGGTGTTATTTCTTTAGTGAAATAAACTTTTGATTTTGACATGTTCCCCATCCTTATTATATTATTTCCATGGACGTACATTTTTTATCCAACCTTGCTCAATCCACCAATCCCTATCTTTAGGATTCCAACTTGCACTTGGTGATGCTTGCATTTTTCTAAATATATAAAACATAATTTTCCCCTTTAAACTAGCTTTTGGTTTATTCGCTCTTTTCTTTACTTTTAATGCGATTTTTTCTGACTTTTGTTTTAGCTCAGCCTCTTTTTTAGATGATATCGTCGAAATATTTAATGCATTGCTTATGAAAGGAAATTTATATACTTTGGGAATTCCCATCCATTTAAGTTGTTTTGCCATAGATTTTACAGTATTATTTGCTGGTGCACCTGCTGATGAACTTATAGTAAGACCTACCTTTGTAAACATCTTGCCATATGGTCTATGAGTAATCCATCTGTATGCAAAATGATCCATTAAATTTTTTATATTTCCGCTCATCTCCATAACATAATTTGGACTATCTAAGATTATTATATCTGATTCTTCCACAGATTTTATTATCGGTTGTACTTTTTCTGCCCCTGGGCAAAACTCTTCCCCTTTAAGAAAACACATATTGCACCCAATACAAAATTCTGGTCCATCTTTAGGTAAAAAAAATTCATATACCTCATCCTCTTTACCTACTAAAAAATCTAATACATTTTTAGTCATTGTATAAGTAACACCTTTATGAGATTGCCCATGTATAACTGTAATTTTCAATATAATCCCCCCAATTAAATTTATATTAAAATTTTATACTTCTCTTTTAAAATTTTATTTATCTAATTTAATTAAATTGTAGGATTATTTTTTTAGTTTATCAAATTTTTTGTTCTATTAATTCTTTATGCTTTTATTAATTCTAAATCTCCTATGATTTCATAAGATGTATTTTCTTCTATATAAATAGTATCTTCTGGATTTAATTCTATTCTTTTATCACAAGTTATCACATATCCATTTCCGCGTATAATGGTAAATGAGCAAAATTTATTATTGGTTTTACCTCGCATCGATGTATTTACGATTATTTTTTCAACTTTAAAATATGGAGTTTCTAAAATTTCAAAGTTTTCCATCTTGCCATAGCCATTATCACCTTCATAATTTATAACTTCTAATGATTTTTGTATATGTAGCTCTCTCTTTCTTCCCCAATCATATAATCTATATGTTACATCGCTACTTTGTTGAACTTCAATTAATTTTATTCCTGCACCGATTGCATGTACTGTTCCCGATGGAATGTATATCATGTCGCCAGGTTTTACACTTATAAATTCAAGATTTTCTTCTAGTTTATTTTCTTTTATAATTTTATCTAATTTTTCTTTATTAAGACCTTTTTTAATACCGCAAACTAACTTTGCATCTTCATCTGCCTCAAGTATGTACCAACACTCTGTTTTCCCATTATCATTTTCATATTTTCTTGCAAATTCGTCTCCCGGATGCACTTGTACTGATAGAGATTGTTCTGATTTTATAATTTTTATCAGTATTGGAAGTTGTGATTTTCTATAGTCTGCTAGTGATTGGCCACTTTCTTCAATTATTGAAGAACCTGCTCTGTGAGTTGATAAATTCCATTTTTCGTATCCCCAGATTTTTTCGCTATAATACGGTTTCATTTTTAAAATTGACATTTGATTTCCCCCTTAAATAGTACGAACCTTTCAGACAGTTTTTCTGTATGAAAGGTTCAGATATAAATTATTATTTTATTCTTTCATATAAATCTATAAATTCCCCTGCCATATCAAGAACTGTCATTCCGTTCATTAAGTGGTCTTGAGAATGTATTAACAGTACAGAAACTTCATTTTTTTCACCATTTGCTTCTGAAGTTATTAAGTTTGTTTGATGTTTATGTGCTTTATTTATTTCTGTTCTAGCATCTGTTAACATCTGTCTTGCTTCTTCTATTTTCCCTTCTTTAGCTAGTGATATTGCTTCCATAGCCATACTACGAGCTTCACCACTACTGCATATTATTTGAAATGATATATCAAATATTGCTTGACCATCCATTTTATTTTCCCCCTAATAATTTATTACTTATTTGTAAAATTACATAGACAACCTACAAGTCCAGCATCATTTAAAAACTTACATCTGTCTATATCAACATATTCATTTACACTTTTTGAAAAGCTATATTCAAATCTATCCATTCTTTCTTTTATCTCATCTATTAGACATTCTTGTTGAGAAATCGCTCCACCCAAAAGAATTTTATCTGGATTTAAAATATATGCTAAATTGTATATTCCTAAAGATAGATTATCAAAGAATTCATCTAATATTTCCTTACAAGCTAAATTTCCAGATTTAGCTCTTTCAAATAATTCTTTTCCGTCTATCTCTTCATGTAGTCTTTTATTTGCTTTTTCTACTAAGGCTCTAGTAGAGGCATAATTACTATAAATATAATGATCTGGATTTTCTCTCTTAGTTCCATTTATAAACATAAAACCGAATTCCCCAGCCATAAATTTACTTCCATGATAGATATCATTATTTATAATAATTCCACCACCTATACCAGTTCCTATAGTTACACAAACTAAGTTTTTGCATCCTTTACCATTACCTAGTTTGTGTTCTGCTATTGTTGCGCAGTTAGCATCATTTTCTATTTCAACAGGTAACCCAAATTTATTTCCAAAATACTCTTTCATATTTAATCCTATAAACCCATTTATTATAGTACCTGCTGTTATTACTCCATTTTCAACATCTACAAATCCAGGCGAACTTATAGATATTCCCTCTATTTTGTATAAATTAATATACTTTTTAATTACTTCACACATATTATCTAAGATTTCTTGTCCATTATCAGTATTGCTTTTAAACGAGTCTTTAGATAATATATTTCCCTCATAATCTAATACTCCATATTTGACAAAAGTTCCACCAATGTCAAAACATATAACCTTATTAGAATCCATTATTATCAGCTACCTCTTTAAACCATCTACCACTTTTCTTTATAGTTCTCTTTTGTGTTTCTAAATCTAGTGCTATTAATCCATATCTATTTTTATATGCATTTGTCCAAGACCAACAGTCGATGAATGTCCATAAGTGGTATCCTTTACAGTTAGCCCCTTCTTGTATTCCTTTGTGTAACCATCTTAAGTGATCTTTTATAAATTCTATTCTGTAGTCGTCTTCAACAACTCCCTCAGCATTTATATATTTTTCTTCACCTTCTACCCCCATACCATTTTCAGATATATAGAAAGGTATATTGTTGTAATTTTCCCTTATATTTGTGCATATATCATATATACCTTTTTCGTAAATTTCCCATCCTCTATATGGATTCATTTTACGTCCTGGCATTTCATAATTATCGAAGAACATATCTGGCATAAATACATCTTCTGTGTATTCGCTTTCTTTTGCTTTTATTCTTCTTGGCTGATAGTAGTTTACTCCTAGATATTGAACTGTATTATCTCTAATAAGTTCTAAATCTCCTTCTTCATAAACTGGTAATACATTCTGTTCTTTTAATAATTCTACTAATTCAGCTGGAACTTCTCCTAATACTGAAGAGTCTAAGAAACTTCTGTTGAAGAATAAATCTGCTATATGTGCAGCTTTAACATCAGCTTCGTTTTCTGTACTTCTTGGATAAGATGGTGTTAAGTTGAGAACTATACCTATTTGTCCGTCTTGTCCTAATTCTTTGTATTCTTTTATTGCTTTTGCATTTGCAAGCATTGTGTGGAATGCAACTTGTGCTGCTCTTTTCCCATCTTTTACATTTGGATAATGGAAGTTATAAAGATATCCACCTTCAACTGGAACAATAGGTTCATTAAAAGTCATCCAGTGTTTAACTCTGTCCCCGAATAATTCAAAACATTTTTTTGCAAATGCTGCATAAGCATCTACAACTTCTCTACTTTCCCATCCTCCTTTTTCTTGCATACACATTGGCATGTCGAAGTGGAATAAGTTCATTATTGGTAATACATCATTTGCTATAAGTTCGTCTATTACATTGTTATAAAAATCTACTGCTTTTTGATTAACTTCTCCAACACCGTCTGGTATTAATCTTGACCATTGTATAGAAGTCCTGAATGAATTATGTCCAGTTTCTTTTAATAATTTTATATCTTCTTTATAATTTGCATAGAATGTAGATGTGTTTTGTGGTCCTACATTATCGAAGAATCTTTCTGGTTCTTCTTTATACCAGTAATCCCATATACTCATTTTTCTACCATCTACATCTGCTGCTCCTTCCGATTGTGGTCCTGACGTTGCAGTCCCCCACCAAAATCCTTCTGGAAATTTATATTCTACTGTCATTTTTTTCTCCCTTTTATTCCCTTTATATTTTATATCAATAGTTGGCAGCCCTTTTTTTATTTACAGGCTGCCAGTTATTTAACTTTTATTTCTAATACACTTTGTCTAAATCTAATAAATCTCTTGGCTAGTTAGCTTCTTGTGATAAATTATCTCCGTTTAATTTATCTAAATCTTGTTCCTCTTGATAATTTCTCTTGTCTAATGCTTTTAAGAATGGGAACCAAACCGCAAATACTATAGCCATTTGAACTAATTGTAATATAGATCCTCTGATAGAGTTAGTTGCTAAGAATCCACTTAATAATACTGGTACTGTCCAAGGAACTGATACCCCAGTTGTCATTGGAACTAATCCTGTTGCCATTGAAGCATAAGCTACACCAGTTGATATCATTGGTGCTAATACCCAAGGTATTACTATCATTGGATTTAAAACTATTGGTAAACCGAATATAACTGGTTCATTTACGTTGAATATTGCTGCTGGAGCTGCTAATTTACCAACTTCTTTTAACTGTTTACTCTTCATAAATGCAAGCATTGCGAAAACTACTACTAAAGTCATACCAGTTCCACCTAAACTTACTGTGAAAGTTTCCATGAATTGTTTTGTTACTACATTTGTTAATTGTTCCCCTGCACTAAATGCATTGAAGTTTTCTAGAGTTAATGTATTCCAGATTGGGTCCATAACTGAGTTTACTATGATTTGTCCATGTAAACCGAAGAACCATAATATTTGAATTGCGAATATTGCTACTAATGTCGGTATTATACCTTTACCTAAATTAGTTAGTGGTGCTTGGATTATTTGATATACGAAATCATGAGCATTTTCCCATGGTGTAAGTGCGAATACTGCTCTTAATAATAAGAAAATTGTTAATGTTAAACATGCTGGTATTAATGCTGAGAATGATTTTGATACTGCTGGTGGTACTGTTGGCGGCATTTTGATTGTCCAGTTTTTATTTACTATTGTTGAATATAAGTAAGCTGCACCAAATGCTGCAAACATACCAATGAACATACCTTTTGCTCCCAAACGGTCAATTGCTAATACACTTGATAACATTGTTCCTGTATCTTCGATTGGAGCTTCGAATGGTGTTAATAATAAAAATGCTACGAATGCTACTGTTGCACCATAAATAGGTTCTCCGCCTAATTCTTTACACAAATAATAACCTATACCTAAAGTTACAAATATTGTTGTAACTGACATTGTTGCTGTTGATGCAGGTCCTAATACATTTTGTAAAGCTGCTAAATTAGCTTCACCTATAAGGTTTCCTAAATAAGGAAAGTTCGCGATTACTAACATTATTGATCCGAATATTGTAAGTGGAAATGCAAGCATGAATGAGTCACGTAGGACCATTAATATTTTATTGTTGTTTAGTTTTTCCCCCAGCACCATTATCGCTGATTCTAATTTTTCAAACATAAAGTTACTCCTCCCCCTAAATTCTATTTAATTTAAATTTTCATAAATAAAGTAATTCTTTATATTTATCAGTAACAAATAATTAATCGAATTTATAAAAAATTCTTATTTATATATGAGCAGATAAGATCTTATATTTATTAACTATTTGTTACCGATATTGACTTAGTTTTCATGTATATAATATTAGAGATAAATTTTTATTATTATTTATTGTTTACTAAATCCATTGCTAATTTTAAAACGCCTTTTCCATCACAACGTCCATAAAGCATTGGTGGTACTACATCAACTGGTATATTTAATTCTTTTCCTTTTGGTTCATATTTTTTCTTTAAAAATCTCATTTGTGGTCCAAATAATAATACGTCAGCTTTTTTGATTTCTTCGTCTACTTCTGATTGTGCTACTGCCCATATTTCTGCTTCTATACCTTCAGCTTGAGCAGCTTCTTTCATTTTATTTACTAATAAACTTGTTGACATTCCTGATGAACATGCTAATAATATTTTCATTTCAAAAATCCCCCTTCGAATTATATTAATCTCTTTAAATTTAATTTGTATCTACAAATTTTTATTCACAACATAATAGTAGCAAAATTTTTCCAATAATGCAACCCTTTTCCCCTTTTTTTATTATTATTTTACAATTTATTTTTTTAACTTAAAAAGGCTGCCCCAATTATACCTGCATCATTGCCTAAAGTCGCTACTACTATATCTGCAAACTTCTCTTTTTTATATAGAATATGATGTCTTATCATCTCTTTTAAATCTTTTAATATAATATCTGAAGACTTAGATAGCCCCCCTCCAATTGCAATTATATCTGGATCTAAAGTATTCACAACTCCTGCAATTCCTATTGACAGATAATCTTTAAATCTTTCTATAATTTCTTTTGCAAGTTTGTCTCCTTGTCTATATGCATCAAAAATCATCTTAGCATTTATTTTATCTAAGCACCCTTCACACATATCTAAAATTGCACTTTTATCTTGCTGTATATTTTCTTCTAGTTGTTTTAATTTCTCTTGAGTATGTTTTATTAGTGCTGTTGCTGAACAAAATGTTTCAAAACAACCATTATTTCCACAGTTACAATTGTATGTATTTTCTCCTATTACAACATGTCCTATTTCAGATGCCATACCATGTGCTCCAACAAATGGCTTGTTATTTATAATAATTCCTCCACCAATCCCTGTTCCAAGAGTTAATAAAACTGAAATATCATTTCCACTCATACTTCCAAATTTACTTTCTGCTAATGCTGCTACAGTTGCATCATTTTCCACAAATATATCAAACTCTGGGAAAATTTCTTTTAACTTTGGCACAAAATCCACTTCAAACCAACCCAAATTTACACATGTAACTTTACCTTCAGAGTTTATAAAACTTGGCACGCCAAATCCTATTGATTGAATTTGTTCATTTGTAATATCGTTTTCAGATAACATATTTCTCACCATTGTATTAATATCAGAAATAATTCTATCAAATCCACCATCTACATCAGTCTTACAATTTGCTCTGTAGATTATTTTCCCCTGCTCATCTACAACCCCTGCTTTTATTCCTGTTCCACCAATATCTACACCTATACTATACATTTTATCCCCCATTTCTCACTAATTGTATAGTTAAACAACTATACAATTAGTAACTTGCATTTTATATTTTATTAAAAAGTAGCTAATTTAAGTAATTTAGCATATTTATAATTATGTATTACTTTAGATACTTCAAATATATCCCCATTATTTAAAAATACTTTATTTTCTATTACTAAAGCTGGATCACTCATATCAAGTTCTAATTGTTCAGCAGTTTCTTCATCCATTTTATCTGCATATATTACTTTATCTGCAAATCCTATGTTTAATTTTAAATCTTCAAGTATATATGAATAAATAGATGATTTTGCTATATCTTCATTTAGATATGGAATAATATCTTTATTGTAATAAGAGTATTCCATTGAGAAAGTCTTTCCATCCATTATTCTAAGTCTCTTAACATAATAAATTTTTGTACCTACTTCACATTTCATATCGTGTGCTAATTTTTCATCAGCATGCATAACTTCTATGCTTATGACTTTATTTACTATCTCTCTATTTGGAAAATCTCTTGTAAGTCCTTTCAATGTTTCTAAACTTATGTACCCCTTTAATATTGATTCTCTTACAAATATTCCACTCCCCTGTACTTGATATATGTACCCTTTGCTGGATAATATACTGATTGCTTTACGTACTGTCGTTCTACTAACACCATAATGTGCTACCAACTCTTCCTCTGTTGGCAATTTCCCTATTTTATTATACTTCCCATCTAGTATATCTTTTTCTATTTCATCTACTATTAATTTATATTTAGCACTCATACGCTCACCTCTCCTTTTATAAGACTCTTTATATTTTATTTTTGTTCTATACTATATATTATAATAAATAAAATTTATAAATACAAATTTTATTTATACCTATATTAATGTAATAAATAAGGAAGTACAAAATTGTACTTCCTTAAAATCAAACTTATTTTACATTTAGTAATTCTTTTTTTATTTCTTCAAATCTTTCATCATCTACCCACATTGTCTTTCTCATTCTCTCGTCATCAATTCTGACAATCTCAATTTTATCTGGGTTTATTCTTTTGATTACATCTTTTAGCTTTTCAACTGATTCAGCATCATCATTATATTTTTTAATTATAGTAATTTCAAATATAAATTTACCATTATACTGTTGATTAAATTCAACCATATTATCAATATACTCTTCTAATGTATAATCTTCTATTGGTCTTTGTATCTTTTTAAAATCTTTTTCTGTTATTGTTTTAATTTCTCCAATAACTTCATCACACTTGTTTGCTATGTTTATATACTCTTTTTTAGAAAGTATATATCCATTAGAAAGTAATCTCACCTTTAATCCTTTTGATTTTATAAAATCTAGAATTGATTCTACTTTGTTATTAACTAAGGCCTCTCCTTTTGAGTTGATAAACACTAAGTCTGGATTTGTAGTATCTATCATATTTTCTAATTCAGCAAGTGCCACATCATAATCTTCAAATTCTGTTGGTACATCAATTTTATTTTTTGATCTACCAATTGGACAAAATACACAATCAAAATTACAGTATTTTTCTGGTAGTATATTAATTTCTAATACTCTTTTCCCTTCTTCAACATAAACATCCTTATAACTAAAATTATTTTTCATTTTAATAACCCTCCTTTAATCTAAATAAAAAATTCACTTCGTTCATGGCGCCAACGAATCAAAGATTCCGTTGCTTAAAATTCACTTCGTTCATATCGCCAACGAATCAAAGATTCCGTCGCTTAAATAAAAAAAAGCCTGGGAAATATAATTAAATATCTCCCAGGCTTTTCTCCTTCCGTGTTCACAAATAACTTGTGCGTTTTCTCTCGGACCAGCTAGTATATAAATACTACGGAACCCTAGAAAACTATGAATTTTAAGTTTGAAATGTTAAACTTATTTTAGCATAATTACATATATGAATCAAGCTAATTCATTTATTAACTCGCTTGTTGTATTTTGTTATTTTTAGCAGATTTTTTATTATTTTTAGCTGCAGAATCTATGTAGTAAGTTCCTATTGCAAATACTGCTACTATACTTCCATATATATTAGTTAATTTTAAGAAAGATAGACTTTCTTTTTCGTAGTGACCTCCACCTTCTGGTGCCTCTAAATCTTGAGGTTGTATATGCTCAATAGCATATGAAAGTGTGTTATTTACTTTTGCGAAGTAAGATTGAGTATGTATGTTATATACTCCTAAAACTAATATTGCTACAACTATAACTCTTGCTAATATTTTTGATACTGTTGTAGAATTTTTTATATTGAACATCTTTTTGAAGAAGTTTCTTATAAAGTTCCAGTAAAGTCCAACATGAAGACCTATAAATGCTATTGATAAATAAGAAGCACCTATGTGAAGCATCTTCCAGAACATTACTCTATCATAATTATCAGCTTTCATCATTAATATACCACTTGCTAATATTGTGAAAACTAATATAAATAAACAAGCACTTATAATATAAGATATTCTTGTTCTCGCTTTTAAATTTTTATCAAAGATTCTCTTTGTTATATTTACTACCCATTTTCTGTTTACAATTATATGTACTAGTATAAGTGCACCAAATATCATCCCACTTTTAATATGGAATTGGAAACTGATTAAGTTTTTATTGAAAAATGTTATAAACAGAGCAATCATAACTATGTCTAGTACGATTTTGAAAATATTCTTTTTATTCATTATTGCTATACTCTCCTTTTAAAATTTTTTATAATTAATTCAATTATTTTTTGATATTGATTTTCATTAACACATTTATTATATAATGTAATTCTTCTTTTAAATTTAAATATATTTGTTTTTTTTATACTATATTTAGTTAATTTAAATAAATATAGTGTAAAAATAGACATCTGTTGAATTTTAAAAAATTAACTAGAATTAAAAAACACCCTTTAAGTCAACATATAACTTAAAAGGTGTTTTTATATTAAATATTTTATAATCCTAAGTCATTAACCCAAGATACTAATTTATCTTTGCTTACTCCACTATTAAATAGTTTACCTTCTTTGATAACTGTTGTATCAGATACACTTCCTCTAAGACCTTTGACAGTATCTCCAAATCCACTTCCGCCAGATGTCGCAAATAAGACTATAGTTTTTCCTGAAAAATCATAGCTTTCTAAAAAAGTATTTATTATTGTTGGTGCAACATACCACCATATTGGGAATCCAACATATACAACATCGTATTTATCCATATTGTCGCATTTTTCTGATATAGCAGGTCTAAAACTTTTATCATTCATTTCTATACTGCTACGACTTTTTGTATCCATCCAATCCAAATCAGCTTTTGTATATTTTACTTTTGGCTTAATTTCAAATAAATCAGCCCCTACTGCATCAGAAAGTTTTTCTGCTACTTTTTTTGTTACCCCACTTGCAGAAAAATATGCTACTAATGACTTATTTTCCATTTTCTATTCCCCCTATTTATTAGATTTAATTAAAATTCTAATATAATATTAATCCTTTAAGTTAACTCCAAGTCAACTACTTTTTTGTTAGAAATTATCAATTTAATTTTATGATTTTATATCCCTAAATTTTTTTATTAATTTCATATATTCCATTGAAATTACTATTATTGACTTTTGTTTCTAAATAATATATTATGAAATGATAATTATTTTCATCATTTTATAATTTTTAATATTTTATAATACATTTATATTTTGCAATATATTAATAAATGTTTATATATCATTTTAAGGAGCGCTAGACATGAATCTTATAACTTCAACATTAAATGATTTTTATTATTGCTGTAAAATACCAGTTAAAGCTATTTCTTTTGAACTAAATGAAATCTATAAAATAGGATATGATAAAACTTTTAATAAATTATTTCCTACAGACGATATTTATAATTTAGTCAATAATGGGCACGATTGTTTAAATCAAAATATACAGATATCTGAAGATATCTACTATAGGATAGTAAATATCTCAAAATTAAATAAATATGTTGGTTTTTTTATATTAGGTCCAATAACTACAACCAAAACAGAAAATAGTACTTCTAGTATTCCTTATCTTCCATTGGAATGCTTAAATTATTGTGCTAATTTTATCATAGGAATTTCTACTGATAAATTTAATAAAGCTTTAGATACTAAATCATTTAATCCTTATATAAAAAAGTCTATTGAATATGTGCATAAACATTTTGATGAAAATATTAATATTACGAATTTATGTAAACATTTAAATTTAAATAAAAGTTATTTTTGTAGTTCTTTTAAAACTGCTACAGGACATACTTTCTGTCACTTTCTAAATCATTTTAGAGTTGAGAAAAGCAAGCAGTTATTATTAGAAACAGACTTAAATATACTCGATATTGCTATAGCAGTTGGATTTAATAATCAAAATTACTATAGTACAACTTTTAAAAAATTCACTGGAAAAACTCCATCTCAATATAGAACTTGTCATAAACATTAAAAAGCTCTGTGTTCAATATAAATCACCTACATAGAGCTTTTAAATTTATCTTTTAGGCTGATTTTCATAAATATTCATATAAAATTAAAACCAATTTTTTTTGATTGCTAATGGATATACTATTAATATGTAACTTATAAAATTTCGCACTTAAGTTTTATAAGAGTCACGAACTAAAATTTATAAATATAACAATAGTATTAATAATATTCAAATTATAATATAACAAATTTGTAATAATATTTTTATCTCACTGTAATTCTTTTGTAAGATTTAAAAAGTATAATAGAATTTAAGAAGTTATTCTATAAAAACATTATATATTTAAACAATTTTAGGGAGGGAATTACATGAATAAAAATCTAATAACACTAATTGTATCTTTTTTAATAATACTGTTAGTTGGTTTTATAGATAAAAGTACTAGTTATGATACTTCTAATTTTGGGGATACTGTTGTTTTTTATCCACAACATCAAGATGATGAAACACTTTGGGCCGCAAGTGCAATATTAGAAGCTATACAAGAAAGAGGGGCTGATAACGTATATGTTGTTTTAGTTTCTTATGGTACTGGAATAAAAGTTTTAAAAGATGAAAAATATAGTCAATTAAGCAATATGCAAAAGTATGAATATCGAGAACGAGAATTTTTAGATGCTGTAAAACAACTAGGTGTAAAACAAGAAAATATTATACTACTTCCAAGAATAAATAATTCAGAAAGTACTAGTTTTGAACTTATGGAACAAACTGCTCTTGATTTTGAGCATAGATTTAAAAATGTGACGCATGTTGCTCACACATATAAATACGATTGGCATCTTCAACACCTTAAAAATGGCTCTGTGATACAGTCTTTATATAATAGTGGGAAAATTAAACACGCACTTTATTTTATAAAACCTCAATATGAAAAAGATATACCAGCTCAAGAAAAAATAGTTTATAAATCTCAATCGCCTACTGAAAAAAATAAAATTAAAAATGCATGTATGGCGTATAAATTAATTGATGAAAATATGCAAAGAGAAGGTATTGGATATCAATCAGATCATAAGTCATTTGAAAAACTGATGAATAAAAATAGATCTATACTTCACACACCTAACGTTTAGATTGATTTAATATATATTTATTAGAAACCCATTGTACAATGTATCAACTTGCACAATGGGTCTTGTATTTTTATTATTTTTTGCCTTTACCTGTCATTTCTGTTATTTCCATTTTTAATACATATGTTTGAGATGCACTCTTATCTATATATTTCATTCCAGATTCTATGTACTCTGGAGATAATTTTTTTATAAGTGCCTCAAGACCTTTTTTCTTTTCATCTTCATCTTCAACTATTGAAACTTTTCCAAAAACAATAGCTGAACTATATTTAGTAGAGAATGTTTTTGGTTGAAGACATACATCATTTATAACTGTAAAACAAGCATTGCTATTGTGTATTATATTGCTAACTTTATATCCTACAGCTTTTGCACAATGAAAATATATTACTCCATCTTCATATACAAAATTCATTGGTACACCATAAGGTACATTATCAACCCCTATCGTTGAAAGTATGCCATATTCTGATCTATTTAAAATATCAAGAGTTTGATCTTCATTTAACATACGGTCTTTTCTGCGCATTTCCATAATTTTATTCCCCTTTGCGTGTTGTTTTCTGAAATAATTATAACACTTATTTAAATTAAATAGTATATTAACTAGCTAAGGTTATAAGTCAAATTATCCCTATCCAACCTTTTCAAAAATTAACAACTCTGTCCTCCAGTTTTTTAATTCTATACTGTTACTTTTAATATTTCCTTCTACTGAATCCCCTTCATTTATCATAATAATTTTTTGATTTTCTATTGTATATTCAAATTCGTCATCTTCTGAGCCAATCATTCTAATAATTCCTTTTCCATTTCCCTTAAGCTCAATTATCATTCCTCCGTCTTCACCATATGTCAAATTCCAAAGTTTATCACCCTTCTTAACAACTTTACCATCCACATGTATTTCTTTTAATTTATATGTTCCCTCATAATTTTTTATATTCGTTGCACAAGCTACCAACATTACTGCTAATAAGGCTGATGCTAAAATAAGTAATATTTTTTTCATTATATCCCTCCCCCTTATTATGTATAAACCTTATGAAAAATTTATATTATTTACTACTTTTAATTTATGAAAGGATTTATTTAATATTCATATTTTAACTATTAATAAAAGTTTTAATTAGTTGAGGTTAAATTGATAAAATATTTAAGAAATAATATGACACAAATATATAAAAAGAAAGGGTGATTACTTTGTTTTCTGTACTTATAGTAGAAGATGATAAAGAATTAAGTGAATTATATTGTACGGTTTTGAGCGACAATGGATATAAAGTTTATACTGCCCAAAATGGTGAAATCGCGCTTAAAATTATACATGAATCTTATATTGATTTAATGATTTGTGATGTTATGATGCCAAAAATGGATGGCTATGAATTAACTAAACAACTTAGAGAAAGTGGTTTCATTAGTTGTTTCTTCAATAATGATAGGAATTATAACATATATTTCTGTCCTTGAGAGAACAAAAGAAATTGGTATACTTCGTGCAATAGGTGCTAGCAAACGTAATGTATCACAAGTATTCACTGCTGAAACATTTATAATTGGTCTTTGCTCAGGATTAATCGGTGTTGGAACTGCATGCTTATTATTAATTCCAGGTAATGCAATCATACACGCTTTATTAGGTACGACTGATGTTAATGCATATTTACCAGTATCAAGTGCTTTAATACTGATTGTATTAAGTGTAGTACTTACTTTAATCGGTGGTGTGTTCCCTTCTAGAGCAGCTGCCAAACAAGACCCTGTCACTTCACTTAGAAGTGAATAAACTTAAATTTAAAAACTTAAAATAATTTCTTATATTTTTAATAAAAATATAATTTTCTTATTCAAATAATTTTCTTATCCAATTAAAATACCCTTGTACAGTTGTACAGTTTTTTAAATTCTGCACAAGGGTATTTTTTAACAATACTCATAATCTGGTTGTATACTACGTTTTAATTCATGTAGTTTTCCATCAAATAAGCAATTTAATTCTTCGATTTTTGTATAATCAGCTGGTCGCATTAAACTAGGATGCTTCGGAAGTTCTAATGCATTACTCATCTCTAAAACTTCACTAACAAATTCTGAACAGAAATAATGACTTTTTCTATCATATGCAATATTCATTCTGCATAAAAGCAATCCTAAAACATTATATCTATAACAATCTGCATTTTCCATCATATCATCAACATGATTTTTGGCTTTTTCATATGTTTCATCATCTACTTTTAATTCATATAAGGCACATGGAATATGGTTACATTTTTCATAAAATCCACTATATAAAGCTTCATGTCTTATTCCAGCAGGCAATGGTATCCTTTTATATTTTCTCGCAAAACTATATAAAGGCTCTAACTTTTCATCAAATGATATAGACATATGTGTATACTTATCTGATGTAGCTAATCCAATTGTCTTAGACACGTATGTGTCAGATCTCGTAAGTAGTAAATAAATTGATTTCATCTACTATATCCTCCTGTGGTGTATTGTATACTTGCTTTGAGGAAAATATATTTCCTACATATTTCAAAAACATTAGGTTCGCCAAGTGTCTATAAACCCCACCTTAACTTACCATTATCCTTTTCAATTCTACAGAATCACAATAATAAAATCAAGAATTTTTTACACTTACTATTCTACAACTATTACTGTTAATACTTATGTTGTTGATTAGGTCTTACCCCTCTCTCTCTGTAAGTATTATCGTTACTATATACCTTGTTTAAAATTATCCAAATATACCTGATTTGAAATCATTCAAAATCTTTATTAGTTCTATAAATTAACATTCTTAAAGGAAAAAGCCCTTATGATATATTTGGACCAAAATAATATCATAAGGGCTTTTAATGTTTAAGATTACTTTTTATTTTTAACTGTTAACAGTGTATAAACTATTAGAAGTTCTTATTCCCATTCAATAGTTCCAGGAGGTTTAGAAGTTATGTCATACACAACTCTGTTAGCTCCATCAACTTCGTTAACTATTCTGTTAGCTATTTTTTCTAATACATCATAAGGTATTTTGTACCAGTCAGAAGTCATTCCGTCAGAAGATGCAACTGCTCTTAAACCTACTAAGTAAGCATAAGTTCTTTCATCTCCCATAACTCCAACTGTTTTAACATCTGGTAATGTTGCGAATGCTTGCCATATTTCTCTATATAGACCAGCTTTTCTTAATTCATCCATGTATATAGCATCAGCTTCTCTTAATATGTCACATTTTTCTTTTGTAACTTCACCGATAACTCTTATTCCAAGACCTGGTCCTGGGAATGGATGTCTAAATATTAGTTTATCTTCTATTCCTAGTTCTAAACCTATTTTTCTAACTTCATCTTTGAATAATTCTTTAAGTGGTTCAACTATTTCGAAGGCAACATCTTCAGGAAGTCCTCCAACGTTGTGGTGAGATTTTATTGTTACAGATTCTCCACCTAATCCACTTTCTACTATATCAGGGTATATAGTTCCTTGAACTAAGAAGTCCATTTTTCCAAGTTTATTTGATTCTTCTTCAAATACTCTTATGAACTCTTCACCTATTATTTTTCTTTTTGCTTCTGGTTCAGTAACACCTTTTAATTTTGATAAGAATCTGTCTTCACAGTTAACTCTTATTAAGTTCATGTCGAAAGTATCTCTGAATATTCTTTCTACATCGTCACCTTCATTTTTTCTTAAAAGACCGTGGTCAACGAATACACAAGTTAAGTTATCACCTATAGCTTTATGAACAAGTACTGCAGCTACTGATGAGTCAACCCCACCACTTAATGCACAAAGTACTTTTCTATCTCCTATAGTTTCTCTTAATTCAGCGATTTTATCTTTTATGAATGAATCTGTAGTCCAGTCTCCTTTAACACCACATATGTTGTATAAGAAGTTTTTGATTATCATATATCCTTCTTGTGAATGTTCAACTTCTGGGTGGAACTGAACTCCGTATAAGTTCTTTTCTACGTTTTGTATACCTGCAACTGGACAGTCAGCAGTGTATGCTATTATTTCAAAACCTTCTGGAACTGAGTCTATTCTATCAGTGTGACTCATCCATACAGAATTAGTTGTTATTCCTTCGAATAATTTTGATTCTTTGTATGTTATAGCAGTTTTACCGTATTCTTTTTCTGCTGCAGTACCTCTTCTAACTACACCACCTAAAGTATGGCACATAGTTTGGATACCATAGCATATACCTAATATTGGTATACCTGCTTCATATATTTCTTTTGCCATTCTTGGAGAATCTTCTAAGTATGCACTATTTGGTCCCCCTGTGAATATTATCCCTTTTGGATTTTTAGCTTTTATTTCTTCAATGTCTGTTTTGTAAGAGATTATTTCACAATATACGTTATTTTCTCTAACTCTCCTAGCTATTAACTGATTGTATTGACCTCCGAAGTCTATAACAAGCACTAATTCATGTTTCATTACATCATATCTCCTTGCGTACTATAATTTGGTGCTTCTTTAGTTATTTTTATGTCGTGTGGATGACTTTCTTTTAAAGAAGCTGCTGTTATTTTTACAAACTCTGCATTAGCTTGTAATTGTTCAATTGTAGGTGCTCCACAGTATCCCATTCCTGATTTTATTCCGCCTATCATTTGGAATACTATATCTTCTGCTTTCCCTTTGTAAGCAACCATACCTTCTACACCTTCTGGAACTAATTTCTTTTGTCCTGATTGGAAGTATCTATCTTTTGAACCATCTTCCATAGCTGCTATAGAACCCATACCTCTGTATGTTTTGTATGATCTACCTGCATATAATACTATTTCTCCTGGACTTTCTTCAGTTCCTGCGAACATTGATCCCATCATACAAACATTAGCACCTGCTGCTAAAGCTTTTACGATATCTCCAGAATATTGGATACCACCGTCTGCTATTATTGGTATATCGTATTTTTTAGCTACTTCATAACAATCCATTATAGCTGTTATTTGTGGTACACCTATACCAGCAACTACTCTTGTTGTACATATAGAACCAGGTCCCATTCCTATTTTAACACAATCTGCACCAGCTTTTATTAAATCTTCGCAACCTGCTGCTGTTGCAACATTACCCGCTATAACCGGAAGATCAGGATATGCAGCCTTTACTTTTTTAAGGGCATTTATTACATTTTGTGAATGTCCATGTGCACTATCTAAAACTATTATATCAACCTTTGCTTTATAAAGAGCATCTACTCTCTCTAATAAATCGTTAGTTATTCCTACACCTGCTCCACAAAGCAGTCTGCCTTTTTTATCTTTTGCTGAATTAGGGTATTGAATTTTCTTTTCTATATCTTTTATAGTTATTAATCCTTTTAAATGACCTTCTTCATCAACTATTGGTAATTTTTCAATTCTATGTTTACCTAATATATCTTTAGCTTCTTCTAGAGTTATACCTTCTCTTGCAGTTACTAAATGTTCTTTAGTTGTCATTGCTTCTTCTATACGTCTAGTCACATCTGTTTCGAATTTGATATCTCTATTCGTAATTATACCGATTAATATGTTGTTTTCATCTACTATTGGAACGCCTGATATTTTATATCTTGCCATTATGTTATCTGCATCTTGAATTGTGTGACCTTTAGATAAAGAGAATGGGTCTACTATTACTCCACTTTCACTTCTTTTTACTCTATCTACTTCTGAAGCTTGTTCTTCTATTGACATGTTTTTATGAATTATACCGATACCGCCTTGTCTTGCCATAGATATAGCCATTTTAGATTCTGTAACTGTATCCATACTAGCACTCATTAACGGAATATTTAGTTCAATATCTTTTGTTAATTTAGTCTTAATATCGATTTGTGATGGTATTATTTCTGATTTCTGTGGAATTAATAATACGTCATCGAAAGTTAAACCTTCTTTTACGATAGTTGCCATTTTACATTACCCCTTTCATAGTTAATTGATTATGTTAATTTTAAAATATTTTAAATATTGTAATTTTAATTATTATTTAAAATAATATATATTCATTTATCTTATAAAATTTAAAAAATTATATCAAAAAAGCCTCTATAGTAACTTCCATCAATTTTAACAAAAGTGAAATTACTATAAAGGCTTTTAACATCACTGATATAGCCAATCCGCTGGGATAAATATCGGCCGGCGGATTTACTTAAAGATGTCGCAGATATAATAATTCCACTCATAGTCTAGATATTTACGGCATCTAGGTAGAAACTCTCAGACCATATTACTGAGCATATACGAGTGATTTATTAATTAGCTTTATTTTTTCATTTAAATTAATTTGTTCAATTAATTGAATATTAATTTATCAAAATTAATGAACGTTGTCAACAATTTTAAAAAAATTTTTCGGCTATTAAATAATTTATTTCTTGAAAAACTTTAACTAGAGGTATGTTTTCCCTTTTAGCCATTATTTTACAATCTTCATACTCTGGTGTCGCTTTAATTAATTTATTATTTAAGTAACCTAACTTTATTTGTATGTCACCGTATTTTGTATTTATTCTTTCAAATTTTCTATCTATAACCGTTCTTTCTAGCTTATGATATCTCACTCCAAACGTTGATGTTTCAAGGATTAAGAGGTTTATAAGTTTTTGTAAATCTTCTTCTTTGCACAGTATACAAATCTTATATGCAGGTCTATTTTTCTTCATAAAAATACTTTCTGTATATATATCTAATGCACCTTGCTTTAAAATTTGTTCGTATATGTGAGAATATATTTCTGAAGACATGTCGTCTATATTTACATTAATCTCCCAGACTATATTCTTTTTTTTTTTACACCTATAAATGTTCTTAGCATGTTTGGAACTTCAAATTTTTTATGTCCGATTCCATATCCTATTTGTTTAGTTTCAAATTCAATTTCGTCTATAAATTTATCACACATAGTTTTTATAATTGCTGCTCCTGTTGGAGTTGTACATTCACCTGATACATTGTTAAATTTAACTGGTACGTCTTTTAATATTTCTACGACTGCTGGTGCTGGTACTGGAATTATTCCATGTGCACACTTAACAAAACCTGATCCTAATGGTACTTTTGTCGCATATATTTTGTCTATGCATAGTAAATCTATTAGTATACATGAACCTACTATATCGATTATTGAATCCATTGCTCCAACTTCATGGAAATGTATTTTGTCGATAGATGTCCCATGTACCTTTGCTTCTGCTTTTGCAACTTCCATAAAGATATCTTTCGCATTTTGTTTTATTTTGTCGTTTAATGTACTATTGTCGATTATGTCATATATATCTATCAAGTTTCTATGTACATGACCTTCATTTACTATAACATTTACATTTGTTCCTCTTATTCCATTTTCAAATTTATCATTTATTTCTATTTTGTATTCTTTGTTTAGGTTTAATTTGTCCAACTCTTTTAAAAATATTTCCTTTGGAACTCCTAGATTTAGTAATGTTGCTAAAGTCATATCCCCTGATATTCCACTTATAATATCAAAATATAAAATCTTTTCTTCTTGCATGTATTTTCTCCCCGTATTGTTTTATTATGTATTTTTATATATTTAATAAATTATTTATTTATATCGATTATTTCTATATTATTTTACTCAAATAATATTTTTTATATTTTCACAAATTACTTTAATTTGTTTTTAATTTATAATATCAATTCAATTTTCTCAATTCCCACAATATTTATAATTATTTTAATTTATTTATAGTAGCAGCTAAATATCCTGCTCCAAATCCATTATCTATATTGACTACAGATATCCCAGATGCACAACTGTTTAACATTGCTAAAAGCGCAGTAAGTCCATTAAAACTTGTACCATATCCAACTGATGTTGGAACAGCAATTACTGGTACATCTACCATTCCTCCAACAACACTTGGTAATGCGCCTTCCATCCCTGCCACAGCAACTATTACCCTTGCTTGTTCAATAAGGTATCTTTTATTTAATAATCTATGTATCCCAGCTACACCTACATCATATATTCGCTCTACTTTATTTCCTAAAAATTTAGCAGTATAATAAGCCTCATCCGCCACTGCTATATCTGATGTACCTGCTGCAAGTATTGCTATAGTACCCTTTCCTACTACTTCAATCTCATGATTTTTTATCATTAATACTCTCGATAATTCATCATATTCCACATTGTCGTATATCTGTTTTAATTTTTCAGCAGTCTCTTTTCTGCATCTTGTTCCAAGTACATTGCTTTGTTTTTTAAGCAAAACATCTACTATCCCTATTATATGTTCATCTGTTTTTCCTTCACAGTAAATGACTTCTGGAAACCCATTTCTAATCTCTCTGTGATGGTCTATATTTGCATAACCTAAATCTTCATAAGGTAAATCTTTTAATTTAGTTATCGCTGTATCTATATCTATTTCATCATTTTTAACTGCTTCTAATAATTTTTTTACATCCATATTAACTTTGTGCCCCTTTCTCTATGATAATATCACCATATATTTCCCTTATAATTTACATATATTGTAACACTTACATCTTTATTTAGAAATATCCTTTTACCTAGTTTATACAATTTATAAGTATAATTTCCTATACGTTATATAAATTTTAAATACCTAATCTCCATTTAATCTCAATAGATTTTCTAAAATAAAAAAAGCACCATATCACAAAACTATTATGATATAGCGCATTAATTTCGAGTCGATATTTTAAATTTTAATATAATGAGTTAGATTACATCATTCCTGGCATTCCGCCACCAACTGCTGCAGCTGGATCTTCTTTTTGAGGAATTTCTGCAACTGCTGCTTCAGTAGTTAAGAATACACTTGCTATTGATGAAGAATTTTGTAAAGCACTTCTAGTAACTTTAGTTGGGTCAACTATACCAGCTTCTATCATGTTTACATATTCTTCTTTATATGCATCAAATCCTACTTCTGGATCTGCATTTATTACATTTTGTACTATTACAGCACCTTCAAGACCTGCATTTATTGCTATTTGTCTTAATGGTTCTTCTAATGCTTTTCTTATTATTTTAGCACCTATAGCTTCTTCGCCATCTAATTCAGATATTAATTTTTCTACTGCTGGTATAACACTTACAAGTGCAGTACCACCACCAGCAACTATACCTTCTTCAACAGCAGCTTTAGTTGCATTTAAAGCATCTTCTATTCTTAATTTCTTTTCTTTCATTTCAACTTCTGTAGCTGCACCAACTTTAACTACTGCAACTCCACCAGATAATTTAGCTAGTCTTTCCATTAATTTTTCTCTATCAAAATCAGAAGTAGTTTCTTCAGCTAAATGTTTTATTTGGTTTATTCTGTTTTCTATGTTAGCTTTTTCTCCAGCTCCATCAACTATTGTAGTGCTGTCTTTTGTTACTTTTATTGAAGATGCTCTACCTAACATGCTTAAGTCAGCTTCTTTTAATTCGTAACCAACTTCTGAAGATATTACTGTACCTCCAGTAAGTATTGCTATATCTTCTAACATTTGTTTTCTTCTGTCACCGAATCCAGGAGCTTTAACAGCAACAACATCAAATGTTCCTCTTAATTTATTAACTACTAATGTAGATAATGCTTCACCTTCAACGTCTTCAGCTATGATTAATAATTTTTTACCTGTTTTAACTAATTGTTCAAGTAATGGTAATATTTCTTGGATGTTAGATATTTTCTTGTCAGTTATTAATATGAAAGGATCGTTTAAAACAGCTTCCATTTTATCAACATCTGTTACCATGTATGCAGAAACAAATCCTCTGTCAAATTGCATACCTTCAACAGTGTCTAATTCTGTTTTCATAGTTTTTGATTCTTCAACAGTTATAACACCATCTCTACCAACAACTTTCATTGCTTCAGCTATTAATTGACCTATTTCATCATCACCTGAAGATACAGCACCAACTTGAGCTATTGCTTCGTCAGTTTCAACTATTCTTGATTGATTTTTTAATTCTTCAACTGCTACTTCTACAGCTTTAGCTATACCTTTTCTTATTAAGATTGGGTTTGCTCCAGCTGTTACGTTTTTAAGACCTTCTCTTATGATTGCTTGAGCTAAAACTGTTGCTGTAGTAGTCCCATCACCAGCTACATCATTAGTTTTAGTTGCAACTTGTTTAACAAGTTGAGCACCCATATTTTCAAATCTGTCTTCTAATTCTATTTCTTTAGCTATTGTTACACCATCATTTGTTATTAGTGGAACACCATACATTTTATCAAGTATAACATTTCTACCTTTTGGTCCTAATGTAACTTTAACTGTATCTGCTAATTTATTTACCCCTCTTTCAAGAGCTCTTCTAGTATCTTCTGCAAATTTAATTTCTTTTGGCATGTTAATTCATCCTCCTACTTATAATATTATAATTCTACTATAGCTAATATATCGCTTTGTCTTAATATTATGTAATTTTCCCCATCTGCTTTTATTTCGTTTCCAGCGTATTTAGAGAAGATAACTTTATCTCCTACTTTAACTTCCATTTTTACTTCGTTTCCATCTACTATACCACCTGGTCCTACTTCTATAACTTCAGCCATTTGTGGTTGTTCTTTAGCTGCTGTTGGTAATACTATACCGCTTGCAGTTTTTTCTTCAGCTTCAAATTTTTTAATGACAACTCTGTCTGCTAATGGTCTTATTTTCATGTCCCATTCCTCCTATTTATATAAAAATCTTTGTGTTAAATACATCTTAAAAATTCTTTTTGTATAGAATTTATTTATTATTTTCCAATTTTATCACTCTTTAACTAAGAGTGCTAACAATTATTATATTATACTATTTTACTCATTTTTTCAACCTATAATTGGATTTTTTTTCAAATTATTATGAGTTTACAGTAAATTTTTTCAAATAAAATTTCGCATGCTTTTATATATTCTTTTTTGTTTTAATATATCCTCTATTACTTTTATAAAAATTATCTTCCTATACCAAATTCTCTTGCATAATAGAATAAATATTGTTGTGCAAATCCTGCTAAATCTCCGAATTTCTCTATACCAAATTTTCTAATTTTAGTTAAACTTAAATCCTCTTCAACGTAGAATTCTTGCATTACTCTCTTTACCCAAACATCAACAGGGAATGTATCGTATTTTTGCATACCAAATAAAGCTATACAATCAGCTACTTTTGGACCAACTCCATTAAATTTAAGTAATTCTTTTAAACATTCAGCCGTTGGTAATTTTCTATATTCTAGTACATCTATATTTTCATCATTTACTATTTGAGCAGTTGATTTTATATATTTATCTCTAAATCCTGTTGAACATGCTCTAATTTCTTCTATAGTTGCTTTGTTTAATTGTTGTGGTGTCGGGAATGCATAGTATTCTTGATTTTTATACTCTCCTATATATGTTCCAAAGTTTTTTGATAAGTTATTTATAGCTCTTTGTATCATTGGAATTCTATTATTTGCAGATATTATGAAAGAAATAAGCATTTCCCATCCATCTTGTTTTAATATTCTTATTCCTTCGCCAAATTCTGTAGCCTTTTCTAAATGCTCATCCATTACTTTTAATGTATTTACCATTGATTCATAATCTCTTCCTAAGTCGAAGTAGTCATACCATATGTTATCAAAATCTTCTTTTGTTGTATTATCTAAATATATTTTGTTTCCTTCTTGTTTAACGTTTATCACTTTGCCCATTGCCACACCTGTGTATGAGTCATCTTCTTGTTTTATCCATCTGAAACATTGTCCACATTCAAATATATGTTTAGGGTTAAAATTTTTTACGTCTTCTAATATTACAGTGTTACCTTGTTGTGTTACTTTCATTATGATTTCTCCTCTTACTTTATCTATTTTTTACTATTATTTTAATTATACCCTGGTTAGGTAGATTAATTACAATAACTTATAATCGTTATTTTTATTTTTAATATCATCATACAATATAGTTATAGTTATAAATCCTTCTCCAATTTCATGATCATAAATCATAGTTGGCTTTATATCAATAACTTGCTTGTCTTTTATAAAATTATTTACCGTATTTTCTATCTCTGTAGTTTCAAATCCGTCTCCAATAAAATCTTTAAAAATTTTTATTTTCATATTATTCACCCCTAAATTTATCAACTTATATATTATTTATATCAATATTAGCTTATAAATAACTTAATTATAAGATTAAATAAAAAAACTTCAGCCTGTTTTGGCTGAAGTTTTTGTTTTTACATATATTTATTTATTACTTCATAGCATTTCTCTCTGGCACTATCTCTATTCTGACTTATTACATCTAAGACCCATCCATTTCCGCCACCAGCTAATTTAGCATCTTCAATTGCACTTTGTTCTCTATTATATTTTTCTTGTTCAAAAGCATTTCTATAATTTCTTATTTCTTGTGCCTTATCTGGGAAATAAGAAGAAATATTGATTCCCTTGCTCAATATATTCCCCGTATTTTTTAGGTTGTATAACCTTAGCATAGACAGTAATTCCTGAAAATGCTACTGCCATTAAAGCTACAATTGCTACCACAATAATTAATGGGTTGCGTTTTTTGATTGATTGTTGTTCATAAATTTCTCCCTCGTTATATATATTAGATCAAAGCAGTTAATCCCTGCTAAACCTCACTAAATCTAGATATCAGTTTTTTCAATGCTTCTGTCATTTGATTAACTTCATCTTGTGTATAAAAATACCCATCATTAACTTCTTTTCCTGTTTTTATATATGCACCTAATGTTACTTTATAGTCTAATAACTCATTATTAACCTTGCCTCTATCTAATTTTTCGTAGATGGTTTCAGCTCTATCAATACATTCACTTAATTCATTCTTATTTGTCATTTGAAATACAGTTAATTGAAATCTTTCTGATACATTATCATATCCGACTTCTTCTATATAATTTTCAACAACTGTTCTTATCGTTTCTCTGTCATTTTTACTCACTATGTCTAAAATTTCTAAAACTAAGTTTTCATCCTTTAAATCTAAAGATTGTGCTTTCATAACACATTCTTTAACTTTTTCATCATCACTTATCCCTACATAACTTTTGGAGAGTCCCAAGAGTGCTTCTATACTATTTTTATCTATCCTAAGTGCACTCTCAAAATCATATATTGCTTGTCTATAATGTTCTTCAGCTATATGTTCATTCCCTAATTCTATATATTTATTGTATTTTTTAGGTATTATAACCTCTTTATATGCCATAATACTCGAAAAAACTACTACCGCTAAAACTAAAATCATCCCTATAAATTTTAGCAGCTTACTCTTTTTCATTTTATTCCCCATAAAAATCTCCCTTTGTAATTTTTTCTGCCTTATATATATTAACCAATTTTTATCATTTTTGCAAACATTTGCTTTCTATTTTACACTTATCGATTTACATTTATTTATTTTTACATATAAAATTTATTGTATATGTACTATCAATTAATTTATATATAATTCTATTATGAAAAAATTACCTTTATATTAAATTTTTAAGATAAATTATAAGATTTTTATCAAAATTCGCTTCGCTCATGGCGCCAACGACTTCGTCCGTTGCTTCAGGTAATAAGTTAGAAAATCTACATTATCCACAAACCAGATAATGTAGATTTTCCTTAGAATTAAAAAAAATAGGATATTAAAATAGATAATCTATTCTAATATCCTATTTATATCTAAAATATAATCATAAATTTGTATAATTTTTATATTTAAATTATGATAATACTTTTTCTATTATTGGTTGAGGTGCAACTTCCTCATCAGTTAATTCAAATGCATGATAAAGTTCATCAATCCATTGTGGTTTTAGTTCTTCATCGTGATAAACAACGCATATTGTTTCATCTTCATTAACTTTATCTCCACGTTTGCAAGCAAGCTCGATTCCAACAGCATGATTTACATCTTCTTCTTTAGTTGCTCTACCTGCACCAAGTTGCATAGCTAGTATACCAAGTTTTTCTGAGTGAAGTAATTTAACATTTCCTGATTCTTTGCTTTTTATCTCTGTTTTAAACTTAGATTGTGGTAATAACGCTGGATTTTCTATCATATCTACGTTACCACCTTGAGCTTTAACCATTTCTTTAAATACTTCGAATGCTCTTCCTGAAGATACTGCTTCATCTAACATCACCCTAGCTTCGTCTTTATCTTTCGCAACTTTTCCTTGAATTAGCATTATTTCAGCAGCTTGCATACAAAGTTCTGTGAAATCTGCTGGTCCATGACCTTTTAATGTCTCTATTGCTTCTCTTATTTCAATTGCATTACCTATAGTGTTTCCTAAAGGTTGGTTCATATCTGTTATCATAGCCATTGTATTTCTACCTAAGCTATTTCCTATAGATATCATAGCTTCTGCTAATTTTGTTGCATCTTCTATAGTATGCATAAATGCACCTTCACCATATTTAACGTCTAATAATATAGTATCTGAACCAGATGCTAATTTTTTAGACATTATTGATGATGCAATTAGCGGAATAGATTCAACAGTTCCAGTAACGTCTCTTAAAGCATATAATTTTTTGTCAGCTGGTACTAAATCTCCAGTTTGACCTATTATAGCTATTCCAACTTCTGAAACTTGTTTTTTGAATTGTTCTTCTGTTAAGAAACAATTGAATCCTTCTATAGATTCTAATTTGTCAAGTGTTCCACCTGTATGTCCAAGTCCACGACCAGACATTTTTGCTACCTTTAATCCACAAGCTGCAACTAGTGGACCTAATGCCATTGATGTTTTATCGCCAACTCCACCAGTTGAGTGTTTGTCAGCTTTTATACCTTCTATTGAAGATAAGTCTATTACATCACCACTGTTCATCATAGCTTTAGCTAAGTATGAAGTTTCTCTTTCGTTCATTCCATTTAAAACTATAGCCATAAGTAATGAACTTATTTGATAATCAGGTATAGATCCATCTGTTACACCATCTACAAAAAATTGAATTTCTTGGTCTGTTAATTCTTCGTTATATCTTTTTTTATTTATAACATCTACAAAACGCATATCTATTTCCTCTTTATTTTAGTATCCTTGTGCTTCTTTACCTTTTATTAAGTTTATTGCAGAACTTGTTCCTATTCTTTCACAACCTTCATTTATAAACATTTCAAGGTCTTCTACAGTTTTAACTCCACCTGCAGCTTTTATTTTTACATTTTCTCCTATGTGTTGTTTGAATAATTTTATATCTTCTATAGTTGCACCAGCAGTTCCAAATCCAGTTGATGTTTTTATGTAGTCTGCTTTTGCATCTGTAACACATTTACACATAGCTATTTTTTCTTCTTCTGTTAAGAAACAAGTTTCGATTATAACTTTTAATATTTTATCTCCTACAGCTTCTTTTATTGCTTTAATCTCAGCTGTAACTTTGTCATAATCTCCATTTTTAACATCTGATATGTTTATTACCATATCTACTTCGTTTGCTCCGTTTTCTATAGCTTGTTTAGCCTCTAAAACTTTTGCTTCTGTTGTTGAGTATCCAACAGGGAACCCTACTACTGTACATATGTTAACTTTATCTCCGTATTTTTCATTTATACGAGATATGTAACAAGCTGGTATACATATTGATGCTGTGTTGTATTCTATTGATTCATCACATATTTTTTGTATATCTTCCCATGTTGCTACTGGCTTTAATAATGTATGATCCACGTGTTTTAATATTTCTGCTGTATTCATTATACTACCTACTTTCTTAGCGTATATTGCCTTTTACCTATATTTTAATTTATTTATAAACTAACTATATTGATTAGTTTTTTCTTAATTTTAGTATTGAAATTACTTATTATACAAGTTCTTCTAATACTGATGTCCCTATTGTGTTTTCTGGCATATTTATATTGAAGTTGTCAGCTATTGTTGCACCTATCGTTGCAAAAGTATCTTTTTCTTCTAATATTCCACCTTTTTTCATAGCTGGTGAATAAGCTAAGAATGGAACGTATTCACGAGTGTGGTCAGTTCCTTCATATGTTGGATCATTACCATGGTCTGCAGTTATTATTAATAAATCATCTTCCCCTAATTTATCTATAACTTTGCCTAAGTTAACGTCGAATTTTTCAAGTTCTTGAGCATATCCAACAGGATTTCTTCTGTGTCCCCATAAAGCATCGAAATCAACTAAGTTTACAAAACATAATCCTTTAAAATCTTTATCCATTATTTCTAATGTTTGTTCCATTCCATGAACAGAAGATTTAGATTTGTTAGATTCAGTTATTCCTTCACCATCGTATATATCGCTTATTTTTCCTACAGATATAACGTCATATCCGTTGTCTTTTAGCTCGTTTAAAACAGTTCTTCCATATGGTTTTAATGCATAGTCATGTCTGTTGCTTGTACGAGTGAAGTGTCCTTTTCCTGTTCCAACGTATGGTCTTGCGATTACTCTACCTACTTTGTATTCATCTCTAAGAGTTAATTCTCTAGCTATTTCACAACATCTGTAAAGTTCATCTAGACCAAAAGTTTCTTCATGTCCACATATTTGTAAAACAGAATCTGCTGAAGTGTAAACTATCATATCACCAGTTTTCATTTGGTGTTCACCAAGTTCGTCTAGTATCTCTGTTCCACTTGCACTTTTGTTTCCTACTATTTTGTGACCTGTTTTTTCTGTTAATTCATCTAGTAATTCTTGTGGGAATCCTGTATCTGTGAAAGTCTTAAATGGTTTTGTTATATGAAGTCCCATCATCTCCCAGTGACCAGTCATTGTATCTTTACCTATACTAGCTTCTTTAAGTTTCATTTGATAACCTAGTGGATGTTCTATTTTATCAACATGTTTTATTGGATGTAGGTTTGCTAATCCAAGTTTTTGTAGATTCGGTATTTTGAATGAATCTACTGATTCTGATATATGTAGTAATGTATCTACATTTATATCTCCATAGTTTTTAGAAGTATCATCTTGTCCTATTCCTAATGAATCAATTACTAAGACAAAGACTCTATTGTATTTTTTCATATCTATCACTTCCTAAATAAATTAATTTTAGAATAGTGTTATTAATCCAACTACCATTGAACTTAACACACTTACTGCAAATCCACCTATCATAGCTTTAAATGCTAATTTTGATAGAACTTTTCTTTTATCTGGACATAATGCAGATATACCTGATATACAAATTCCCATACTTGATATATTTGCAAAACCACAAAGTGAAATAGCCATAACTAAACCAGTTCTATAGTCTAATGATTTTATTACTTCTCCTAATGATTGGAATGCAACAAATTCATTTAATACTAATTTTTCACCTAATAATTGTCCTGCTCTAAGTATTTCTCCTCCATCAAGTCCCATTAAGAATCCTATTGGTGAGAATATATATGAGAATATTTGTTGTAGAGTTATACCAAATACACCTAGGATACCATTTACTAATGCTACTAAACCGATTATAGCTATTAAAGATGCTCCTATTGCTAAAGCACTTTGAAGACCATTCATTGCACCTTCTGCTATAGCTCCTATAAGATTTTCATTATCACCTTTATTATCTATGCTTACATCTTCAATATTTTGTACTTCTTCTAATTCTGGTAATAACATTTTTGATATCGCTATACTTCCAAATGGAACTAATGCACTTGCTATTAAGATATATTCCATAGGTATTCCTAATGCAACATATCCACCTATTATTGTAGCAGACATACTACCCATTCCAGATATTAAAACAACCATTATTTCACTTTCTGTCATAGATCTTAGATATTTACTTACTAATATTGGACTTTCTGTTTGTCCTAAGAACATATTGGCAACTGCTACGAAACTTTCAACTTTACTTGTTCCTAATAGTTTCCCAACGATTGTTCCTATTATTTTAACTATAAATCCTAATATTCCTAGGTAATATAAACCACCTACTAATGCTGAAATAAAGATTATATTTCCTAATGTTTGTATACCGAAAATAGATCCGGTTGGCGATGATGCATCAGCAAGACTTCCAAACACGAATGTAATACCTTCAGCACCATAACTTAATACTTGTGTTACTACAGCAGATACTTTTTCAATTACAAGTCTTCCTAAAGGGAATTTTACTAATATGAAAGCTATTAGAACTTGAATTAAAAAGGCTTTTATTACTGTTTTGTATGGTATATCCTTTTTGCTAGATGATAACAAATACATAATGCCCATAACTACTGCAATACCTAATAAATTTATTAATATTTTCATTTGGCCTTTACCTTTCTTAAGTTTACTTATTTATATTTATTTAACAATAATTAGTTTTTACATATATTAAGCATTTATCCGTATTATATGTAAATAGAAATTCTTAAATTTATGAATTTCTATATTTTAAATTAAAATATAGTTTAAATTTTTACACTAGGTTGCATTTAAGATTCTAACATCACACTCTTTTAATGTCAATTATTGTAGTTTCCGTAAAAATATTGATAAATTCAAATAAAGTATTGTATGTTTTTATTGTTTTTTCGTTATATTTCAGTAAATATATTTGGTATACATTTTTTTATTATAGCTGCGATTTCTTCTTCACTAGCTATACAATCAGTATCTACCCAATGCTTTAAAATCATAGTAAATCCAGCTTGAAAATATATAAAATAATATAGTATCTCTTCTTCATTATTAATACCATGTTTTTCGCATCTAGATTTTATTATATTTAATACCTCTTCATATCCGTCTTGAATCGGAAAAGTATTTCTTGTACTTAAATTGATTTTATAAAAGTATTTATGTTTTTTTATATGTTTTAGAAAGAATATAAACGATTCTTGTGAAAATACAGTATATTTTCCTGTATCCTTATAACTCTCTAATAGTTCCTTCCTCAATTCTATTTGCATTTTATCGAGCATATCGTAAATATCAATAAAATGTGCATAGAATGTAGAGCGATTTACCCCTGCTTTTTCACATATTTTCTTTACTGTTATTTTTTTAAATTCTGTGTTTTTCATAATTTCTAGCATTGCTGTTTGCATACGAATTTCTGTTTCGCGAAATCTATGATTATTTTTTTTATTCATAAAGC
>OCHO01000491.1_pt1 | contig 33846 bp, 22 predicted proteins | sample 1538441 | NCBI WGS metagenome assembly OCHO01 (sample SAMN04571691, study PRJEB22368) | human gut metagenome | biome: human gut; material: stool | host: Homo sapiens | place: Luxembourg | collected 2012-06-29
GGTGGAGACGAGGGGGATCGAACCCCTGACCTCTTGACTGCCAGTCAAGCGCTCTCCCAGCTGAGCTACGCCCCCGTGACGAAGAATTACTATAGGGGAAGACTTTCTTTGATGCAAGAGGTTTTTGTTGAAACTTTTTCTTACGGGTTTTCCTGGGACGGGGCAGAAATAATCACTCTTCGAGCGCTTATTTCTATCCACCGTCCCGATAAAACCCTGATGCGATAGACCTTACTTGTAGAGGTAAGTGATGGCGGTGCCGGTGTGGACTTGGATCGTGGCTGTTGACCTGACGACGTTGCTGATGCCCGTGTCGGCTAGTAGACCTAACGAAGCGTGATCAAGTTCCCACTCTAAGCCGTGTTCGCTTACCACGGTGTTGGGGGCGATTGCGATTATGGAGAAGGTTTTGCCGGTTGCATTCTCAATGGTCCAGGATTCGCCTTCGTGCAGAATGCGGGCCATGGTCTCGTCCTCGGCAATCCAGACTGAGGCGTCATCGTAGCCCGCGAGCAAGCCCAGTACGGAAAGCGCCATGTCCGGGCGGCCTCCGGTGGCGCAGGTCGCAACCACTTCGGCACCCGGCCAACGACGGCGAACGGAATCGAGCGCTAGCGCCAGATCGGTATAGTCCTTGTAGGGATTGTGGCGCTCTACTTCGAAGTCTTTGGCGGCTTCGACTAGCGCTCGGCCCTTATCGCTTACCGTGTCGGCGTCCCCTACATATACATCGCAGCCCAGGCCGGCGCCCAGCAGCGCGTCGAGTCCGCGGTCCACGGCGACAATGTGGTCGCACTCCCCTGCTAGCCTACGCAACAGATCCGCGCTCGCCACCACGGGTGAGCCACAGACCACTAATACCTTGCAAGCCACAGCCCTCGCCTATCCCTCAAACGAAAGCACGCGGGCTAAATCCAGGTCCTCATAGCTATCGATAAAGATATCGCAGTTGGCGCGTACGTCGTCGCGCTTCATGCGGCCGTGCGGATCATAAATACCTACACGCGTAAAGCCGGCGACCCCAGAGCTCTTAAGGCCAAAGACCGCGTCCTCAAACACCCAAGCGCGCTCAAACTTGCACTCGTGGCGCTCCTCCAAGCGGCGCAGGGCCAGCTCGTACACATCGGGGAACTGCTTGGAGCGTCCTGCCTCACCCGTCGTGGTAACAAACTCCATGTACGCGTCGAGCCCGGCACCGGCGAGCGCGGACTGCACCAGCTCGGCCGGCGTGGACGTGGCAACGCACATGGCAATGCCCGCCGCCTTCGCCTGCTCCAAAAATGCCAGGAGCCCCTCGCGCGGCGGCACCTTAGAGTAGCCATCGATCAGGATGTCGCTCAGCTCACGGTAGAGCTCCTCGCCATTCGCCCCAATGCCCCACGTGTCGTGGTAAGCCTGGCACTCGTCCTCCAGTGACAGGTGCTCAAATTGGGCAAAGTCATCCACGGTCACGTCGATCCCGTGACGGTGCAATAACTCGGGCTGCGCATAACCCCAGACGGGGGTGCTATTTACCAGCGTGCCATCGCAATCGAAAATAAAAGCAACCTTGGGAGCGGCGGTATGGGACATAAACGAACCTTTCGATATCAAATGGTAAACATCCTGCTAAAAACGTTTTACCCAACGTAAGCCAGACAATTTTGAAACCCAAATTGGTAAAACTGTCAAGAGTTTTACCACGGCAATTCTGCCAGTGGTATAAACATGTCGCTTACCGATTAAACGCCCCTGCAAATCCGCTTTCGTTCATAAAACTAACGTACAGGTGTTATCGTAGTTTTTGCCGAAAGTTCCACCGAGCACGCGAGGTGGAACGAATCACAGAAACTTCTCCGTCCCTTCGATTCGTGCAGCCTTGGACCTTTCGCATCTAGTCACCAAGGCAATACGCTGCCGCGTCATGATGGGATCAAACGTGAGCGATACAAAGCTAAAGCCAGCAACCAAAAAGCCCGCTACCCGTAAAGCCGCCCCGCACGCACCGGAGCTCACCAAGGACGATGTCTATCTGTTTGGCATTGGCACGTGGGAGCGCAGCTGGGAAAAGATGGGTGCGCATCCCGACACGCAGCAGCGTACGCGCGGCTGGCGTTTTTGCGTTTGGGCTCCCGACGTAAAGAGCGTTCACGTTATCGGTGAATTCAACAATTGGGATGAACAAGCCAACCCGCTGGTACCCGTGCATACGAGCGCTATTTGGGAAGGCTTTATTCCTGGCGCCGAGCAGGGTCAGCTCTATAAATACCTTATCGAGACCAACGAGGGCGAAAAGCTCTACAAGGCCGATCCGTACGCCTTTAAGGCCGAGTGCCCTCCGGGTACCGCCAGCGTGCTGTGGACCCTGGATGGCTACAAGTGGAACGACGCCGCGTGGCTCAAGCGCCGCGCCAGCCACAACCACATGTCGCAGCCGCTCAACATCTACGAGGTGCATATTGGCTCGTGGAAGCGCCACGGCGACGCACCGCAGGGCGAGCCGGACGAGTACGGCAATTACCCCGGACCCATGGACCCCTTCCCCGCGCAGCGCGGTGAGTTTTACACCTACGACGACCTGTCGGTGGAGCTCGTGGACTACGTGCGCGACATGGGCTATACGCATATCGAGGTCATGCCGCTTATGGAGCATCCCTTCGATGGCTCCTGGGGCTACCAGACGACCGGCTACTATGCCGCCACGTCGCGCTACGGCAATCCGCAGCAGCTCATGCACTTTATCGATGCGTGCCACGAGGCGGGCATCGGCGTGATTATGGACTGGGTGCCTGGCGGCTTTTGCGCCGACTCCCACGGCCTCGCCACCTTTAACGGCCACATGCTGTTTGAGCACGAGATTCATCCCAACTGGGGCACGCACAAGTTTGACTTCGCCCGCGGCGAGGTCCGTTCCTTCCTGGTCTCCAACGTGCTGTATTGGCTCGAGAACTTCCACGTTGACGGCATTCGCATGGACGGCGTGTCCAGTATGCTGTACCTCAACTTTGGCATCGATGATCCCGGCCAAAAGAAGTTCAACAAGTACGGTACCGAGGAGGACCTGGACGCCAGCGCGTTTATCCGCCAGGTCAACTGCGCCGTGGAGGCGCACTACCCCGACGTGATGATGATGGCCGAGGAGTCCACCGCGTGGCCGCTCGTGACCTATCCGCCGCAGGACGGCGGCCTGGGCTTCCACTACAAGTGGGACATGGGCTGGATGAACGACACCCTGCACTACATGCAGACCGATTTTCCGTGGCGCCCCGGCAACCACGGGCTGCTCACGTTCTCCATCATGTACGCCTTTACCGAGAACTTCATTTGCCCGCTCAGCCACGACGAGGTCGTGCACGGCAAGTGCTCGCTCATCGGACGCATGCCGGGCGACTGGTGGCGCCAGTTTGCCGGCCTGCGCACGCTGGCTTTCTACCAGATGACGCACCCCGGTGCCAAGCTCAACTTTATGGGCAACGAGATCGGCCAGTTTATTGAATGGCGCTACTACGAGTCCATTCAGTGGTTCCTGACCGAGGAGTACGAGACCCACAAGCATCATCAGGCGTTTATCAAGGCGCTCAACCACCTGTACACCGCCGAGCCCGCCCTGTACGAGCGCGGCTACACCGACGACGGCTTTACCTGGATCGACGCGGATAACTCCAAGCAGTCCATCGTGAGCTTTGTGCGTCAGGGCGAGGACGTCGATGACGACTTGGTGATCCTGATCAACTTTGACCCGGCAAGCTACGAGAGCTTCCGCGTGGGAGTGCCGCGCGAGGGTGACTGGGAGGTCATCTTCGATTCTGACCGTCCCGAGTTTGGTGGCAGCGGATACGCCGGCGAGGAGCCCTACACCTGCTCGAGCGAGCCCTATCCCTGGAACGGGCAGATGGACTCCATTGAGATTAAGGTGCCCGGCCTGGCAGGTGTGGTGCTTAAGCGCCGCGGCCCCAGCAGCTACAAGCCGCCCGTGGTTGAGGAGCCCAAGAAGACGATGCGCAAACGTGCGTCTTCGGTGAAGCCCAAGCCTGCGGCTGCCAAGAAGGCTCCGGCTAAGGCGAAGGCTGCCAAGTCTGCTGCCAAGGCTTCGGCCAAGTCCACCACGGCCAAAAAGGCAACCACCAAAAAGGCTGCCCCCAAGGCCAAGGCAGCTGCTGTTAAGGCTCCAGCCAAGAAAGCGTAACAAAAGCGTTACCACTGCAATTACCCGCCCCGCGGGGGCGTAGGATACAAGTCATAACCGTTCCGGGAGAAACATCCCCGGGGGAAAGGAACGTATGAATAAGATCTTCGACAACAAGCAGGAGTTTACCGAGCTCTATCGCGATGCCGTCATGAGCATCAGCGGCAAGAGCGTCGAGGCCGCCAGTGACCTCGACCGCTTTAACGCCCTGGCCAAGCTCGTGGCCGAGAAGGCACGCACCGTAGCCACCGAGAGTGACGCCCGCGTCACCGCCGAGGGCAAGAAGCGCGTGTACTACTTCTCGATCGAGTTTTTGATCGGCCGCCTGCTCGACAACTACCTGCTCAACTTTGGCGTGCGCGACATGGTCGCCGAGGCGCTCGACGACATGGGCTTTGATCTATCCGTCATCGAGAACCAGGAGCCCGATCCGGCTCTGGGCAACGGCGGCCTGGGCCGTCTTGCCGCATGCTTCCTGGATTCCATGGCAGCCGAGGGCATTGCCGGCTACGGCAACGGCATGCGCTACCGCTACGGCCTGTTTAAGCAGGAGATCGTCAACGGCAGCCAGGTCGAGGCCACCGACGAGTGGCTCACCCACGGCTATCCCTGGGAGGTCCGTCGTCAGGACAAGGCCGTGACCATTAAGTTTGGTGGCCATGTTGAGGGCTTTGAGGAGAACGGCCGCACATTCTACCGCACGGTGGACACGCAGGACATCCTGGCCGTCCCCTATGACATCCCCGTGGTGGGCTATGCCGGCGAGACCGTCAACAAGCTGCGCGTCTGGGCCGCCGAGCCGGTCGAGGAGCACTTTGACCTGGAGGCCTTCAACCGCGGCGACTATGCCCTGGCCGACGCCGAGCGCGCCGAGGCCGAGGCCATCAGCGCCATCCTCTACCCCAACGACGCCGGCGAGCACGGCCGTCTGCTGCGCCTGAAGCAGGAGTACCTGTTTGTCTCGGCCGGCATCTACAGTCTGCTCGACACCTTTGAGAAGGAGCACGGCGAGAACTGGGAGCTGCTGCCGCAGTTTGTGGCCATCCACACCAACGACACGCACCCCGCCATGTGCGGCCCCGAGCTCATGCGTATCCTCATCGACGAGAAGAAGCTCGAGTGGGACGACGCCTGGAACATCGTGACGCAGGTCGTGAGCTACACCAACCACACCATCCTGCCCGAGGCTCTAGAGAAGTGGCCCATCGGCACGTTCTCCAAGCTCCTCCCCCGCGTGTATCAGATTATCGACGAGATCAGCCGTCGTTGGCACGAGTCGTTCGACACCACGCAGGAGGGCTGGCAGGAGCGCCTGCGCCAGACCGCCATTCTGTGGGACGGCGAGATCCGCATGGCCAACCTGTCCGTGATCTGCAGCCACAGCGTCAACGGCGTGGCCAAGATCCACTCCGACATCATCAAGAACATCGTGCTCAAGGACTTCTATGCCCTGACGCCCGAGAAGTTCAACAACAAGACCAACGGTATCTCGCATCGTCGCTTCTTTGCCGAGGCCAACCCCACCTATGCCAAGCTCGTGACCGAGGCCATTGGCGATGGCTGGCTCAAGGACGCCTTTGAGCTTGAGAAGCTCAAAGAGTTCCAGGACGACTCCGAGTTCCTGAAGGCCGTGGGTGCCTCCAAGCGCGCCAACAAGGAGCGCCTGGCCGCCTACGTTAAGGCCGAGACCGGTTTGGTCATTGACCCCAACACCGTCTTCGATGTTCAGGTTAAGCGCTTCCACGCCTACAAGCGCCAGCTCATGAACATCATGAAGGTGATGGACATCTACAACCGTCGCATCGCCGATCCCAACTTCCACGTGACGCCGACGACCTTCATCTTTAGCGGCAAGGCTGCCTCGAGCTACACCTTTGCCAAGGAGACCATCCGCCTGATCAACTCGGTGGCCGAGGTCATCAACAACGATGCCCGCGTCAACGAGGTCATGAAGGTCTGCTTTATCCCCAACTTCCGCGTGAGCAACGCCCAGCTCATCTACCCCGCCGCCGAGATCTCGGAGCAGATCTCCACGGCCGGCAAGGAGGCTTCGGGCACGTCCAACATGAAGCTCATGATGAACGGCGCCATTACGCTGGGCACTCTCGACGGTGCAAACATCGAGATCGCCGATCTGGCCGGCCGCGAGAACGAGGCCATCTTTGGCCTGACCGCTCCCGAGGTCGAGCAGCTCTGGGCATCGAACAGCTACTTTGCTTGGGATACGCTCAACAACGATCGCGAGCGCCTGGGCCGCGTGATGGACGAGCTCAAGGACAACACGTTTGCCGGCCTTTCGGGCAACTTTGAGAGCATCTACAACGAGCTCATGAACAACAACGACCCCGACCTGGTCATGGCAGACTTCCGCAGCTACGTGGATGCGTGGGAGAAGCTCACCGGCAGCTACGGTGACCAGGAGACCTGGAACCGCAAGGCGCTGCTCAACACCGCCTCGAGCGGCTGGTTCTCGAGCGACCGCACCATTCGTGAGTACCGCGACGAGATCTGGCACGCATAAAGGCGCGCGAGCTCCCCTATGCCAGCACGGCATTACTCGACGGGCGCGACCGAGCGCCGCGCCCGTCGCTAATGGGTTTAGGAACATCGATGACAGAAGGAGAAATCGATGAGTAAGAAAGAATGCATCGCGATGCTCCTCGCAGGAGGACAGGGCAGCCGATTGGGGGCACTCACCCAAAAGATCGCTAAGCCGGCGGTTAGCTTTGGTGGCAAGTTCCGCATTATCGACTTTTCGCTCTCCAACTGCTCCAACTCGGGCATCGACACGGTGGGCGTCTTGACGCAGTATCGCCCCTACCTGCTGCATGCCTATGTGGGCTCCGGCGAGGCTTGGGATCTGGACAGCCGCGACGGCGGCGTGTCGATCCTGCCGCCGTACGAGACGCAGACCGGTGGCGCCTGGTATGCGGGCACGGCCGACGCCATTACGCAGAACCTTGACTACATCAAGGCCAACGACCCCAAGTACGTCCTGATTCTTTCGGGCGATCACCTGTATCGCATGGACTACCGCAAGATGCTCAAGACGCACATTGAGAACAACGCCGACCTCACGGTGAGCGTTATGCCCGTGCCGTGGGAAGAGGCCAGCCGCTTTGGCATCCTGACCACCGACCCCGAGGACGGCCGCATCACCAAGTTCACCGAGAAGCCCGATAAGCCCGATTCGAACCTCGCGTCCATGGGCATCTACATCTTCTCGGCCGACGTCCTGATCGAGGCGCTCGAGGAGGACGCTCTGGACCAGCGCTCGAGCCACGACTTTGGCAAGGACATCATCCCCAAGCTGCTCGGCGAGGGCAAGCGCCTGTACAGCTACGAGTTCCACGGCTTTTGGAAGGACGTCGGCACCATCGCCAGCTTCCACGAGACCTCGATGGACCTGCTGGGCAACAACCCCGAGTTCGATCTGTTTGACAAGCACTTCCCCATCATGTCCAACATCACCACGCGTCCGCCGCACTACATTGGCCCGGACGGCCGCCTGGACGACTGCCTGGTCTCCAACGGCTGCAAGATCTACGGCACCGCTCGCCACTCGATCCTTTCGACCGATGTCATCATCGATGAGCGCGCCGTGGTCGAGGACTCCGTACTGCTGCCGGGTGCGCACGTTAAGAGCGGCGCGCACATCTGCCGCGCTATTTTGGGCGAGAACTCCACGGTCGAAGAGGGCGTGAAGCTCGGCTCTGTCGATACCACCAAGGATACGGCCGTCGTTGGAAATGACGTCGTTATCGGGAAGGGGGAATGATCCGATGATCAATCGCAAGGCCATCGGTTATATCACCGCTAACTACTCTTCGACCTACGGCAGCGTGCTGCTCAAGGACCGCCCCATCGCGTCCGTTCCGTTTTTGGGCCGCTACCGCCTGATCGACTTCCCGCTGTCCAACATGATGAATGCCGGCATTAAGACCGTCGGCGTCGTCATGCCGGGCAACTACCGCTCGCTGATCGACCACGTGGGCTCGGGCAAGGACTGGGGCCTGGACCGCAAGAAGGGCGGCCTGTTCATGGTGCCCGGCAACGCGTATGGCACCACCAAGGGCGGTATGCGCTTCTTGCTGCGCGATATCATCTCCAACAAGACACTGTTCCAGCGCTCGGACAAGCCCTATGTTGTGATGATGGGCACCAACATCATCTTTAATATGGACCTCAACACCATCATCGACGCGCACGAGAACTCCGGTGCCCAGATGACCGTGGTGTACTGCAAGGCCACGCGCAACGTCGATGACGAGACCAAGCTCGAGATTAACGAGAACGGCCGCCTGACGGGCGTGAGCGCCGGCGTCGTGTACGGCGACAACGCCTCTATGGACTGCTGCATCGTCAACCGTGAGACACTGCTCGAGATCATCGACCACTACCAGGCCGCCGACTATTTGGACCTGCTCGAGGCACTCCAGGGCGACTTTGGCAACATCGACGTGTGCAGCTACGAGTACAAGGGCGAGGTCGTGGGCGTGTTTAGCGAGAAGTCGCTGTATCGCCGCAGCATGGACCTGCTCGACCAGACCGTGGCCGACCAGCTCTTCGATCCCGAGCGCCCGATCCTGACCAAGGCTCACGACGTGCCGCCTTCGCGCTATGCGACCGGCAGCCACGCGTGCAACTCGATCATCTCGGCCGGTTGCATCATCAAGGGCACCGTGCGCAACTCGATCCTGTCGCGCGGCGTCGTGGTCGAGGAGGGCGCCTCGGTGACCAACTCGATCATCAACCAGAGCTGCATCATCAAGAGCGGCGCACGCGTCGAGAATGCCATTCTGGACAAGAACAACGTGGTTCCCACCAACACCGAGCTTCGCGGCACGCCCGAGAACATCCTGGTGCTGGGCAAGGCTCCGTTAACTTCCGACACCACCATCGTACGTTAACGTTGGCACCGCAACATCGCTCGTAACATGTAGAATAGCCGCCCGGTTAGCGCCAGGCGGCTATTCTCGAATTGCAACATGGGAGACAATATGGCAGATTCCAGCAAAAAGATGCAGATTGTGTTTGCCTCGGCCGAGTGCGCACCGTTTGTTAAGACCGGTGGCCTGGGCGACGTGGCGGGCTCGCTGCCTGCGGCACTCGTGCGTGCCGGCGCCGAGGTTATCGTGATGGTGCCCAAGTACGCCACCATCAAGGACGAGTACAAGGCGCAGATGGAGCACTTTGCCGACTTTTACGTGAGCCTGGGCTGGCGCAATGAGTACTGTGGGTTGGAGAAGCTCGAGCGCGACGGCGTCACCTATATGTTCGTGGACAACGAGCGCTACTTTGCGCGCGACTATCCGTACGGCTTCTTTGATGACGGCGAGCGTTTTGCGTTCTTCTCCAAAGCCATCACCGAGAGCCTGCAGCACCTGCCGGCCGGCTTTGAGTGCGACATCCTGCACTGCAACGACTGGCAGACCGCGCTGGCGCCCGTGTTCTTGCGCGAGTTCTACCAGGGCCTGCCGCTGTACGACCGCGTCAAGACCGTGTTCTCGATCCACAACGTGGCGTTCCAGGGCCAGTTTAGCGACACCGTGATGGAGGACATCCTGGGTGTGGCTCATATTCCCGCGGCAGCTACGCAGCTGCGCTGCGACGCCTGCAGCATCAACTACATGCTGGGCGCGCTGCACTATGCCGATGCCATCACCACGGTAAGCCCCACCTATGCCAACGAGATTCAGACGCCCGAGTTTGGCGAGGGCCTGGACGGCGTGCTGCGCGAGCGCTCCTATGCGCTGCAGGGCATCCTCAACGGCATTGACGTTGCAGGCTTTGACCCGGCAACCGACAAGCGCATTGGCGCAAACTACACGGTCGACGACCGTTCCGGCAAGGCTGTGTGCAAGGCCAAGCTGCAGGAAGAGCTGGGGCTCGAGGTTCGCGACGACCGTCCGCTCATGGTTATGGTCACGCGCCTGACGCGCCAGAAGGGCTTGGACCTGGTCATGTACGCGCTCGACCGCATCCTGTCCGGCGGCGTGCAGGTGGCCGTGCTGGGCACCGGCGACCGCGACTACGAGGATGGCCTGCGCTACTTCCAGGACAAGTACCCCGGCACCATGGCCGCACGCATCGAGTTTGACCCAGCGCTGTCGCAGCGCATGTACGCCGCCGCCGACATGTTCCTGATGCCTTCGAAGTTTGAGCCCTGCGGCCTGTCGCAGATCATCGCCATGCGCTACGGTACCCTGCCCATCGTGCGCGAGACCGGTGGCCTGAAGGACACCGTGCAGCCGTACAACGAGTTTACCGGCGAGGGCACGGGCTTCTCGTTTACCAACTTTAACGGCGACGAGATGGGCGACGCGGTGTTCCGCGCGGCACGCCTGTTCTGGGACAATCGCGATGCCTGGAACCAGCTGGTCACGCAGGCCATGAGCCAGGACTTTAGCTGGACGCGCTCGGCCGACAAGTATCTGGACCTGTACTTCTTTATGCACCCGGAGATTGAGAGGCCGGTGGCCGTGGTTGAGTCTGCCGAGGAGCCGGTTGCTGTTGAGGAGCCCAAGGCCGAGGAGAAGCCGGTTGAGGCTGAGCCCGCAAAGGCCGAGCCTGAGGTGAAGGTTGAGGTTGCTCCAGAGCCCGTGCCCGAGGTGAAGCCCGCTGCGAAGCCTGCGGCCAAGAAGACCACAACTCGTAAGACGACGGCTAAGAAGACCACAGGGACGAAGGCGGCGACAACCAAGACCACCGCTGCCAAGACAACGACCACGCGCAAGCGCACCACCGCAGCTGCCAAGAAGGCCGCCGAGGCCGAGGCTGCTCCCGAGGTAAAGGATGAGGCCGCCGTCGAGGCTAAGGCTGCGGCAAAGGCCCCGGCCAAGACCACTGCCAAGAAGACGACCGCGACCGCCAAGAAGGCAACGGCAGCCAAGAAAACCACGGCAACGAAGTCGACGACCACGAAGGCCGCCTCGACCAAGGCAGCCGCAAAGCCGGCCGCCAAAGTCGAGGAGACGCCCGCCAAGTCCAAGGCCGAGGCAACCGTCGAGGCAAAGCCGACCGCCAAGACCACCACGCGCAAGCGCGCAACGACGACGGCCAAGAAGACCACGACCAAAGCTGCTGCTCCCAAGGCGGAGGCTAAGGTTGAGGACAAGCCCACAGTAAAGGCCAAGCCGGCGCCGAAGGCCGCCGAGGCCAAGCCCGCTGCCGCCAAAGAGGAGCCCAAGGCCGAGGTAAAGGCCAAGACCGAGCCCGCCAAGGAGACCCCGGTCTCCCCCGCCGCCGCGACCGAGAAAAAAGCACCGTCCAAGAAGACGTCCGTCCGCAAGGCAACGGCCACCCGCAAGCGCCGCTAGCCCACAGACGATCCAAAACCTCATCAAACCCAAAGTAAGGGGCGCTCCAACCGAGCGCCCCTTCTCTGTAGATAGTTGGTAAAACGATTTTCTAGGACAACCGTTCGCCGATGGTAAACGGATGTTGTTTATACAGCCTGGGTACAACAGATATACTTACATCCTGTGCGTAAAGCCCATGGCCCGCAGGCCATGATTCTATTGAACTGGACCGTACTATGAGATTGATACACAACAGCCGTCTGCCGCAGTTTCGCACTCCGTTTGGCGCTGTGACCACAGGAACTACCCTTTCGCTCTCCGTGATTCTGGAGGATGCCGACCCCAACCAGGCAACGCTTACCCTGCGTACCTGGGTCGATGAAATCGGTGAGTCTCTGTATCCCATGACGCACGAGGGCGACGGCATATTTACCGTAGAGCTTGAGTGCGCTGAGCCCTGTCTTATCTGGTACAGCTTTATCTGCAATATCGAGGGCCAGCCTGAGGTTCGCCTGGGCGCACCGCAGGGCCGCACCGGCGGCGAGGGCGTAACCTATAACTACGCCGAGGTGCCGTCGTTCCAGGTCACCGTCTACAAGCACCGCGAAGTTCGACCCGAGTGGTACGAGCGCGGCATGGTCTACCAGATCTTCCCCGATCGTTACGCCCGCGACGAGCACTGGCGCGAGCGCACGCTGGCTCAGGTCGAAAAGCCGCGCAACGGAATCCAGCGCCGCGTGGTCGAGGACTGGAATGAGCCTCCCGTATACGAGCGCGCCGAGGACGGCTCCATCAAGACCTGGGACTTTTACGGCGGATCGCTCAAGGGCATCCAAGAAGACCTGCCCCGCATCGCCGAGCTGGGCTTTACAGCCATCTACCTCAACCCCATCTTTGAAGCAGCGAGCAACCACCGCTACGACACGGCCGATTACAGCAAGATCGACCCGATCCTGGGCACCGAGCAGGACTTTACCGAGCTGTGTCAGGCGGCCGAAAAGCTCGGCATTTCCATCATCCTGGACGGTGTGTTCAACCACACGGGCGACGATTCGATCTACTTCAACCGCTATGGCAACTACCCCGGCGTGGGCGCGTGGCAGAGCGAGGATTCGCCGTGGCGCGATGCGTTTTATTTCCACGAGGACGGCTCGTACGACTGCTGGTGGGGCGTGGGCAATATGCCCGCCATCAATGAGAGCTCCGAGCTGGTCCGTGAGCGGCTCCTGGGCAAGGACGGTATCATACGCAAATGGCTGCGCGCCGGCGCCCATGGCTGGCGCCTCGATGTGGCCGATGAGCTATCCGATGGCTTCCTGGCCGAAATCAAAAAGGCCGTGCTCGCCGAGAAGCCCGACGCGCTGCTGCTCGGCGAGGTCTGGGAAGACGCCTCCAACAAGATCAGCTATGGACACCTGCGTCGCTATCTGCAGGGCTCTGAACTCGACTCCGCCATGGACTACCCCTTCCGCGACATGGTCATCGGCTTTTTGATGGGCTACAAGAACGCCTACCAGGCAGCCGAGGATATCGAAACCCTGCGCGAGAACTACCCGCGCGAGGCTCTGTCCTGCGCACTCAACCTGCTGTCGAGCCACGACCGTCCTCGCATCATCTCGGTGCTCGGCGGTGGCCCCGACGAGTCGCAGCTGCCCGAGAGCGAGCGCAGCAAGTGGCGCCTGGACGAGAACTCGATGGGCCTGGCCAAGAGCCGTTTTTGGCTCGCGACGCTCATGCAGATGACGTTCCCGGGCGTACCCTCAATCTATTACGGCGATGAGTACGGCTTGGAGGGCCTCACCGATCCGGGCAACCGCCGTACCCTGCCGACCAAGGACCAACTCCACGACTTCGACACGCTGGCCATCGTTAAGAACGCGTCTGCCGTGCGCCGTGCGCTGCCCTTTATGGTCGATGGCGAGATCAAGGCCTTTGCGCTCAACGACGAAGTCTTGGCTTACACCCGAACGGGCAAAGACGGCGAGGCCGCGACGGTTATCATCAACCGCAGCCTGCGCAATTCGCACCGCGTGACGATTCCGTCGCTCGGCGAATGCGCGAGCGACGTGATCAGCGGTCACGAGTGCGAGATCCACAACGGTACCGTCACGCTCGACCTGTACCCGCTGGGTTCGTCGATCATCTATCACCACGCCGAGCAGCGCCTGCAGGAGCCGCTCGATCACGGTGCGGGTGTTGTTTGCCATATCACATCGGTGCCGACCGACGACGGCAAGCCCGGTACGATCGGCGCGCCCACGCGTCGCTTTATCGACCATCTGGCCGCCATGGGCATGCGCTACTGGCAGGTTCTCCCCGTCAACCCCACGGACTTCTTCCGCTCCCCTTACGCCGGTCCTTCGGCCTTTGCAGGCAATATCGACCTGCTACCCGAGAGCCACGAGGAGCTGGCAGCCGACTTTGAGACCTGGAAGGCCCGCGGCGGCGAGGATGCCGATCCGCTGTACACCGCGTTTAAACATCGCAATGCCGATTGGCTCGAGAAATACTGCGTCTACATGGCCGTTAAGAAGTACTTTGAGGGCGAGTCGCGCCATGATTGGCCGGCAGATGTCTCGCGCTACAACGAGCATCTGATCGACGACAAGCGCTTTCACAACGAGGCCGAGCTTCAGGCGTACATGCAGTACCGCTTTGACCTGGCTTGGTGCGAGCTCATGAACTATGCGCACAAGAAGGGCATCGAGGTTATCGGCGATATTCCTATGTACGTGTCCGACGATTCGGCAGACGCGTGGAGCGAACCCGAGAACTTCTGGCTGTCCGATACCGGCAAGGCGATTGAGATTTCCGGTGCGCCGCCCGACAACTTTGCGCCCGAGGGCCAGGTGTGGGGCAACCCGACGTTCCGCTGGGACCACATGAAGCAGAACGGCTATAGCTGGTGGATGGATCGCCTGCGTCGCGCGTTCTCGCTCTACGACCGCGTGCGTCTGGATCACTTCCTGGGGTTCCACAGCTACTTTAGCATCCCCGCCGGCAAGGCCTGCGCCGACGGTCGCTGGCTGGCGGGACCGGGCAAAGACCTGTTCCAGACCGCCTATGACGAGCTGGGTCCGCTCAACTTTATCGCCGAGGACCTGGGCTATTTGACGCCCGGTGTTCGCGCCATGGCTTCGACCTGCGGTTTCCCCGGCATGGACGTGCTGGAGTTTAGCGATTACGACGTCCGTTGCGGTGTGCATCCCACGCCTGGCAAGATTCTCTACACCTCGACGCACGATACGTCGACGCTGGCCGGCTGGTGTACACGTTCCTTTGCGGGCGGCGATGAACCGAGCGGTGTTGAGGTGGCGGCCAAGCTGATGAGCGACGCGCTGGCAAGCGACGCTCCCCTGGTGATGATGCCGCTGCAGGATGTCCTGGGGCTTGGCGACGACGCGCGCATGAACGTTCCGGGCGTGGCCACGGGCAACTGGACCTGGCAGGCTGACGAGGCAGACATTGCAGCCGCCGAGAACAAAACCGCACAGCTCCTGCGCAACAACCATAGATTCTGGGGCGAAGCGTGATAAAAGCCCCGATATAGGGTACAGTTACAGACGTTTGAATTTTTGCGGGCAGAGTAATCTGCCCGCTTTGTGCTGAAAAGGAAGTATTATGGCGCGCTACGATTACAAGTGCTCGAGCTGCGGCAACGTGTTTGAGGTTGAGCATCCCATGTCCGAGACTCCCGAGGTCGTGTGCCCCAGCTGCGGTGCCCCGGCGGCCAAGACGTTCTCGGCCAGCGGCATTAAATTTGAGGGCAGCGGTTTCTACAACACCGACCAGCGAAGCGGCGGCTCCAGCACCAACGCCACGAGCGGCTGCTGCGCCAACTGCCCGCATAACCACTAGAAACAACGCGGCCCCGCGATCAACGCCGATCGCGGGGCTATTTCTTTGTGTTGCAGGTGGCTCTATGAGTTGCGGTGAAATAAGGACTGTTTGGCGGGTAGAAGCCGCTATTCAATCCCTATTTCACCGCAACTTAGTCGTTACTTGTGGACCAGTCTGGCGCAGAAGTGGCCGTCGTAGGAATCGGCGTTTACCGGCACGCTTTGGAAGAGGCCCCGATCGTTCTGGCGTTCGGAAACGAGCTTCTTGGCCTGATCGAACTCAGGGAGTTGCAGAATCTGTGCCTCGGAAAGCGGTGCCACGCTAAAGCCGGCGCCCTCAGGAGAAGCAAGGAACGCGTCCACCACCTGCGTGTTCTCCTCGTCGAAGACCGAGCACGTCGCATAGATGAACTCGCCGCCGGCAGCCACGCGCGCGGCGGCTTCCTTGAGCATCGACAGCTGCAGTTTGGGCAGCTCAACCGTCACTTCCTTTTCGGTCAGACGCCACGGGATCTCGGGATGACGACGCATGGTTCCGGTGCCCGAGCACGGCGCATCGATAAAGACCGTGTCGAATTTAACCGGCTCGCCAAGCATGGCATCAAACGATGTGAGCACATCATCAAGCTCGCATGCATCGCCCGAAACCGTGCGAACGCCCTGAATACCCGCCTTATGCAGGCGAGCAAGATTCAGGTCACACTTGCGATCATGTAAATCGAGCGCCGTATGCTGACGCTCATACCCCGCACGCTTGGCCTGACACATCATCACATAGGTCTTGGTGCCACGACCGGCACCAATCTCAAGACAGCTACCAGGGCGCGTGGCAGCTGTGGCGATAAGCTGCGCGTTAAGGTCCGAGGCCACCGCGGCAGCACGCTCAAACACACCCGAAGCAACGGTAACCTGGGCATCAACCGGGGCATGGCAGCCCGGGAAGACAGGCGCGACGAGCTGCGAGATATACGGATCGGGCTTGGTCGCAAAGGCGTTCTCATGCAGGGCCAGTGGCGCGGGGGCCAGATTGCCGGCAAAGTTAAGCGCACCCTCTGGAGTGTCGAACGATGCCATAATGCGAGCGCACAGCCAACGCGGCAGTCCCATCAGGCGCGACAGACGAACCAGGCGTCGCACAGACTCATCTACATCGGACGCCGTGGCAAAGTCCTCAACGTTGTCCGCGACCTTATGCAGCACGGCATTGGCCAAACCGGCGGCAGACTTAGCTCCGCTGCGCACCAGCTCAACGCCCTGACTCACCGCAACGCGACCAGGCGTATGCAGATAGAGCATCTCGAAGGCCGAGATACGAAGCGCCATGCGAACACGCGGCGCAACCTTTTTAGGCTTATCGAGAAACTGATCGAGCAGTTCGTCCAAAATACCCTGCGTCGCGGCCACACCAAGCGCCAAGCGAGCTGCAAAAGCGGAATCGCGCTGGTCAATAGCCTTGGCCGATGCGCGAGAGGACAGCACGTCACGCGCATACATACCGCGGCGATCAGCCTCCATTAGCACATCGAGCGCAAGCTTGCGCGCGGGAGACAGCTTGCTCATGACAGAACACCCCACGTCAAATCGACACCCTGCAGGCCGGCAGCCCAAGCAGAAGCAGCCATGGCGCGCTTGCCGTCGGGCTTAACCTCGAGCAACTCAACCGTGCCATCGGAAAGACCCAGGTAAACACGCTTGGCCTTAACGAGAACCTGACCCTCGCCAAGCGACACATCAGCCGGCGCAGCATCGAGCACGCGCACGATCTTGCCAGCAATCACGCAACGAGCAGGCGCGGTATCGGACGAAGCGAGCACATGACGCACGCAATCGAGCGCAGCCATCTGCGGATCCAGACGCATCTCCAGCTTGGAAATCTTGGCAGCATGGGTAACGAGCGACTCATCCTGCTCAGTCCAAACAGCCGAGCCATCGGCAAGCGAGGGAAGCGTATCGGCAAGCAGTTTGCCGCCAAGCTCACCAAGCTCCATGGTCAGCGCCTCAGCATGCTTACCGGCAACCGACGTGGAAGCCTGAGCACAATAAGCGCCGGTATCAACGCCATGTCCAATGCGCATAATGGAAACGCCAGCAATCTCATCACCAGCGAGAATGGCACGCTGAATAGGGGCAGCCCCACGCCAACGAGGCAGCAAGGACGCATGAACGTTCACAATACCAAGCGGCGCCATATGCAGCACCTCATCGGGCAAAATGCAACCATAGGCAGCCACACAGAAAATATCAGCCTGCGCGGCTTTGAGCGCCTCAACAACCTCAGGCGTCATACGATTAGCCTCAACAACCGGCAACCCCAGCTCAAGCGCCTTGGCCTTAACAGGAGAAGGCTCGAGCTTCTTACCGCGCCCACGAACAGCATCAGGACGAGTAACAACAAGCGCAATCTCGTTACCAGCCTCGACAAGCGAAACCAGCGAAGGCACAGCAAAATCAGGCGTACCCATAAACACAATACGCATAAAAGTTAGTCTCCTCTCAATAACGAGCCGAGACGGCTACAAAAAAGCATTCCAGGTCGCAAGCGCACCCAGTCGCAAGAACAGTTCAACAAAGACAAATATACCCAAAACCAAAGAAAGAGCCGCAATAAAAGCAGCTCTTTCAGCAAAGCAATTATCAGCGAAGACGCCCCTCCCTGGCCCAACGGCACCCGGGCGAACCGAGCCAGAACAACGCTGTCCCCGGTGCTGAGCGCCCACATATCGTCCCGCGCGCAGTTTCGCAGCAAAGCGAGAATGTTTGAGCACGGGATGATATGTGGGCGCTCAGCACCGGGGACGGTGGGACCTACTCCGTCTCGCCCGGTCGAGCGCCGCGGGCCAGGGCGTCCTGGTACTCCTTGACGGCCTTGATCCGCTGCATCGGCTTCAGTCGCTCGAACATGGTGTTGCCGTGCAGGTGATCAATCTCGTGCTGCAGGCACACGCAGAACAGGTCGCCCGTGGCCTCATAGCGAATCAGGTTGGCATCCAGATCGTACGCCTCGACGACGACATGGTCGGGACGCTCGATCTCGCAGCTAATGCCTGGGATAGACAGGCAGCCCTCGCTAAAGGGCACCAGATGGTCGCTCTGCTCAACAATGACGGGATTGATGAGCACGTACGGGTCGTAGTCGTTCTTGTCGCTGTAGTCGCAGTCGATGGTGACGAGCTGGATGAGCTCGCCGATCTGCGGGGCAGCCAGGCCGCAGCCGCCGTTCTCGAACATCATCTTCTTCATCTTCTCGGCAAGTGCCTCGATCGCCGGGGTGATCTCCTCGATGACGGCGCACTCCTGGCGCAGACGAGGGTCGGGCGACAGTACGATTCCGTTGGCTTCCATGGCCATCCTTTCGGGTTGTTACATCAGGTCATAGGCGTCGACGTCAACGCTCACGCTCACGCCGCGCACGGAGCCCACCTCTTTGAGGCAGGCGTCGATATCATCAGAGACATGGTACCCTACGGGCGACTTCACAAGCAGGTGGAAGCGATAACGGTCCTTGGCTCTCTCGATTACACACGAAGCCGGGCCCAGCACCTGCGGCACGGCACTCCCCGCCCGCAAAAAGTCGGGCGCGGCGGCATGCCAGCGGCGCTTGAGGAGTTTCGCGATGCGACCGATGTAGTCTTGCGCTTCGTCTCGGTTCGCCGACCACACCAAGATGTTGACCAGGCGAACAAACGGCGGATACAGCGCGTCGCGGCGCTGGTCCAGGTCGTAGTCGGTAAAGATCGAACGGTCATGCTCAGCGACGGCGCGAATGACCGGGTCCTCGGGCAGGTAGGTCTGGATGATGACCTCGCCGGGGCGATCACCACGACCGGCACGGCCGGCGACTTGCTCCAGCAGATCGTAGGCGCGCTCCCCTGCGCGGAAGTCCGGCAGCTTGAGGGCGAAGTCGGCATTGACCACGCCCACGAGCGTGACCTCGGGAAAGTCGAGGCCCTTTGCGATCATTTGGGTGCCCAGCAGCACCGCGCAATCGGCGGCATCGAACTGCTCAAGCAGCTTTTTGTGTGCGTCCTTTCCGCGCGTGGAATCGGCATCCATGCGAATAATGGCGACGTCCTCGGGAAGCATCTGGTGCAGTGCGTCCTCGATCTGCTGCGTGCCCAGACCCATTTTTGCCAGGTAGCGACTTCCACATTTGGGGCAACGGCTTGTGGGCGCGGGATAGGGCTGCACGCGCCACGACGAACCGCATGTGTGACACTGCAGCGTGTGCGTACGCTCGTGATACGTAAGCGCGGTGGAGCAGTGGTTGCAGGTGGGGACGCAGCCGCACTCGCGGCACATCAGGAACGGCGCAAAGCCGCGGCGGTTATGTAGTAGCACTGCCTTCTCGCGGCGCTCGACCACGCGTTCCAAGCCTTCCATCAGCGGTTTTGAGAACATGGAGCGGCTGCCGTGCGAGAACTCGCGGCGCAGGTCGGCAATGCGGACCGTGGGCAGCACGGCGTGTCCCGGGCGCTCGGGCATCTCGACGCGCGTCCAGGTGGCACCGTTATACGTGCCACGGCGGCAGCGGTCGAGGGCCTCAGCAGAAGGCGTGGCCGAGCCCAGCACGAGCGGGCAGCGATAGCGACGCGCCATCTCGGCCGCCACTTCGCGCGCATGGTAGCGCGGGCTGGAACCCTGCTTGTAACTGGTCTCGTGCTCCTCGTCGATGATGATAAGGCCCAAGTCGCTGAGCGGGCAAAAGAGCGCCGAGCGGGCGCCCACGACCACGCGCGCGGCACCGCTGGCGACCATATCCCATTGGTCCAAGCGTTTACCGGCCGAAAGGCGCGAGTGGAAGACCGCAACCGTTTCGCCAAAGCGCGAGCGAAAACGGCCGACGGTCTGGGCCGTCAGCGAGATCTCGGGCACGAGCACGCAGGCCGAACGGCCGGCTGCCAGCACGCGCTCGATGGCGGAGAGGTAGACCTCGGTTTTGCCGGAACCGGTGACGCCATCGACGAGCACCACGTCGCCGTGTGCATCCAGGCGAGCTCGCTCAATCTGCGCGAGCGCCTGCTGCTGGCCGTTGGTGAGTGCCACCGGCGCCTTACCGCTCGCCGAGGACAGCGTGGTCTGCTCGCTGCAGCCACGCCACGCACGGCGCTCTTCCACCACCACGACACCGCGTTTTTCAAGCGACTTGATGGTCGCCGACATGCTGTTATAGAGCAGGTTGAGGTCGCGCGTCGTAACCGGGCCGCACTGGAGTGCCTCGATGAGCTGGCGCTGGCGAACGGCGGTCTTGGGCGGCGTATAGTCAAAACCTTCGGGCGTGAGCATGACCCAGCGGTTTTGGATAGGCTTGACGGCGGGGCGCTCAACCGTCCACACGCCGTCGTCGCCCTTAACCACACGCGGGCTGCCGCCCGGGGGCAAGAACAGGCGCAGGCACTCGGAAAGCGTCGCGACATACTCGCGGCTCATCCAGCGCGCGATACGGGCGGCCTCGGCGGTAAAGAGCGGCTTGCTGAGGATAGCCTCAATGGCTTTAATGCGCGCGGGGTCGAGCGCGCTGTTGCCCTGCAGGTCGTCCAGCTCAGGCGCAATGTCGACGATATAGCCCGCGGCGGCACGGTTACCAAAGTGGACCAGGACCGTGGATCCGATCTGCGCCTCGTTGGCAAGAGTTTCCGGGATGCCGTAGGCGAATGGCTCGGACAGCGCACGCGTCGGAATGTCCAGGACTAAGCTCGCGTAGGCAGCGACGGGCTCAGGTACAGGCTCGGACTTGGCCGGGGCAACAGCAGGCTCGGGCGTAGCCGGAGCCTCCTCCGGTTCCGGCGAACCAAACAGCGACAGTTGCTCGGCCATGGCCCCAGCACCTCCCATCCCATTCGTCTTCAGAAACAAGAGCCCCGCTCGGGTGAACGGGGCTCGGATACGTGCGTTTACGCGACTGTTACAGCGCCATCGTGCGGGCGCGGTCGATACGCGCCAGACAGTCGTCGCGGCCGACGAGCGCCATGGTCTCACCCAGCGGGGGGCTCACCATGTTGCCGCAGACGGCGACGCGCACGGCCTGGAACACCACGCGCTTCTTGAGGTCCATCTGCTCGGGCAGCGGCTCAAGCGCGGCGTCGATGTTGGCAGCCGTCCAATCGTCCACGCCCTCGAGCGCGGCCTTGGCGGCATCAAGAATGGCGCCCATGCCTTCCTTGGCCAGGCCCTTGTTGACGGACTTCTCGTCATACTCGAGCGTCTCGGCCGTAGCAAAGATGGGAGCGGCGACGGTCACGGCATCGGCCGGCATCTTGGTGCGCGGCTTGACGATGGCAGCGAGTGCGTCGATCCAGTCCTCGCCGTACTCGACGTTACCCTCGATGAGGCCTGCCTCGTGCAACTCGGGGACCATGATCTCGTCGGCAAACTGCGCGTCGGACATGCCGTTGATGTACTCGGCATTAACCCAGTCGAGCTTCTTGGGGTCGAAGGTCGCGGGGTTCTTGGAGATGCGGTCGAGCGAGAACTTGCTGGCCAGGACGTCGCGCGGGATGATCGTGGTCTCGCCGTCGAGCGACCAGCCGAGCAGCGCCAGGTAGTTGACGAAGGCATCGGACAGGTAACCGGCGTCGCGGTACTCCTCCACCGAGGTGGCGCCGTGGCGCTTGGAGAGCTTCTTGCCGTCGGAGCCCAGAATCATGGAGATGTGGGCGAACGTGGGCACGGGCGCGCCGAGAGCCTCGTAGACCATGACCTGGCGCGGGGTGTTGGAAAGGTGATCGTCGCCGCGGATGACGTGGGTAATCTTCATCATGGCGTCGTCGACGACGGTCGCGAAGTTGTACGTGGGCGTACCGTCGGAGCGGAAGATGACAAAGTCGTCGAGCTCCTTGGTATCGAAGGTCACCTCGCCGTGGACGGCGTCGTGGATGACGACGTCGCCGCGGTCCTCGGGCACCTTGATGCGCAAGACGTAGGGCTCGCCGGCCTCGATGCGGCGACGGGCCTCCTCGGGATCAAGATCGCGGCAGCGACGCTGATAGCCCTGGAAGGGGTCCTTGCGCTCCTGCGCGGCCTTACGGTCGGCGTCGAGCTGCTCCTTGGTGCAGAAGCAGGGATAGGCCTTGCCCTCGTCCCAAAGTTTCTGGGCGGCCTGCTTGTACAGGTCCAGGCGCTCGGTCTGGGCGTAGGGGCCATAGTCGCCGCCCACCTCGGGACCCTCGTCCCAGTCCAGGCCAAGCCAACGCATGGCGCGCAGGATGATCTGCGTGTTCTCGTCGGTGGAGCGGGTGGGGTCGGTGTCGTCGATGCGCAGGATGAACGTACCGCCGTTTGCGCGGGCGAAAGCCCAGTTATAGATAGCGGTGCGGGCGCCGCCAATGTGCAGCTTGCCCGTCGGTGAGGGTGCAAAGCGGACGCGAACGTCTGATGCCATGGAAATCTCCTCGATTGCAGGATGGATGTCTAACCGCACCAGTATAAAGCAACAATGCAACCTCCGCACAAAGGGCACCTACCTACTCATTGGGGACAGACTTAAATGACCAGTCTTTGGGCAACCTGTCGGCACTTAGGCAAGGCTGGTCATTTAAGTCTGTCCCCAATGATTAGGTGCGGAAAGGGTGTGAATGTTTGATTTACGCGCTATGATGTGCCCTTGCATAGAGAGCCCGGCGGAATGGTAACGGTCGCCGGGACACGTTTTTGAAAGGACAATCATGTCAGAAGAACTTCGTTCCATCCCACCCCAACACGGGTCCTTCGTATTTACGTCGGAGTCGGTGACCGAAGGTCATCCCGATAAGATCGCTGACCAGATCAGCGACGCCGTCCTCGACGCAATCCTCGCCAAAGAAATAGAGCTCCAGGAGCAGGGTTACATCGCCCCCAACGGCGTGCCGGCCAACGTGGAGAACGTCCGCTGCGCCTGCGAGACCCTCGTGACCACCGGCACCGTCATCGTCGCCGGCGAGATTCGCACCCAGGCCTACGTCGACGTACAGGAAATCGCCCGCGGTGTTATCCGCCGCATTGGCTACAACCGTGCCAAGTTCGGTTTTGACTGCGACACCTGCGGCGTTATGAGCCTCATCCACGAACAGTCACCCGATATCGCCCAGGGCGTTGACGAGTCCTTCGAGACCCAGACCGGCGCTACCACCGACCCGATCGACCTGATCGGTGCCGGCGACCAGGGCATGATGTTCGGTTATGCCTCCAACGAGACCAAGACCCTCATGCCCATGCCACACTACCTGGCAAGCCGCCTGGCCGAGCGCCTGGCCGCCGTGCGTCACGACGGTACCCTCGCCTATCTGCGTCCCGACGGCAAGACCCAGGTCACCGTGCGCTACGAGGAAGGCAAGCCCGTCGAGGTCACGACCATCGTCATCTCCACGCAGCACGCCGCCGAGATCGAGGACATGGGCAAGATCAAGGCCGACCTCATCGAGCACGTCATCACCCCGGTCATGGCCGCCGAGAACATGCCGTGGGACAACGCGGACATCTACGTGAACCCCACCGGTCGCTTTGTCGTGGGCGGCCCCATGGGCGACACGGGCCTCACCGGCCGCAAGATCATCGTCGACACCTACGGCGGCTACGGCCGTCACGGCGGCGGCGCCTTTAGCGGAAAGGACTGCACCAAGGTTGACCGCTCCGCCGCATACGCCGCGCGCTGGGTCGCCAAGAACGTGGTCGCCGCCGGCCTGGCCGACCGCTGCGAAGTCGAGCTTGCCTACGCCATCGGCGTTTCCAAGCCCCTCTCAATCATGGTCGACACCTTCGGTACCGCGCATGTTGCCGAGGACAAGATCGTCGAGGCCGTAGAGAAGACCTTCGACCTGCGCCCGGGCGCAATCATCCGCGACCTAGACCTGCGTCGCCCCATCTACGAAAAGACGGCAGCCTACGGTCACTTCGGCCGAGAAGACGCCGACTTCACCTGGGAGAAAACCGACCGAGTCGAAGAACTCAAATCAGCCTGCGGCCTGTAATTAAGAACCGCTAAGGTCACAGCATATGCACTTTCAAAAGAAGTACCGGTTCCAACCGGTACTTCTTTTTTATTTAACCGGTGATGAAGATGAGCCACCGCGGGACATGGAATAGGTCACCAGCCAATGAATTTTGGAGCACACGCGCCTCTACCATGTATCCTTAGTCCCGAGGGCGGGGCATAAGGTCGATCGCGAGTTCCGCACGAGCCGGAGAGCACTTAATGTGCTCTCCGTGCGAGCAGGACTGTCCGAGCAGGCGACCTTATGCCCCGCCCTCGGGACGATGGGACAAAACAAAGGAGCAGTCATGGCTGGCAAGCCGCAAACACTAGCTACGACCTCAGCATTCGAGATCTTGGGCCCCGTCATGGTCGGCCCCAGCTCGTCGCACACCGCTGGCGCCCTGCGGTGCGCCCAAGTTGCCGCCAGCCTGCTGGAAGGCCGCATCACCAAAGTCACCTTTGGCCTGTGGAACTCCTTCGCCCACACCTACCGCGGCCACGGCACCGACCGTGCGCTCGTCGCGGGCATCCTGGGCCTCGACACCGATGACGAGAACATCAAGCAGGCCTTCGACCTCGCGCGCGAGCAGGGCCTAGAATATCACTTTGACATCAAGGGCGACGACGCCTCCATCCACCCCAATACCGTCGACATCGACATGGTCGACGACACGGGCGCCACGGCACAGGTCCGCGGCGAGAGCCTGGGCGGCGGCAAGATGCGCATCAGCCGCATTAACGGCGTCGGCGTCGACATCTCGGGCATGTATTCCACGCTCTTCGTGGCGCACAAGGACGTTCCCGGCGTGCTCGCCGCGCTCACCAACCTGCTCGCCTACGCCCATGTGAACATCGCGTTCTGCCGCACCTACCGCACCGAAGTGGGCGGCCAGGCTTACTCCGTCTTTGAGACCGACGGTGCGCCCGACGACACCGTCGTCCCCATGCTCCGCAAGCTCGACAATGTCGATTACGCGACCTTTATCGAGCTCCCCGGTTCTGCCTCGTCGCTCTCCCCCGGCGTCTCGGCTAAGGAGATCTTCGACGACGGCGAGCAGCTGCTCGATGCGTGCGAGGAACTGGGACTCAGCATCGGTGCCGTCATGGCCGTTCGCGAGGCACGTCTGACCGGCGAGGCCCACGCCGTCGCCGCCATGCGCCGCGTGCTCGACGTCATGCGCGAGGAGACCACGGCCCCCATCGCCAATCCGCAGCGCTCGCTCGGCGGGCTTATCGGCGGCGAGGCCAAGCTCGTCGAAGCAACCCGCTGCAACGATTTGAGTGCAAGCCTGATGGGCACCGTCCAGACCGACGCCGTTGCCCGCGCCATGGCCGTGCTCGAGCGCTCAGCTACCATGGGCGTGATCGTCGCCGCCCCCACGGCCGGCTCCGCGGGTGTTGTGCCCGGCTGCGTGCTGGCGCTCGCCGATCGCCTGCAGCTCGACGACGAGCAGGTCATGGACGCCCTCTACTGCGCAGCCGCCATCGGCCTCAACCTCACCACAAGCGCCTGCGTTGCCGGCGCCGAGGGCGGCTGCCAGGCCGAAGTCGGAAGCGCCGCCGCCATGGCAGCCGCCGCGCTGGTGCAGATGCTCGGCGGCACGCCCGAGCAGGCGCTCGACGCCAGTTCCATCGCGCTGAGTAACCTGCTGGGTCTCGTTTGCGACCCCGTCGGTGGCCTCGTGGAGGTGCCCTGCCAAAACCGCAACGCCATCGGCGTAGCAGCGGCCTTTAGCTCGGCACAACTCGCCCTCGCAGGCATTAAGAGCTTGGTGCCGTTTGACCAGATGGCACATGTAATGCTCTCGGTGGGCCACGCGTTGCCAGCCACGCTGCGCGAGACGGCAAAGGGCGGCATCGCGCAGGCTCCGGCCGCACTTTCGGCCTGTGCAAAATGCGGTGTGTGCGGATAGCGACTAAGAACGACTCAAAGGTGGGACATTTGTCCCAGCTCTTTCGAATGCCACCGTTTCCGTACCACAAACAGCAGGGCAATCGCTATAATGCAAGCCCAGTAAAAACACGATGAACCGCAAGGCGAAAATCGAAGGATATGCATACGATGTCGCAAAACGATCGAACTCAACTGATTCCCGATCCGCAGCAGCCGAACAGGCACACCGGCGGCGTTCAGTCGCCGCGTCCTATCGCGCCGAGCCACCGTCAGCAGCGTAGTGCAGCAAACGCTTCCCAACGCCCGAACCAACAGCGACAGCAGCGTCAACAACGTCAGCAGCGTCAGGCAAACGGCAATGCGCCCAAGCAGCCCCCCACGCACGATCGAGGCGATCGAGGCCCCGCGCGCAAGTCCGCCGGCAACAATAAGTCGGGCAAAAAGACAACGCTCTTTGTCGTCCTTGGTCTAATCGTCATTGTCTATATCGTAGGCGTCGTAGCGTTTTCGCAGGTAGCCTACCCCAACACCACCGTCGCCGGCGTCGACGTCTCGTTCTCCAACGCGTCGTCTGCCGCCACCAAGGTCAACTCGGCATGGAAGCACTATAAACTCACCGTGACAGGAGATGACTTTAGCTGGACCTATCAGCCCGAGTCCGATGAACCCATCGTCGACGGTGAAGCTGCTGCAAAAGAAATCATCAACCACAACGAAGCCTTTGTATGGCCGGTCCGCCTTGTGGAATCCTTAAGCGGCAAGACCAAAACAACCGCCACCCCCAACGAAGTCGATCTTGATCAAGACGTTGACCTGTCCATGCTCTCCGACACCTTTAACCAAAAGCAGTTTGAGAAGGATCTGGGCGCCGCCATCGACGAGTTTAACGAGGGCCGTTCGGGCACGTTCGAGGCCAATAGCTCCTATGACGAGCAGGCCGGCAAGTTTACCGTCGAGAAGGCGCGCTCCAACGAAAAACTCAACCGCGAGCATGTCATTAAGTATGCCGAGCTCGAGCTTGCCTCGCTGGCCGAGACCGTCGATCTTTCCAAGCTCGGCAACGATGCCTATGATCCTCTCAATGGCACGCTGACCGATGATCAGATTCAGGCCGCATGCGATGCCGCCAACAACTTCTTGGGCGTCAACGTGACCCTCAAGCTCAACGGCGAGGATGCCGGAAAGGTCGACGGCAGCTCCGTGTTGCAGTGGATCAGCTTTGCCGATCCGGCCAACCCCACGCTCGATACGTCGCAGATCAGTAGCTGGGCAGCCGAGCTCGCCAACGGCTTTAATACCGTGGGCTCCACTCGCTGGTGGACGCGCGCCGATGGCAAGCAGTGCGCCGTCGAAGGCGGTGACTTTGGTTGGTCCATCGACAGCAGCTCGCTCGCCAAGCAGGTCGAGGACGCCATTAACAACAAGCAGACCGGCGAGATCGAGATCAAGTACTCCCAGAAGGCCGACACCTTTACCGCAAAGGGAGAGCCCGACTGGAAGGCGTATATCGACGTCGACCTGTCCGAGCAGCACGCGCGCTACTATGACGAGAACGGTAATATCGTTTGGGAGGCCAACTTTATTTCCGGCAAACCGGGCGAAGACGCCACCCCCGAGGGCGTGTGGCAAATCAACAGCAACGACGGCGGCAGCACCCTGATCGGAGCCAAGGACCCCGAGACCGGTAAGCCCAAATACGAGAGCCCGGTGAGCTACTGGATGCCGTTCGAGGGCAATATGATCGGTTTCCACGATGCCACCTGGCAAAACGACAAGAGCTTCGATAATGCCGAGTCCTATAAATGGTGCGGTAGCCACGGCTGCATCAACCTGCGCCTGGCCGATGCCAAGGCACTGCACGATTGCATCAAAGTCGGCCTGTGCGTGGTTGTCCACTCGTAGGAAAACACGCCTTCACACAACGGGAAACTGACGCTCCAATCTAACAGTTCCGAAAGAATCCGCCATATGCGCCCGCCTCACGCGACGGGCGCATATACTTATTGAGGAACTTTCTATAAAGGAGACGCCATGTCGAATGTCCCCACCATCAGCTCGGGACCAAATGATACCGAGCGAGCGCCCGAGGGTGCCACCGAAACGATTCCCCTCATAACAGACGTGCACGCCACACAGCAAAATGGCAGCACAAGCGATACAACCGAGATTTCTGACGAAGAGGCCTACGCCAAGCTCAAAGCAAAACGTGCCGAACGTCGACGCAAAAAGCTGATTCGAGGCGGTATTGCCGCCGGCGTCGTAGGTGCCATCGCGCTCATTGCCATTGTCGCAACCCTGGTTATCAATGCGCAGCCACAAGGCGCTAGCGGGCCTGTGACCGACATGGTGACCGAGGGCACGTTTACCACAACGGTCGAGGCGAAAGGCCAGCTCAAACCCATTTCGTCCTCAGTGGTCTCCCCTTCTGTCGACGGCACGGTCGATTCTATCAACGTGCAGGCAGGCCAATCCGTCAACGAGGGCGACGTGCTTATGACCATTAAAAACGACGAGCTCGATCGCAACGTTGCCGAGGCGCAACGTGCAGTTGCATCCGCTCAGGAAGACCTCGCCAACGCGCAGAAAGCCGCAGCTGCCGCGCAGGCCACCCCAACGACGGACGTCGAGGGAGCTTCCGCAGCGGCGGCAGGCGCCCCCGCTGCGTCCGGCGACACGAACGCCGTATCGGCCGCGCAGCGCAGCCTCGCATCGGCCCAGGCAAACCTCGATCAGGCGAACGCCAAGGCAGCCAGTCGCACGGTCACGGCCCCGAGCTCGGGTAGCATCGTGGAGCTCAACGCCAAGGTGGGCGCCACGGTAACAGGCGGCATGATCATGGGCGAAAGCGATACGAGCGGCGGCAAGCAGTGCATGCAGATCGCCGACCTATCCAAGATGAAGGTAACCGTGCAGGTGGGCGAAAAGGACATCGCCAAGATCGCCGTTGGGCAGAGCGCCAACGTCACGTATCCCGCGTTTCCCGATATCGTGAGCCAGGGCACCGTCACGGCTATCGCGTCGGTGGCAAACTCCGACGCCGCTAACGGTGGCGGAGGCAGCGTGACCTTTAACGTCGATATCCTCATCGAGTCGCCCGACGCGCGCCTGAAGCCGGGCATGACGGCCGAGGTCTCGGTGGTGACCGAGCGGCTCGACGACGTAGTGATGGTTCCGACGATGGCGCTCATGACCGAAGACGGCGAACACTATTACGTCAACGTGGCGACTGATGACGAGGGCAAGCAAACCCGTCGCGTGAAGGTGACCGTCGTGACGCAAAACGACAACGAAGCCGTAATCGGCAAAACACAGGTCAAGCGCGACGACCAGGGCAACGAGATCAACCCCAACGTGCCGGTTACCAAGCTGCGCGATGGCGACACCCTCGTCATGGACACCGGAGAGGACGCAACGGCTGACGGCGGCTACGGCGCGGATTCGGGCAGTATGTCTGCCGACGAGGGCATGTAATGCGTCCCGTTATCGACATCCGCAACGTGCACCGCATCTTTGAGAGCGAGGCAGGTTGCGCCCACATCCTGCATAACGTGAGCCTGGCGGTAGATCCCGGCGAGTTCGTCGCAATTACCGGCCCTTCGGGCTCGGGCAAATCAACGCTCATGAACATCCTAGGCTGCCTGGATAAGCCGACGGCGGGCGACTACTACCTGCAAGGGCTCAACGTGGCCGAGCTTGACGATGACGAGCTCACCGAAGTTCGCGCCCTGAGCATTGGCTTTGTCTTTCAGAGCTTCAACCTGCTGCCGCGCCTGTCTGTTATCGAAAACGTCATGCTGCCGCTGGCCTACACCAATGTGCCCCGTAGCCAGCGCGAAATGCGCGCCGTGCACGCGCTGCAGGCTGTCACGCTGCCCGTCGACCACTGGGACCACCGCATATCCGAGCTCTCGGGCGGCCAGATGCAGCGCGTCGCCATCGCACGCGCCCTCGTCAATGACCCGCCCATCATTCTGGCCGACGAGCCGACGGGAAACCTGGACTCCGCTACCGGATCGCTTGTGATGGAGACCTTCCATAAGCTCCAGAAGCGCGGCAAAACCATCGTGCTTATTACACACGACCCCGGCATCGCCGCCGAGGCCGACCGTGCCGTGACAATCCGCGACGGTCGCATTCACGACGGCGCGTATATTCCACATGCACCGCGAACCCTGCGCAGCGCCGTAGATAGCCTGCCCAGGATTTCCGCCTCCGCCAACCCGCCGAAAGGAGAGATGGCATGAGCGCCCGCGATCTCATCCAGGAAGCCCTTCACTCGCTCGAAGCCAACAAGGGGCGCAGCCTGCTCACCATCCTAGGCATTGTCATCGGCATCGCCTCGGTTATCGCCATGACTTCGCTCATCGGCGGCATCCAAAACAGCCTGGTCAACAGTCTGGGCCTCAATGCGGCACGCATGGTGCAAATCTATTCGTCGCAAGAACTCACCGAGTCCGACATCGAGAAGCTTCAAAAACTGGTGCCGCAGATAGAGCAGATCGGCATTGTCGACAGCGCGTATACCGAGTACAAGACCGGCGATAAAAGCTATACCGTCATGGCACAGGGTGTCGATAGCGACATGCTCGACGCCGTGGGGGCCAGCAAGCTCGTTGCGGGGCGAACCTATTCCCAGGCCGAGTCCCAATCAGGCTCGCGCGTGGCGCTCATCAGCCGCAACGGCGCCGATCAGCTTTACGGCAACGAACAGGATGCGCTGGGGAAAACCATCAAGGTGTCCAACGGCGAGGTGCAGATTGTAGGCGTGATTGATGGCGGCAGCGACTCCATGGGCTCGCTCACGCTGTATATGCCACGCGAAACCATCTCCGGGCTGTTTGGCGACGAGAATCCTTCATTCCCCAGCGTGACGGCACTCGCCGCCGAAGGCACGGACATGGATAAGCTCTGCAAGACCATCGAGTCCAAGGTGCGCGCGATGAAGGGCATCGCGGACGATGATGAGTACGACAGTGTATCGGCGACCTCCATGAAAAGCGCCATCGATGCACTCAACTCCTTTATGGGCGCGTTCTCGCTCATCATGGGCGCTGTCGCCAGCATCTCGCTGCTTGTCGGCGGTATCGGCATTATGAATATGATGCTCACCAACGTGACTGAGCGCATCCGTGAGATCGGCATTCGCCGTGCCCTGGGCGCAAGTCGTCGCGATATCACCGCGCAGTTTTTGGCCGAGTCCTCGGCGCTGTGCGTCACCGGCGGACTGTTGGGTGTCCTGATTGGCTATCTGCTGGCATGGGGACTCACGTTCTTTGCCGCAAGCTCGGGCATCATGAGCGAGTTTGGAGCTACCGGGACGATCACGCCAAGCTTCTCCATTACAACAGTGTTGATCGCGTTTGCCGTATCGGTCGGCATCGGCGTAATCTTTGGCTTCTACCCCGCTCGCCGTGCAGCAAAGCTCGACCCGGTGGAATGCCTACGCTACCAGTAAGCCACCACCAACAAGTTGCGGTGAATTAGGGACTGAATATGCTATTTAGCAGCAAAAACAGACGCTATTTCACCGCAACTTATTGAAGGGCTGCTTGCGCCAGTTCCGTGCGTCGTCCTCGAGCGATTGGCGGATGACAGGCTTGTACGGGTCGAGCTTGCTCGGGGCGCTCCTCCTCGCAGGCGGGAGGGCACGCATGCGCGGCGAGCGCCTAGCGCGCGAACTCCCGTAAGAGCGCGTCTTTCACTTCCCGAAGCGAAAGGGCCCCGCCTCCCTCGGCGGGACGGGCGACCACGATACAGCGCGCTCCCACGTCGTGCGCGGAGGCGATCTTCTCGGCCGTGCCGCCTACGGTTCCCGAGTCCTTGGTCACAAGCCACTGGGCGCCCACCTGCCGAAGCATCGCCTCGTTGAGCTCGCGGGTGAAGGGCCCCTGCATGCCGATGACGTGCGATGGCGAAAACCCCGCGTCGATGCACTTCGTTATAGCACCGGGCAGCGGGAGAACACGCACGAAGAAGCGCTCCGCGAAATCGGCGACGCGCGTGTAGGGAGCAAGCTCCTTGCTCCCCGTCGTGAGAAGCGCGCGACCCGGGTTCTCGGAGAGAAAGCGCGCCGCGCAGGCGATTGACGCGACCGACACGACGCCTTTGGGTAGCGCCTCGACCGGGCGCGCAAGGCGCAGGCATCGTGCACCCACGGCGAGCGAAGCGGCCCGGATGTTGCCGCTTGCGAGCGTAGCGAAGGGATGCGTGGCGTCGACGACGATGCGCGCGCCGGAAAGCTCGCGCTCCATGTCGGCCTCGTCGAGCCTGCCCGCATGCACCTCGATGCCCGGAAGCTCGCCCAAAAGCTCGCCTCCGTACTCGGTTGCCGCGTAGGCACGGGCGGGGATGCCCGCCCCGCTCGCCCATTCGCACAGAAGGCGGCCCTCGGTGGTGCCGGCGAAGATGCGCAGCGCCGGCGCGGATGCGGGCGCCGTCACTTCGGGCCGCCTGGGCGCGTGATCTGGTAGAGCAGCGCGTTCATAATGGCGGCCGCCACGGTCGAGCCGCCCTTGCGACCCCTCGCGACGATGGCCGGCACGCGTCGCGCGAGTAGCTCCTCTTTCGCCTCGACCACGTTCACAAACCCAACCGGCACCCCAACGACGAGCGCGGGCGCGATCTTCCCCGCGTCCATGAGCTCAGCGAGGCGCAGAAGTGCTGTGGGAGCGTTGCCGACGGCCACGATGAGCGGACCCTCGATGCCGCAAGCTTTGTCCATGCTCGCAACGGCGCGAGTCGTGCCCGCGGCGCGCGCCGTTGCGGCGACATCCGGGTCGGCCATATAGCACACGGCCTGGCAGCCGATCTTCGCGAGCGCGGGCTTGCTTATGCCTGCGAGCGCCATGTTCGTGTCGGTGAGCACCGTGGCCCCTGCGCGCAGTGCGTCGAGCGCACAGTGCGCGGCGTCATGGGTGAACACGAGGGAATCGGCGTACGAGAAGTCGGCAGTGGTGTGGATGACGCGCTTCACGACGGGCTCTTCGAGCGGCGGGCCGCCGAGCTCTTCGGTGATGATTTCAAAGCTGCGCCGCTCGATGTCGCCGGGCGCCATCTCCTTGGAATCCATCTAGTACTCCACTCCTTCCCTTGCACATATCCCCTGCTCGTAGGGGTGTTTCTCGCACCGCATCTCGGTTATGTAGTCGGCCTTCTCCACGATCTTGCGGGAAGGCGCGCGCCCGGTGAGCGCTACTTCGACGCCGCGCGCGGACATATCGAGCGCGCGGTCCACGAGCGCCTCGTCGACAAGCCCCTTCGAAAGCGCGTCGAGCGCCTCGTCGAGCACGAGCAGCCCCTCCTGCGCGCCCTCGAGCTCGGCGAGCGCGGAAGCGAGGTTCCCATCGTGCAACTCGCGCGTCGCGGCAAGTTCTTCCGACGTCATGGACCAGGTAAACTTGTCCGACGCCTTCCCCGCGAACACGGGCACGCCGAAATGCTCGGCGAGCAGGCGCGCCTCCCCGCTTTCGCCGTCTTTCAGGAACTGCACAACGACGACGCGGCGGCCTGCGGCGAGCATGCGAAGGGCGAGCCCCATCGCCGCCGTGGTCTTGCCTTTGCCGTCGCCATGATACACGTGGATCATACGCCCTCCTCGATAATGCGGTAGACATACTCCATGTCGAGCGCCCCGCGCACGGAGTCGGCCAGGCGGTCGAACTCGCGCGCACGGTGATCGGCCGCGGACACCGCGCCCTCAG
>OCHO01000513.1_pt1 | contig 32461 bp, 31 predicted proteins | sample 1538441 | NCBI WGS metagenome assembly OCHO01 (sample SAMN04571691, study PRJEB22368) | human gut metagenome | biome: human gut; material: stool | host: Homo sapiens | place: Luxembourg | collected 2012-06-29
TAATAGTTATTATTATGTATATGTGTATATAAAATATTAGATGTACATAAATAAATATATAAAATATTATATATAAATGAAAAAGATATAGGACTTTAAATATGATAATTTAAATACTACATCTAAGTCATCCATAGTATTTTATTAGTTTCTTGTTGTGTCGTCGGTGCGTTTTTCGGTGGCAAAATTACATACACAATATTTATAAGCATAGGCAATAAAAATACAATTAATCCGATCCATGAAAATCCCAATTTGACATTATTCATTATTTTCCCCCCTGTATAAAACTCATCTATATTTATAGTATGTATCACTTTGATATATGTATCAAGTTAGAGAATTAATCTTTTTGATTTTAAAATTTCTTCTCCTTGATTTCACACATTTTTTAATATATACTACAGATAATTTTAATAATTGGAGATGATATTTTGAGATATGTAATAGTAAGCGTTGTTAAAGGTCCTGCTGGCAATTTTAACAACAATTTAAGAAAAGAAGTTTTTGAAAAGCTCGGGGCAAAGTCGTCAAAACTGCCTGCACACTTTACGATAAAGGCTCCATTTGAGGCTGATGATATTTCTGATTTGGACAAAGTTTTACAAGATTTTGCACAAAATCACAAAGCCCAAGATTACAAAATAAAGGGTTATAATCATTTCGACAACAGGGTAATATATATGGACGTACATATGAATAAAAAAAGTAAGCTCTTGCATGATGAACTTATAGAAGAATTAGAAAAGCTTCCTTATATACACTTTAAAAATCACGATTATAAAGATAAAGTTTTTCACGTTACAATTTCATCGAAAAAAATTCAAAAAATATACGACGAGCTTTGGGAATATGTAAATAATATACCTTGTGATTTTGATTGTAAGTTCGACAATGTTAGCGTATTTAAATGGGAAGACAATACATGGAAGTTATATAAAGAATATTTAATGGATATAAGATAATTTTTAAAAGTTAGATTATTAATGTAAACTAATTCAATCAAAAATTAACTATTAGTTAAAATTATTAAATTTTACTTAACTATACTTCAATTGTATTTACTAATTAAAATTGCTACTATTTAAGTATGGATCCAAATTTTAAATTTGAGGTAAAAAATGAAAATAAACGAAATTATAAAATTAAAAAGGAAAGAATTAAACCTTACCCAAGAGCAAGTAGCTGAGTATTTAGGTGTAACAACTCCAGCAGTTAACAAGTGGGAAAAAGGAAATTCATACCCAGATATTACGCTTTTGCCCCCTTTGGCTAGGTTATTAAGAGTAGATTTAAATACTCTACTATCATTTAATGATGAGCTTAATGATTATGAGATTGGAAAATTTACAAACGATTTAGCTACTATTGTTGAAACAAAAGGATATGAGTATGCATTTAAAATAGCAATAGATAAAATATATGAGTATCCAAACTGCTATAAATTAATTTATTCAGTTTCATATTTTTTACAAGGTGCGTTGTGCTTGTATTGTGTAGATGATAAAGATAAATACGAAAATGAAATTGAAAAGCTCTTTATTCGTGTAAGCAACTGTGATGACTTAGAACTTGCAAATAATATAAATTCATTATTAATTTCTAAATATATTCAGAGAAAAGATTACAACAGTGCGCAAATGTTAATTGATAAATTACCAAATGTATCAATTAATAAAAAACAACTTCAAGCAAATTTATATATTAGTCAAGATAAATTAAACGATGCTTGTGAAATTTTAGAAAAAGAAATTCTTTTTATGGCTAACTCAATCCAAAGCTCTCTACTTAATTTACTTGATATCGCTTTGAAACAAAATAAATTTGATTATGCACTAATTTATTCAAACAAAATAAAACAAACAACTGAAATATATAATTTATGGGACTATAATAAATATGTTGGCGACTATCAAATAGCCATGGAAACCAAAGACACAAAAAAGATTATAGATACATTAAAATCTATGTTCAATTCTATTAAAAATCCTTGGACATTAAATGACTCACCACTTTATAAACATATTTATAATAACCCAAAATCTAATTATAGCAATAATAAATTTGGACAAATTTTTATAAATAGCATAATTAAAGAACTTGAATATAGTGATGAAATAGACTTTTTAAAAAAAGAACCTGAATTTATAAAATTATTAAATGAATATAAAATCAAAAAAGGATACTAATCATAGTATCCTTTTTTATTATGATGCTTTATTTTCTTCTTCTTCTAATTCTGGTTTTTTCTTAGTCATAACTGCATATACAGGTAATCCTATTAATGTTACTATAACTCCACCTAAAGAAATCATCGAACTTTTCATACCAGCTAAGAATAGTTGATCTATTACAACGAATAAACCACTACAAATAGATATTATTGGTATTACTGGATAGAATGGAACCTTATAAGGTCTTTCTAAATCTGGTTGAGTCTTTCTAAGTTTTATAACACCTATGAATGTTAATGTATAGAATGCCCATATAGCAAACATAGATAAATCACTTAATAAGTTAAATTGTCCTGATAATGCATATATCACAGAAAGTACGACCATAAATAGAGTTGCATTTGCAGGAACTCCATTTTTATTTAATTTACCAAACGTAGCTGGTAAAAGTTTTTGATTAGCTAATGTGTAAGGTATTCTTGGTCCAGTTAAAAGATATCCGTTTAGACATCCAAATACTGATACTAATATACCTACATTTATTAATTTACCACCAACAGGCCCAAATATTTTTTCAGCTACTATAGATGCTGGTGAAGCGTATTGAGCTAATTCACTTGCAGGTAATACCCATAAGTATGCTAAGTTTATAACTACATTAATAGCCATTACTATAGATAAACCACCTATTATAGCTTTTGGTAAATCTTTGCCTGGATTTTTCATTTCTCCAGCAAGAGCACCTACGTTTATCCATCCATCGTAAGCAAATAGTATTGCAACAAGTAACTGACCTATAATACCCATTGGTCTTATTCCTTCAGCTACTAAAGGATTCATTATTGGGTTATCTCCGCTCCCTTTTATAAATCCAAATACTATTATTAATCCAAGAGGAATTAACTTACATACAGTAGATACTGTTTGTATAGCTCCACTTGTTTTAGAACCGAATGTATTTAATATTCCTATTAATAGTATTACTCCAATAGACATCGGCATTACTAAAGAAGAATTATTTAAAAGTAATGCAGCTTGTTGACCAAACATAACTGCTATAGCAGCTGCTGTAGCTGGGAAAAATAGTACTGTTTGCATCCAACCTGTTAAGAACCCTAACTTTTTACCGTATATTTCTTCAATATATACCATCATTCCGCCTGTTTTAGGGATAGCAGCTGATACTTCTGCAGCAGTAAGACCTGCAGTTATTGTCATTATACCTGCTATAATCCATGCTAATATTCCAAGACCAGGAGCACCTCCTGTTAATGTGTATACCGCTTGCGGTTTAAAGAACACTCCTCCACCTATAACCATACCTACAACAGTAGATAAAGCTGCGACTATACCTAAGCTTTTTTGCAGTTGCTTATTTTCCATAAACCATGCTCCTTTCGCATATTAATTTTTCTTTGTTTTATTTAATCACTCTACTTAGTATATAGATTTCTCTTGTTTATTCAAACTATATTTTAATTCCTAAGATGTCAATTTTATGAATAATTACCTATTTTTGCATAACCATTACCTTCTCCAGGTACTTTTATCTACAATATATAATACAAAATAGTCTACTATATTATTAGAAATATATCACCTATTAATAATCTTTTAAATAATATACATTGTAATTTCACCTTAAATTTGACAATGCGAGTGTATTTAAATATAAAGACACATATGAAAATTATATAAAAAATATCTATTTATGTAAATATGTAAATGAAAACTGTCCATTTATCGAATTTAGTTTTTCAATATCTTTTCTTCATCTATGACAAATTCTTTGCGTATAAGTCATATTTTTTCAATCATTTAATAATTTCCTCTCCCTTAGTTCTTTTATCTCTCAGATTTACTTGTAATGACTAAATATTATCTATATAATTTTTTCTTTCCTTGAATATTTTATAAATAGTTGGAAATAATATTTTAAGATGCACTAACAATAATAAAAATATAACTACTTATTGAACTGTAATACAACACAAACTAATAATTTTAATCATATAAAGCTTTTTAGCATATAAGAAAATATTATTATGTTTAAATTTATAATAAATATAATTTTCACAATATATGCTTTTAAAAAATCTACATCTAAAAAATAGTTCAAATAAAGATTTTTTTATCATTTTACTATTTTATATATCTTGTATACTAAATTCTGTTATGTTATAATAACTTGGTTATAATAAGAAAAGGAGATTTTTATATGTCAATTAAACATAAAATAATAAACATTGCCGTAATTGCCCACGTCGATGCTGGAAAATCAACTTTAGTTGATGCTTTCTTATCTCAAAGTGGTGTATTCAGAGCAAACGAAGTAGTAAAAGAATGTGTAATGGATAGTAACGACCTTGAAGCTGAAAGAGGTATAACAATATATTCTAAAAACTGTTCTATAAATTATAAGGATTACAAAATAAATATAGTAGATACTCCAGGACATAGTGACTTCTCATCAGAAGTAGAACGTGTTATAAAAACAGTTGATACAGTTATATTACTTGTAGACGCTTCTGAAGGGCCAATGCCTCAAACAAGATTCGTTTTACAAAAATCATTAGAATTAGGTCTTAGACCAATATTATTCATAAACAAAATAGATAAAAAAGACCAAAGAGCTGAAGAAGTTGTTGATGAAGTATTCGACTTATTCGTAGACTTAAACGCAACTGATGAACAATGTGAGTTCCCAATAATCTACGGTATAGCTAAACAAGGTATAGCAAAAAGAGAAATGGATGACGATAGCACAGACTTATCTCCATTATTCGAAACTATAGTTGACCATGTTGAAGCATATCCAGATTATGATGACAAACATCTTCAACTTCAAATATCTGCACTTGCATACGATGACTATGTAGGTAGACTTGGTATAGGTAGAGTTTACAAAGGTACTGTTAAAAGTGGTGAACAAATATCTGTATGTAAATCAGGTTCTGTAGTTTCTAGAGGTAAAATATCTAAATTATCAGTTTACGAAGGATTAAAACAAGTTGAAGTTAATGAAGCTGGTAGTGGTGAAATAGTTGTTATAGCAGGTATACCTGATATATCAATAGGTGAAACTATATGTGAAGTTGGAAATGAACTTCCAATGGAAATGATACACATAGAAGAACCTACTCTATCAATGAACTTCCTAGTTAATGATTCTCCATTCGCTGGTAAGAGTGGTAAATTCGTAACTACAAGACACTTAAAAGATAGATTAGAAAAAGAACTTGAAGTTAACGTTGGTCTTAAAGTTGAACCAATGGACACTACTGACGGATACAAAGTAAGTGGTCGTGGTGAGCTTCACTTATCAATATTACTTGAAAACATGAGACGTGAAGGATACGAAATAGGTGTATCTAAACCAGAAGTTTTAATGCACAAAACTGAAGATGGTAGAGTTCAAGAACCAATCGAAAAAGTTATAATAAACTGTCCAGAAGTTTACTCTGGTACTGTAATAAACAAAATGAACTTAAGAAAAGGTATGATGGAAGCAATGTCTATAGAAGGAGATTACGTAAAAATCGAATTCTCTGCTCCAACTCGTGGACTTTTAGGATACAGAAGTGAGTTCATAAATGATACTCGTGGTGAAGGAAACATGGTAAGATCTTTCGCTAGATACGAAGATTACAAAGGTGAAATACCAACAAGAAACAACGGAGTTTTAATAGCTCAAGGTGCTGGTACAACTATGGCTTATGGTCTTAACGCACTAAGCGAAAGAGCTCAAATGTTCGTTGAACCAGGTGTTGATGTTTACGAAGGTATGATAATCGGAATGAACTCAAGACGTGAAGATATGGTAGTTAACCCATGTAAAAACAAAAAACTTACAAACGTTCGTGCTTCAGGAAGTGACGATGCTATAAAATTAAACCCAGCTAGAACATTCACTCTTGAAGAAGCTCTAGAATTTATAGATGATGATGAATTAGTAGAAATCACTCCAGATTCTATAAGACTTAGAAAGAAATACTTAAAAGAACACGAAAGACTACAATACAACAAACAAAGACAAAGAGCAGCAATAAAATAATTGCTTAAAATAAGGCTTAGACAAAACATTTTGTCTAAGCCTTATTATTTTGATTTCTTCTCTAAAAATATACCAAATAAATAAGATATTATAGAAAATCTAAATGCAGTTAACATTGAGCACGAGACACCTTTGATAAGTGTTTCTGATATGCCAATTATAATCATATTTAAAGGTATATCTAAAGTCAAATATAATAAATTATATTGGGTATCTGTAAGTCCTCTTAGCTCTTTCAAAACCTTTAAAAAACATACAACTATAAAGTCTAGAATCATACTCAAAATTAAAAATATCCCAGAGAACTTTGCTAGGGATAATAAATTATTGTACTTCAATCCAAGTAAATATAGTATGGTTCCTCCAAAAAATAAAAAAAGTGCATAAACTATTATAGCCAGTATAATACCTGGAATTAGTATTTGTAGTAATTTTTTTATATTAGTCATAAAATCCTCCTTATATATAGTAATGATATTATAATATGTTATTACTGAGTACATCTATTTTAACATATTGTTCATTTTATAAAAATAAAATTGTGTTTTTATATAGAATTATTTCCTTACAATGAAAAAAGGCTAATACAAAATAGATTTTTTATTCTGTATTAGCCCCTTTTTATATGAGTTTTACTTAAATAGCTAATAAATACTTTACATAGTTAAAAATTCCATTAATTTATATAAGAATTTTGCTTTATAAAAGTATTTATTTAATGCTAAGCTTCCTTATTTTAGAATCCTTCTGCTGCATCTGATGTCGGTGCAAATATTGATTCTACTTGTTTGTCACTTAAGTCAACACCGAATACTTCTTTATAGTAATCTTTAACTTCTTTAGTTAAGTCGATGTCTTTGAATTTGTCTGGATATGTAGTTTTAGCTAACCATAATAGTGTCATTGGTGTATCTGCTCCAGGAGTATAACTTCTATACATTCCTAAAGGCATTTTGTAGACTTTTTTATCTTCTACTGCTTTTACTTTGCTCCAATCGTTACTTCCTATTGTGTTGTTGTATAAATCTTCTGGCTGAGCTTGTGTAAAGTTTGTAACAAAGATTATATCTGGATTATATTTGTAAATTTGTTCCATATTAACTGGTACTGCGTTGTCTTTTTTAATATCATCAGCTACGTTTTTAGCTCCTATAGCTTTTGCCCACCAGCTACCAAAGAATGAATTTCCTGATGTTGCGATTGAAGTTTCATCATATTTAAATAAGAAAAATACATTAGCTCTTTCATCATTTGGTATATCTTTTACTCTATCTTGAACCATTTTATAAACATCGTCGCTGTGTTTTTTAACTACATCTGCTTTAGCATCTTCTGGGAATATTTGACTTAATAAGTCTATCCAGTTGTTTAAAGTTTCTATAGTGTTGTATTCCCATTTATTAACTGATATTGCAACTGCGTTAAATCCAGCTTCTTTTAATTTATCACCTATTGCTGTATCTGATGCACTATAAAATACTACATCTGGTTTTAATTTTAATAACTCTTCTGTATTTACTTCTCCATCTTTTATAAATCCAGTATCTGCTTTTAATACTTCTGGGTATAATTCACCTAAAAGACCGTTTTTAGCAGCTGCCATACTAGCTTCTGACATACCTACTATTTTATCTCCTGAATTAAAGAAAACTGTTAAAACTGATGGAAGTGGTAATATATCACACACTGCTATACGTTTAATATCTTTTGGAAGTGTTACTTCATTATCAGCTTGGTCAGTTATAGTTATTGTATCACTAATTTCTGAAGATGCTGAGCTTGAAGATGCACTTGCTTTTGATGAAGTAGAACTAGTTGAAGATGATGAACACCCTCCAAATACAGGCACCATTGTTGCTATTAATAGTGCACATATTATTTTTTTGATTTTTTTCATTTGTAAATTCCCCTTTCCTATAAAGATTTATTAATTAAATTTGGTATTTCATCTCTATAAATTCGCCCTGAAAACCCCTCATGTGGCAAAGATATAAAGTTGGAATCAAGTGGACAAATTGGTCTATATAGAGGATCTGCTATAATAGTTTTTGAATTTTTTAAAGCTTCTTCTATATCGTCCTCATATGTTTTTAATTTATCTCCTTCTAAAAGGAGGTTTTTGTCTGTTTCTAATGTCGAAATCACATTTACAGTTTTATTTTTTTCTGTCGAAATTGCATATGCTAGAGATTCTGACATTATACTTTCCCCAACAATTGTAATTTGTGGATTTTTGTCTATTTTTCTATTTATATAAGATATCTTGTTTTCTTTTGTAATAATTGCTTCTTTTAAATCTGCTACTATCTTTTTAGCAAATTCTTTTCCAAATGGTGTTCCAACTATATATGGAATATTAAACTTTTCATACATATATTTTGCAGCTCCCATGCCAGAATAAGAAATAACTAAGTTTACCTCTGCATTTCCTGCATCTTTTATATCTTCTAAAGTGCTACCCATAGCCCATGTGCTTATTACATCAAAATCATTTTCTTTTAATAAATCTACAGTAGATTTAATACTATTATTTATAGAGAAGTCTAGTGGAGTAGCCCCTAATATATTCACCCTGCTCTTCTCTGCCCTACTCTCCTTATCGTTTCTCTTTAGAAACCTTTTGGATAATGCTTCAAAAGCCTTATATGCACCACTTACATAAGAGTTCATGCCAGTCGTATTAAATCCAAATGTAGGTATTTTCGTTTCATTTTCAACTATGTTTGCAATAGCTTTAAAATCAGTACCTATCATTGTAGGAATCGGTGTACCTGCTAGTGCTATAAATTTAGGATTTAATTCTTTTGCAGTATATATTATATCGTCTATAAACTTTTGATCATCACCCATTATAGCCTCCATCTCAGATATTCCCGAAATATATACCATGCTGTCGAAATCATACCATCTAGGTTCATCGTGTGTGTTATATGTCGAATTACATCCTGATGCATCATGCATTACACAAAGTCCACCGAGTTCATATAATGCTGAACATACTCCAAATGTATCAGCTGAATAAATCGATATTCTACTTGCGATTTGTTTCATAATTTTCACACCCCAATCCCTTAAATTGTATTAATTTCTTCATGTCCTTTTCATTTAAAAATGCATCGACCATAAGATTAGATAGTTTTTCTATTGAGCTAAATCCATACATTCCTCCACCTTCAACTATATTTACAAAGTTATTTGAACCTGTAAAATAAGCTGCTTTTTGCCCTAAAGCCAAGATTTTTTTATCTGTATGTCTTTTTACAAAACGCATCTTTACATGCACAGTTGCATAAATTTTTATATTTGGATAATTTTCTTTAATATATTTAAAATCTTCTTCTTCCTCATTTATAAAGCTATCTGCATATATAGAAACTACATTAAAATTATATTTTAAAAGTAGTTTAGCAAAGCTAAGCGGTCTAATTGTAAAAGTGTAGTCTATAGAAATAGGCGTGTCTTTTATAATTTCTTTTGCATTTTTTAAAGCTTTTTCTGCATTAGTTTCATTTTCTTTAAAATCTATTTTATCTATATTTAAAGCTTCACAAAGCTTATCTAGATTTTTTTTAATTTCATCAAAATCATAACTTAATGAAAGATAAAGATATCTTTGGTCTAACTTGTCTTTTAAATACCTTCCCGCTTCTAATGCTGCTGGATTATATATTATATTTAAAAATGCTCTGCCCATATCTTTATATTCTCTATAGTCTTTTGTTCTTGGAACTTCTCTAAGTGTAAATTTGTTTTCTTTTATAATTTTTACAAGTTCGCTGTCGTCGTCTGTTTTGTAGTTATTTCCGATTATATTTACACTGTTATAATCTGTATCGCATTTATCTATAAGACTGTAGAGTTGTCTTCTCATAATTTGATCTGGTGTAAGTCCGCTTTTTCTCATAATCGGATTCATATAACAATCTGTAAATTCTATGTCTGGGTATTTTTCTCTAAGTTTTTTATATACTAATTTTAAATCGCATCCTATAAAGTGGTGTATGCAGCTAGTATATAAAAGTATTGCTTTTGGAGTATATGAAAGCTTTGAAAGTATTTCTCCAATTGATTGTATTATCAAATCTTCCGTATCGCCTTCTAAAATATTATTTTCTCTTACTATTATATTTGAAAACCTGTCTATTGCATTCATCTCAGCAGCAGTTAAAACTACTCCACGAAGACAACTCTGCGCACATACAAATACTTCATGTGCCTCTGGTATTAACATCCCTGTATGAGCTATATTCCAATGTCCTCTAGCAGAACATGAAAACTCAAGTCTAGATTCAAATGGCGATGGAAACTTTGCATCTTTTGCCAAAACACAAATATCGTTTTTATCTTTTAAAACTTGTCTTTCTACACGCTTCAACATTTAGCTTCCTCCTTTGTGTCAGGGTTACTTGGTTGTTCATTATCTGCATCTTTATTATATTCTCTTAATTTTTTGTCTTTTGATATTTTATATCCAAATGATTTTAATAGATTATCCGCTAGAATCTCGTATTCTTTTGCCATGTTGCTTTCTGAAAATGATTCTAATACTGTCTTTTTATTTTCTTCTGCTACTACTACAATTTCATCTCTATCTAATGTGCCTATTAATTTTGAATTTATATTTTTTATAAATTCATTTACCTTTTCTTCTTCATTTTTTATATTTCTTTTATTTAAGATAACTCCGCCTAAAGTTGCATATCCTCTGTTTTTAAAATTATCTATAGCTGTAGCTATATTTAAAGCGGCATGAAGTGACATATACTCGCCTGATGTTATTATAAATATTTTGTCGGCATATCCACATCTCATAGGCATTGAAAAACCTCCACAGACTACATCTCCAAGCACATCATAAAAAACTATATCTGGTTTATAAGCTTCATATGCACCCTTTTGCTCTAATTTTTCAAGAGCTGTTATTATGCCCCTACCTGCGCAACCCATTCCCGGAGTGGGCCCTCCCGCTTCGACACACAATATTCCATTATACCCCTCAACTACCATTTCATTTAATTCAAAATCGTCCTTTTTTTTGCGAACTAAATCTAAAACAGTATTTATTTCACTGCCATTATGTAGATTTGTTGTGGAATCGGCCTTTGGGTCACACCCTATCTGCATAACTTTTAATCCCTTTTTAGATAAAGCTACTGATAGGTTTGAAATTGTAGTAGATTTACCTATTCCCCCTTTTCCATAAACCGCTATCTTTATCATACTTAACTCCCCCTTAAATCTATTTATATATTATTTCGAGATTTTTATTTTTTAAATTCAACTTGAGAATATATAGCCTTTACACTTACCCCTTGTAAAAAATTAAGTTGTGATACTAATGTCTGTATAACATATTCTGGAGCATCTAAAGTCACGTTTATAATCGATATTCCTCTATCTTCATAAGGCATCCCCATTCTGCCTATTATGTATTTTTTATTTTTGCTAAGTAATTTATTTATCTTTTCAGAAACATCAGAGTGATCAGTTATTATAGATACTACTGCAACTTTTCTCTCTGTAGAAATTTCATCTCTATCAAGAAGTATGTCTATATCGCTATTTTTTGTTATTTTAAGCGGTATAACATCTTTTAATATATTGTTTGGAGTTTCTATTTCACCTATTACTGCCTTTACTCCAAATGCTCTTTCTATGTTTTTTTCTGTTATAACTTCTCTCGTCTCTCCAAACAAATACTTGCCACTTTTGCTTAGTAAAAACGACTTATTCGCCCTTTGTAGAGCATGTGTTGGATAGTGAGTATTAAAAATACAACTTATGCCTTGATTAGATAATTTAGTCATTGTATCTAATATGAGAAGTTGATTTTTAAAGTCGAGATTTGACTCTGGCTCGTCTAAAATAAGTATCTTTGGTTCTGATACTAATGCTCTTGCAATCAACACCATTTGGAGCTCTCCACCACTTATTTGTGAACATTTTTTATGAGCAAATTTAGTTAAATTCATCTCATCCATGACCTTATGCACAATTTCTAAGTCTTGTTCTTTTGGAAGTGACAACATACTAAAATGACTGCTTCTTCCAAGCAGAACCATCTCCTCAACAGTATAGGCTGCTACTGTAGATTTTGCTTGTGGAACATATGCAATATCTTTCCAAAGCTTTTTGTGAGGTATATCTCTTATATTTTCTCCATCTAATGTCGATTTTCCACTATTCCATTTTAAAAATCCCATTATACATCTGAGTAAAGTCGTCTTTCCAGCCCCATTAGGTCCAAGTATTGCAACTAAGTCCCCAGGCCCTACTGAAAAGTTTATATTTTCTAATAGATTATCTTTAGAATGTTTATATGAAAAACATCCATTTTCAACTGAAAGTATCATAGTTGCCAACCTCCGCTTCTTCTCATAAGAGTTATAAAAAATGGTGCCCCGACTATTGCTGTAAGTATTGAAATTGGAATTTCAGTTGCAACTAGACTTCTAGCAATTGTATCGACTATAACCATAAATACTGCACCTATACTTATTGATGCTGGCACTAAAGAAAGATGGTTATTTCCAAATTTCATCCTACACATATGAGGTATTATTAGACCTACCCAACCAACTTGGCCGCACATAGACACACAAGAACCTGTAACTAAAGTTGCCGCTATTATAGTTATTGTTCTAAGTAATTTTATATTAGTTCCTGATGATTTCGCCTCATCTTCTGATAGCATCAATATATTTAATCTCCAGCGAAGTAGATAAAGTACGAAAATTCCGACTATTATAAATGGAGCCCCTAAAAGTAAAGTCTTATAACTAGCTGATGCCAAACTCCCCATAAGCCAATAAGTTATAGCTGGAAGTTGTGATTCAGAATCTGCAACAAATTTTACAAAAGATACAAGTGCAGAAAACAACGATCCAATCATTATCCCAGCAAGCACAATTGTATTCATATTGTGCCCTCTACCAGTCCCTGATATATAAGTAAGCCCGACTGCAATTATTCCAAATACAAGTGCACAAAATTGTATTCCTAAAAGACCAAAGCCAAGTAATATACCAAGTGCTGCTCCAAAGCTCGTACCTGATGCAACGCCTAGTGTATCAGGTGTCGCTAGTGGATTTGAAAACAAACTTTGAAATGCACATCCTGCAACAGAAAGCCCAGCTCCAACAAGAAGTGCAAGTATTATCCTAGGAAATCTAATCGTCCAAAGTACTATTTCGTTTTGAGGATTTACACTGTATTCATATCCGAATTTTTCAAAGGCTGACTTTAAGACTTCCACAGGGGATATAACCATTCTACCTATTCCCATTGCCAAAACTACTATTACAATTGGAAGTATTATTAAAATCATTCTCTGAAACCATGATAAACTCCCTACAACCTTAAACTTATTTTTCATATATAATCCCCCTAAAAATCTATAGAAAATACTTCTTTATATAATTTATCTATAAAATATAAATATAATTTCTTTACAATTAAAAATAGCTATGCCAGTGGCATAGCTAAGTAATTTGCATCTACAAAATATCGCCTTCCACCTTAATTTTAAATTTTGGTGTCAGAAATAAAATAATTAAAATGATAATTATTCTTCATTATAAGGTAGATTTTTATCATCTTTTAAATCAGTTATAATTATCTATTATTTTATTATTCCTATTTTCAATTATCAATTTTTATAAAGATTCAAACAATATTTTCCATATTTATACAAAAAGTATAGCACATGAATTTTGAAATGTAAACTTATGCAAAAAAATTGAATTTTAAACAAAAAAAATTATAAGAAATAATTCTTATAATTTTTTACATTCTATATATATGTTATGTATTAAAAATACGATTATTCAGTCTCAGTGTCATCAAGTAAATTATTTTCGGATAAATATGATAAAAATGATAGTCCTAACATTATAACTACTAATAAAGCTGTTATTAAAATAATTGCCATCTTTTGCGCCCCTCCTTTTATATAATGATATAATCAGTTTTTGAACTAAATATGAATTAATTTAATTTGTATAATTTTATACAAATATATATTTTAATTAATATGTTCAAATAAATCTTGATTTTATTTCCCTAAATTCCTGCAAACCTTTTCTATATTCATATTATAATATTTTGTTTATTTTTACAAGTAAACTTTTTGTTAATATTTTCTTTCATTTTTCTTAATATTTTTGTTGAAATTTTATATTTTTTATTTATTTTAGTTTTCTCTTTAAGTTAAATTTTATATATATTTTTAATATGGAAATTTTATATTTATCATATTTTTTTTAGTTTAATTTGAAGATTTTCTATTTTTTTACAAGGATTGCTTATTAATTTATGTGAATATTTCCAATTTTTTCTTGACTTTACTTAGTTAATATTTTAAAATTTTATACATAATAAATATTAAAAATGCAATGATTAGGAAAGTAAATTTAGTGCGGTTATCAGAGAGGGAAATTCATAGGCTGAAAGATTTCCTTAACTTGAGAAATTGAAGACTACCTATGAGCTTCTATCCGAAGTTATCTTTATAGATTTTAGTAAGATTTGACGTTTAGCTTACGTTACAAGTTCAAGTGGATTTATATTAAATCAATTTGGGTGGAACCGCGGGAATTATACTCTCGTCCCTATTTTTAGGGACGGGAGTTTTTTAATAAGCATAAAGAAATCTTTATTCTAAATACCTTTCATAAGGTAGATTTCTTTGAAACACATGTACGGAAATTATAATTATCCACAATTTTAAAGGAATATAATTTCCTATGTGTTATAAAAAAATTATATTTATTGTCTATAATAAGAAAATCTAGATTATATATTAAAATATAGATTTTCTTATTATAAAGAAATACACAGGGGGTAAAATAATGTATTTTTTAAGTACAAGGGGTAATAACGAAAAAATAACAGCATCTCAGGCGATAATAAAAGGGTTATCAAGCGACAAAGGACTTTATGTACCTTCTAGCTTTAAAGATCTAAGTAGTGAATTAAAAAAACTAGTAGATTTAGATTATAAAGAACTTGCTTATGTTATTTTAAAAGAATTTTTAACTGATTATTCTGAAAAAGAGTTGAGATACTGTATCGAAAGCGCTTATGACGAAAAATTTGATACAGAAAAAATAGCACCAATAAGTAAAGTAGGAGAAAACTACGTATTAGAATTATATCATGGGCCTACATGTGCATTTAAAGATATGGCACTCACTATAATGCCTTATCTTTTAAAAACTGCAATTAAAAAAAATAACTTACAAGAAGAAGTAGTTATTCTTACTGCAACTTCTGGAGATACTGGAAAAGCTGCTCTTGAAGGCTTTAGCGATGTAGATAAAATAAAAATCGTAGTATTTTTCCCAGAAAACGGAGTTAGCTCTATACAAAAACTTCAAATGAAAACTACAAAAGGTAAAAATACTTTTGTAGTCGGAATAAACGGAAACTTCGACGACGCACAAACTGGCGTAAAAAACATATTTTCAGATAAAGAGTTTAATAATGACTTAAGACAAAAGGGATATATATTATCATCAGCAAACTCAATAAATATAGGACGTCTAACTCCACAAGTTGTATACTACTTCTATTCATATTTACAACTTGTAAAAGAAAATGAAATAACTTTAGGAGAAAAGATAAACTTTGTAGTCCCAACAGGAAACTTTGGAAATATACTAGCTTGTTATTATGCAAAACAAATGGGTCTTCCTGTAAATAAATTTATCTGTGCATCAAACGACAACAACGTTCTTTATGATTTTTTCAAAACGGGTGTTTACGATAAAAACAGAGATCTTATATTAACAACTTCTCCATCTATGGATATACTTATCTCTAGTAATTTAGAGAGATTATTATTTGAAATATCAGATAGAGATTCTAAAAAAGTAAATAAATTAATAAACGATTTAAATACTAAAGGAGTTTATAAAATAGATGAGAATATGAAAGCAAACTTATCTTCTTTCTATGGAGAATACGCTTTAGAAGATACTGTAGATAAAACTATAAAAGATGTCTTTGATAAATATAAATATTTAATAGATACACACACTGCTGTTGCGTATTCTTGTTATGAAAAATACATAAAAGAAACAAATGACTCTTCAAAAACTGTAATAGTAAGTACAGCAAGTCCTTATAAATTCAGTAAAGACGTGCTTAGTTCACTATCTGATGTAGATAGTAATTTAGATGATTTTGATATAATAAATAAATTATCAGATTTGAGCCACACTCAAATACCTGGACCGATAAAAGAGCTAAAAAGCTTAGAAATAAAACACAATACTACTTGTGAAAAAGATGAGCTTAAATCTGAGATATTAAAATTTTTAGGGAAATAGGTGATTATATGTTAGAAGTTTATGTACCAGCTACAAGCGCAAACATAGGTCCAGGATACGACTGCCTTGGACTATGTTTAGATTTATTTAACAAATTTACTTTTGAAGAATTAGAAAGTGGGCTATTCTTTGAAGGATGTGAAGAAGAGTTTGCAAACGAAGACAACTTAGTTTATAAAACTATGCTTTTCTTTTACGACAAAGTCAAACCTAAAAAAATACCAAAAGGTATAAAAATAACATTTGAAAATAATATTCCAATATGTAGAGGTCTTGGAAGCAGCTCAACTTGTATAGTTGCAGGTCTTATGGCTGCAAATATCCTATCAGAAGCTAATTTAGGCAAAGATGAAATACTTAAATTAGCTATAGAGCTTGAAGGTCATCCAGATAACGTCGCTCCTGCTATATATGGAAATATGATAATAGCATTTATGGAAGATAATAATTTATATCATGAATCAATAGAAGTTCCAAAAGGAATAAGATTTTTGGCTATGATTCCTGATTTTGAGCTTTCAACAGAAAAAGCAAGAGCTGTACTTCCAAAACAAATACCACATAAAGACGGTGTATTTAATGTATCTAGATGTGCACTTTTAATCGCTGCATTTACTAAAAACAACTTAGACTTAGTCAAAGTTGCATGCAAAGATAAATTCCATCAAGATTATAGAAGCCATTTAATAAATAATTACGACGATATCGTTAAATATGCAAATAAATTAGATTCACTTGGTACATTTTTAAGTGGCGCTGGACCAACTATTATGACTATAGCTAAAGATAGCGACGATAAAATACTAGATCAGATGAATTCTTATTTATCTACTTTAAAAGATAAATGGCAAATACTAGACTTACACTGCGACCCTAATGGGGCTTATTGTAGAGAAGTTTAATTTAGAAATTTTAAAATTTATAATTTTGCATTATAATATAAATATATATACTCATCATATATATAATTATATTATTTATAAAATGTGTTTAATAAAAGCTTTCCTATTTTGGAAGGCTTTTATTTAGGAAATTTTGAGGAGGATTTATGGAAGAAATACTAAACACTGACCAAAACAAAAACTTTTTTCAAAAGAATATAAACATAATTATATGTTGTATCTTTTGTACTGCTTTATGGGGAAGTGCCTTTCCCTGTGTAAAACTTGGATACGAATTATTTAATATTTCTGTAGACGATATTTTTTCAAAAATATTATTTGCAGGTTGGAGATTTTTCTTAGCGGGAATAATAGTTTTATTAATAACAGCTTGTATTCAAAAGAAATTTCCAAAATTAAAAAAAGAAGCTATAAAATCAGTTGTTATTTTAGGCTTTATCCAAACTACATTAGAATATATATTCTTTTATATAGGGCTTTCGTATGCGTCTGGATTTAAAGGAGCTATACTAAACCCTACATCTACTTTTATGATGGTTATATTAGCCCACTTTTTCTACAAAGACGACAAACTTACTTTTAGAAAAACCCTTGGTTGTATTGTAGGATTTTTAGGAATTATAATAGTCAATCTAAGTGGAGATGTAAATAGCCAAAGTAGCTTTTTAGGTGAAGGTTGCTTAATTATTTCGGCGCTTGCCTTTGCAATCGGCTCAATAATAAGCAAAGAAGCTACAAAAATAGAATCTAATCCTATGATAGTTACTGGTTATCAACTTCTTATAGGAGGATTTATACTTATAGTATTTGGACTTATTGGAGGTGGAAAACTTCAGGTCACATCTACTTCTGCTTTTATGTTATTTTTATATCTTGCGCTTTTATCATCAATAGCATTTAGCCTTTGGACTACACTTTTTAAATATAACCCTGTAAGTAAAGTGTCTATTTTTAATTTTTTAACACCGATTTTTGGGACTATACTATCTGCACTTATTTTATCAGAAGATGTCTTTAATCTTAAAAATATATCTGCACTTATCTTAGTTTGCTTTGGAATTTATATTGTAAATAAGCCAAAGACAAAAAATACTTAAAGTAATTACTTTAAAATTATAATTTTATACATTATAAGGAAGGCTTTATATCAAAATTAACTTGATTTATTTTCTTAAACAGGTTATCCTATTTTAAGGTAGAAAAATATCAAAATTAGATTTATAGGAGAGTGATGAAAATGGACGCTAGTCCCTTGAGTATATCGTCAATTAATTTTTCACTTGTCTACCTATAAATGACTACTTATTTTGTTATAAATTTTAGTCATTTATAGATATATAAGTGCACTAAATATATAACTGAATAAGGAAGTGTTATCGTGATAAGATATTATAAAACTATTGAAGGCAAACTGGAAAAGCTAAATTCATACGAAGACGGATGTTGGGTGAATTTAGTCGAACCTACTAATGAAGAAATAAGCGAATTATCTAATATTTTAGATTTAGATATAGATAGTATTAATGCGGCCCTTGACGAAGAAGAACGTTCAAGAATCGAAGTTGAGGACAATCATACATTAATTCTTATTGATATACCTATAGATGAAAGTGACTCTTCTTCAGCTCACTATTCTACAATTCCCTTAGGTATTATTTTAATGGATGAATGTATTTTGACAGTATGTACTGCTCAAAGTAGACTTTTAAATGACTTTATAGTTGGACATATTAAGGAGTTTTTCACATTTAAAAAGACACGATTTATTCTTCAAATTTTATATAAAAATGCGACATATTATTTATTATATCTAAGAAGAATAAACAAATTAACTATAGAAATAGAACGTGAAATCCATAATTCTATGAAGAATAAAGAACTTCTACAACTTCTAGAATTAGAAAAATCTTTAATTTACTTTTCAACATCGCTAAAGTCTATCGAATTAGTTCTTCAAAAACTGCTTAGAACTTCAGCTATTAAAAAATATCCAGAAGATGAAGATCTACTTGAAGATGTAATAATCGAAAACAAACAGGCAGTTGAAATGGCTACTATATATGGAGATATCTTAAGTAGAATCATGGATGCATTTAGCGCAATTATAAACAATAACCAAAATAACGTAATGCAGTTTTTAACAGTCGTTACATTTATTTTTTCTATTCCAACAATAGTATCTGGATTCTTTGGAATGAATGTTGCAAATCTTCCGTTTGAAACCGACCCTTATGGATTTTGGATTATACTTTTAATTACGACTGTAATATGCTTAATTCTTACGATATTATTATCAAAAAATAAATTACTGTAATTATATATATTAAAAGGAGCGAAAACGCTCCTTTTTTACTATTTATATCCTAGTCTATTTTCGACTAGCATCTTGTCTATTCTCTTTTCATATTTATTGCTCAAATCTTCTTGTATATCTAATATATAATTTGGAATATATTCCTCTTCTTCAATTTTAGTCTCTATAAATTCGACAAATTTAGGAACTAAGAAGCTATCTGTGTTTAATTTAAACTCTGGTATACTGTCGTATATATCCTTGCTGTTAAACAGACCTTCATCTGCTAATTCTTTATACATAGTTCTGCCTTTTTTAAGATAAAGACCAGCTAACATATATTCAGAGTCCCTATTTCCAAGTTCTACACCTTGCTTGAAGTATTTTTTAGCCACTTCATCATCTTCTAATTTAAGACTTATCTGACCTAAGTTAAATATAGATTCTACTAGACCTTGATTTTTTGATCTTTCATACCAATACTTAGCATTTGTATGGTCGTTATAATAATTTTCGTATATTAATCCAACCATATGCTCTGCATATGCATTTTTTTCATTTGCACATACATCTAGCATCTTTTTAGATTCTTCTAAGTTACCTTCTTCGTAATATATTCTTCCAAGATGTAATTTGGCATTTAGATGATTTTCATCAGTAGCCATTAGATAGTATTTTTTAGCTTCTTCTAAATTATTTAAATCTTCGTATATAAGACCTACTTTATAACTAGATTCTTTGTCGTTATTATTTGCTGCTTTTTTATACCATAAAATAGCCTCGTCTAGATTTTCAGCTTCTACATATATATCAGCTAATTTCTTTTGACAAGTTACAAAATTTGAATTTCTCAAATAATATGATATAGCCTGTTGATAATCTTTTGTCTGATAATATAAGTCTCCCAAGTTCTCTACAGCTACTTTACAACCATCCATTATTGCTTCTTCATAGTATTTTATAGCTTTTTCATAATTTTTTTCTTCAAAATAAAGTCCAGCAAAATTATTTTTAGCTTCTACTAATGAATCATTAGACGCTAAATCATAATACAATTTTGCACTTTCAATTGTGTTTTTTCTATTATATAAATTCCCCAGTCTCAACTTAGCCATACTGTGATTAGAGTCTATCGCTTCTTTATAGTAATCTATAGCATCTTCATATAGATCTTTTTCATCATATAAATACGCCAGTCTATACTGTGACTCAACATGGCCTTTGTCTGCACTTTTTTTATAATATCTTATTGCGTCGTCGATGTTTCCGTTAGCTTCCATATATAAACCTAAATTGTAACATCCTTTTTCATATCCACTTTTATAAAGCTGTTTATATAAGCTAACTGCTTCTTTTTCCATGTTCTTTTGCATATATAAGATAGCTAAATTGTATTTACATTCGTTATTACCTAATATATGACCTTTTTTATAAAATTCTATAGCATCTTCTTCTCTTTCTAGTGCCATATATAAATTCCCTATATTAAAACACGCCACTCCATCATTTCCATGTGCAGCAGTTTTTAACCACTTTTCTGCATTATGAAAATCTCTAAGTTTAAAGTGGACAATTCCTAAATTGTTTTGGCATCTTAAATCTCCATTTAAAGCCTGTTTTTCATACCAATAAAGTGCATACTCATATCCCTCAATATTGTAGTACATATTTCCCAAATCAAAAGCAGAGTCTTCTTTTCCGTTTTTATATGATAAAGAAAACCACTTTTCAGCTTCAACATATTGTTTTCTTTCTAAATAAAGCTCCCCTAATCTATATTGTGCTTTTACGTGATTTTGATTTCCAGCGATTATGTAAGATTGTATAGCTTGATCTTTTTTCCCTATCTTCTCAAACATATTAGCTTTGCTATAAGCTATGACTGCTTCTGTAGGTACTTCTTTACCCTTTTTCTTCATTGAAAATTTATTCATTTTCACTTCATTCTCCTATTTTACTTCTATTTTATAATTATAATAACACACTCATACTATAAAATATTATATACTAAAATATATTTTATTTATTTCCAAAACCCAAAATTTAATAAAAATGTAATTATTTCAATATAAATAGTAATATAAAAGCAATAAATCTACTACTTTTCCATAGCTTTGAGTTCCTTCTTTTACTCTATTTGACTTTAGATAGACATTATTCATATTCTCTGATACTTTGTTCACTTTACCTTCGTATTTTTCCCAAAATGATGAATAACTTATTAAGTCGTATCTAACATCTTTATCTATTTTTTCTGTCATAGATTTAAATTTATCGTAATCTACTTTGCTAAGTGCAGAAGCGGTGTATTTTAACGCCATAAAATATCCCGAATAATTTACATATGGCTCTTCGTTATTTATACAAGCTATATAAGCTAAAAAATTGGCTTCACTTTCATTTGCATACCCTCTTTGGTGTGCCATTTCATGTAATATAGTAAATGGCATACTAGTTAATGGCTGATTTATATTTATATTAGCTTCACCTGTAAATGGTGAATAAATACCCGTTATACTAGTATATGAAAGTAAGTTTGAATTTAATATTATCTTAGCTTTTGAGTAATTTCCTTGCTTATTTAGATTTAAAAGCTCTACATTATCATATGCACTTTGTAAAGTAGAAATCATATTTTTAATACTTTTAATATCTTTATTTAATTCATTATTAGAATTATTCACTATTTTTTTACTTTCATTACATTTTTCAATCAAATAACTGTATAATTCTTCTAAATCATTTTTGTCAAATGCAATATTAGATATATCCTTTTTATTTACACTAGATTTATATTCTGTTTTTATACTTTCTTCTAATCTTACTCTATTGTAATTAATTCCCCATAATACTATAAATAAAAAATACATAAAACATATAAACGCCAAATAATTTAAAAGTATATTTTTCAAACTATTAAAAAACGATTTTTTATCTTTAAATAGCTTAACTGCCAAATAGATTATAGAAATTAATATCGAAAGTACAAAAATATATATAAGTATCTCAAAATACGAAAAATCAAATGTAGAATTTATCTTGCTCAAAAATTTCACTATATATATGTCTAGTTTTTTAGAATAGTAATTTTCTACTAAATAGCTGTACTTTGACGATATATACTTTATAAAAAGCGATATAATAAAGAGTATATACGCGCTTATCCTAAATTTCTTCATTTTTCCCTCCATTTTTAACTTTTAAAATAATAATAGCACGAAACTTTTAATTTATTCTATAGATAAGTTAAAAACTTCGTGTTATTATAAGGTATAATAAAATTTGTATATATTAAAATACTATAAATATATACTAATAATTATAATAAAATACAGTAGGTGAATATATGAACAACATAAAAATAAAACTGACAAGAGACAAGTATAACTTTAGATTTAAACAATACGAAGGGATGTATTTTCACTGTGAAATAAAAGACGACAATACAGTTAGATATAAAATAACTAAAGATGAAGCCGGAAGTGAATTAAAAGAATTTGGAAATACACATATAAAAGATAATATGATATTTATTCCTCAAATAGATGCTTATATTGATTTAAGATAAGTTTAAAAGGTGTAGCTTTACAGAAATTATATTTCTATAAAACTACACCTTTTTAAATTATATATCGATACTTTCAACTGTAACAAGACCTTTATTTTATAAGTTGAATAAAGAATAGTACAACCACCATTACTAGTGCTACTTTAAATACTACTCCTGATACAAACTTCAATAATTTTATCGCTATTCCCGCTACTACAATTAAAAGCGCTATTCTAAATAGTAAATCTATAGTCATATCTTTCCCTCCATACAAATAAGTCTTTATACATTATATTAACATAACTCTTAAAAGTATAATACAGAAAATTTATGTACTTAGATTTAAATAAAATTAACAAATTCCTAAATTTTTATTACAATTTATGAGTTTTTATTTTATTTAATTATAATGAAGCTTTTTGTTTTGCCCATTTGCTCACTATTTCTTCAGATTTTGAGGCTTCAGATCCTTTTATAGATAAGCCATCTAATACTTTAGCTCCTTTACAAATTCTTCTAAGGTCTGCTTCACTACTTCCCATTCCACTTCCTTCATTTGTGCAAAAAGGAATTATAGTTTTGGATTCTAAATCGTAATTTTCTAAGAAACTAAATAAAACCATAGGCATAGTTCCACACCAACTTGGATAACCTACAAATATTGTGTCGTACTTATCTAAATTATCTAGATACTCTTTTAACTTTGGTCTTGCATTTTCTTTCATTTCTTTTACAGACTCTTTGACACATTCTTTATAGTTATTTGGGTATGGTATAGCTCTGTCTATTTCGAATATATCTCCTCCAACATTTTTTTGAATCATTTCTGCTATTATTTCTGTGTTTCCCTTTGATATACTTTTTATTTTTCCATCAAAATAGTTTTCACCTTTTTTAGAGTAGTATACTGTTAAAATATTTGCCATATTAACATCTCCTATAAATTTTAATTATAAACTATACTGTATACATTTAGTATATATAGTAAATGTATACCTTTTTTTATTATTTTGCAACTTCTTTTATTATATTAAGTGCATTTAATGTTCTAGGATATCCTATAAACGGCATACATTGTGATACTACTTTTATTAAGAAGTCTTTATCATTTCCTATGTTTAGATTTCCTTGGATATGAGATTTAAGTTGCATTTCGCATCCTCCTTGAGCTAGAAGAAAGCACATAGTTATCATCTCTCTTTGTTTTAAGTTAAGTCCATTTCTTGTATAGTAATCCCCAAAACAATTACCTGCTAGCCATTTATTTATATGGCGAGTATCTTCATCTCCAATATTTTGGAAGTTTCTCATATTTTCCCCGAATATAGCTACTTGAGCTTCATTTCCTTTTTCTACTCTATTTTCCCTATTTGTTGTAGCTTGTCCTTCTAATGGTAATTTTATACCTTTTTTAGTTAAAAATTCATTTACTGCATCTAAAAATGGGCGCACTCTACCGATTCCTAAATACGCAACCGACTGATATACAATTTCTTTTATCTCTACAGGACTAACCTCAAAATTATAAGCTGCTGGAAGCATCATCTTAAACTCATCAATTCCCCCACATCCTAGAAGTGTAGCTAATATAGCCATAAACTTAGTATGGTCGTCTAAGTCATTTTGATTTGTAACCTCATCAAAAGTAAAATTATCAAATAACTCTAAAAATTCTGGGTCTGTATCATATAGTTTTGATTTATACCCTGGAAACATTTTATCATTATACTCCTTTGCAAAATCTGATATTGCCATAATTATACCTCCTTAACATTTTATACCTAATTTAAATAATTATTCCATTTATGGGAATCGAACTCATCCAATTTTTTCAAGAAACAAATTCTAATTCATTGTGCTATAATAGCATTTATGCTCTGAGTTAATTCTAATTATTTTACAAGAAATTTTTATTACAAGGATCCATAATATCAATTTTTAATGTAAAATAAATCACTTATTTACAGTGTAGCACTTAGAGTTAACTTCATGTCAACAAAAGATTTTAAAAGTTTAATTTAAAGTAATATTATTTTATAAATTAGGAAAAATAAAAAAAAAGAAATTTAAAAGGAGAAAGTCATGTCAAATACAGAAAACAATTTTAAAAGTTATCTTTTATCAAAATGTACTATCGGATATGGTATTATAAATGGTTTAATAAATGCAGGAATATTCTATCTTATGGAGAAATCTCATCCAGACGCTATGTTTGGTAGTGCTGATATAATAAAAGACCTTACATTTACTACATTCTTATTAGGATTCCTTTTAGCACTTATAGTTATGCCTTTAACTGCTAAAGATTTAGAAAAAGGTAAATTTAGCTCACAAGAAGGTGTACACAAATTTGAAAAATATCTTCCAAATCACTTATTTGTGTTCTCTATAATAATAGGACTTGTTACTTGTGCTTTAACAATAATATTATCATCAATAATAGTATTCTTATTTAACATAGCTCCACTTACAGTTATGCAAATGATGATATTCAAAGGAACTATATGTGCTATATGCGGTGGTATAGCAGGATACCTATGCATAATAAAAGTTGCATATAGAAAATAATTAAATTGATTATAACCGATTTATAATAAATAAACCCTATACACAAGACACTAGAAAAAGTGCCTATATGTATAGGGTTTATTTATAATTATTTCTTTCTCTGAAAGAAACTCTGTATGATGTTGATTCCTTTTTAATTCAGAAATCAACTTTTAATATGTCTTTGTAACCTTTTTAGCGTCCTTGATAACGCTCTACTTTATAAATTACTTAGGATGCACCCTTTAATATAAAACGTTTTCATGTAATTTAAACAAGCTTTTCAAAAATTTGTTTTTCTTCAACTTGTAATTTTTTTATTCTTGTATTTATCTCTTTATTATATGATTCTACCCATTCACTACTTAAAAGGTTGTTTTCTAAATAATAAGGATATCTTCTTTTCATGCATATTATCTCATTTTGTAGTAAAAATATATCGTTTTTTAAGTCAGCTATGTTTAAATCTTTTCTCTTATTGACTTTTAAGTTTTTAAGCAACATAAGAGTTGTATCATCGTAATTTAGATAAGCATTTTTAGCTCTCTCCCATAAATTATTGCTTTTTAGACTGTATATCGATGGATGCATAACAGATATCACATCTAAAAATAATGAATCTAGCAAGTCTTTTTTACCTTTATTTTTTTCTCTAAGGCTCAACACTTCTTTTGATTTTTCACATTTTACTTCTAATTCACAAATTTGTTTAGATAAAATTCCAGTTTGTCTATCTATTTCTTGTTGTATATTTTTTATTTCTTTTTCCCTTTTTAAACCAAAGTAATTTTCATAAATATTTTGTTTTATTCTAAGCTCTTTTATATTTTTATTATGTCTTAATTCTTCTATCATCAAGTCCCCAAAATGAAATAAAAATTTTGATTCTGTATAAGGCGCATCTCTCATTATCAATTTATTTTTCTCAAATAATAATTTAATGTATTTATTTAAAAGGTTATTATATTCATTTATGTTCATACAACTCCCTCCTTTTAAAAGTTTTTTCTATATTTTATGAAATACAAACTTTTAATGCCATCTAAATACTTTTCTATATATCTTATTAATTTTACATTACATATAAAAATTCCTTTTTTGATTACGAATTTTTACAAATTTTTTAAAATTACAGTATCTAAAATACTATATATTATATTTAATTAAAAAAATACCGCAAACCATCTTATAAATTTGGTCTACGGTATTTTCAAAATTTAAATATTAAATTACATCAAGCCATTTTTTAACCTCTGCATATATATCTTCTTCTTTTAATATTGCAGATATTATCGCATATCCATCTGGATTAAATTGTTTTAACTGACCTACATTGTCTAAATTAATTCCGCCGATTAATACAAATGGAATATCGACATTGTCTTTTATTTCTTTTAATGTTTCAAATGAAACGCTCTTTGCATCTAATTTTGTACTTGTAGAAAACATTGCTCCAATTCCAATATAATCTGCTCCGTCTTCTTTTGCACGTTTAGCTTCCTGTAGAGTTCTTGCTGATACCCCTAGGATTTTATCTTCCCCTATTAGTTTTCTAGCACTTTTAGCATCTATATCGCTTTGACCAACGTGTACTCCATCTGCATCACATAATAGAGCTATATCTATTCTATCGTCTATTATAAATTTTGCATTGTATTTTTTAGTAAGCTCTCTTAATTTAAGTGCTTTTTCTAAAAATTCTCCACCATCAGCATTTTTTTCACGAAGTTGAAGCATTGTCACCCCAGCTTTTAGTCCATCTTCTATACATTTATAAAAATCGCGACCTTTTAATATATCTGAATCACTTATCAAATACATTTTTAAGTCTTCTCTTAAATTTTCCTTCATATTCCCTCCGATTAAACTTACATTAATTTATATATTATTGTATAAAGTTATATTTTTTACTTTTGAGATCATAATTTTTTAATTAATCTTTTATTATGCGCTCGCTTTGTAACCTTTATTAGCTTCTCTTTCAATTTTTTCAAGCGGTAATATAGTCGCTACTATTAAGCTTAAAAAGCCTTCTACACCTGCACAAGAGAAGTTATATACTATTGAATATAACCATGGTCCCATATTAAATTGTTCTGCAAATGATGCAAAGAACACAACTCCTGATACTACGTGTACACAACATTTTAAAAATACTACGATTAAGCACCCGAAAAATACTTTTACTCTTGAGTTAGATCCAAACATTCCGCTAAGACCTAAAATCATAGGTGGTATTATAAAATCTAAGAATAATTGTACTGGGTGAATTATATATCCTCCAAATAATCCTAAAACACCAGTTATAAGACCTGTTGTCATACCTTCAACTGGTCCGTATATAAGACCGATTAAAAGTATAGGTAGTGATGATAATAAGTTAATACTTCCACCTTGTGGATATTGTATAAATACTATTTTGCTAAGTATAAATGATAATCCAGAAAACATCGCTATAACTACCATTTTCTTAACAGTTAATTCAAAGTTTCTAAGTTTTATTATATATAAAACTAGAGGTATAAAACAAAGTGCTACGTATATATAATTCATATTCATAATAATTTCCTCCTTATTCTCCTTTGTAAGCCATATCCCAAAATTCTAATTCGTATATACTGGCTCTTATAAATATATCTTTTAATTTTTCTTTTGTTTTATCTGAAAGATTTTGACAAATCTCGTTTGTAAAATCTAGCCATTCATTTTTAAAAGCAACATATTCGTCGCTTGCATAAGTTTCTATCCAACTTTCAAAAAAGTTTCCTTCTAATTTATCTTTATATTTTTCTTTTAATTTTAAACCTATATAATTGTAGCTCCATGTGCATGGAAGTACAGCTGCCACTATTTCTTCTATAGTCCCTGTAATTGATATAGACTTCATATAGCTTGTATAACTTTCATTTGTCATATTTAATTTATACTTAAATTCCATATCTTCTATATTTTCGCCAAAGTCTTTTAAATACATTATGTGGTTTGCAGTTTCTGTCTCGATACTTCCAGAAACACCGTTATGGAATTTTTTAAGTTCTTTCATATTTCTACTTTTTACACAAGCCATTGCATATACTTTTGCGTATTCTATTAAATATAGATAATCTTGAATTAGGTATTTTCTAAACTTTTCTTTGTCTAAAGTCCCCTCTCCAAGTTCTATTAAAAAAGGATGTTCAAGATACTTATCCCATACTTCCTTGCTGTTTTCATATAAGTAATCTGTAAATAACATATTTTTCTCCTTATATCCTTATAACTTATATTTTTATCTGCTACAGATATAAATTTCTAATGTTTAATTGTATTTCATATCTTATAATTCTACTTTTGCATATTTTTCGAAAGTCTCAACATCTAAAGTGTCTATATTGTCGAATAAATAAGTTTTAAAAGTTCCAACAGCAGGTTTTGTAATATCTGCAAGTTCTCCACTTAAACTCATTGATAAAGTTCCCATAAATGCAGCTTCAATTGGTTTATCTGTGCAAGGTAAGAAACTTGCAATCAAACTTGAAGACATGCATCCAGTTCCTGTTATCTTTTTAAGTTTAGCAGTCCCATTAAATATTTTATATACTTTTTCACCATCACTTACTAAATCTGTTATACCAGATGCTACTACTGTGCAGTTTAATTTTTTAGCTACTGATTTTACAATTTCTGATGCATCAGAACCATCATCAAATGAGTCTACACCTTTTCCAGCAACGTCAAGTCCACCTATAAATTTAATTTCTGATATATTTCCGCGAACTACAGTGAAGTTTACTTCGTTTAATAATTTATTAGTAAGCTCACCTCTAGCTTTGCTTGCAAAAACACCAACTGGATCTAAAACTACTGGCTTATTGTATTTGTTTGCTGCTTTTCCTGCTTTTATAAATAAATCTAAGTATGATGAATTCATAGTTCCTATATTTATAACAACAGCACTTGCAATTGAAACCATATCTTCTACTTCTTCATATGAAAAGCTCATTAAAGGACTAGCTCCTATTGCTAAAGTCATATTTGCACAATCTGTTATCGTTACATTATTTGTGTAATGTAATACTAATGGATTTAATTCTTTTACTTTATCTATTAATTTATACATTTTAAATCTCCCCTATTTTTATTTAGTTATATTATTTTTTAAATACTATAAAACTTTTTATAAATTCAATTAATCTACTTTTTCAAATTTATAAAAGTGATTTACAGGTCCTACTCCATGACCTATTTCAAAACTATGTCTTATAGCTTCTGTTATGTATATCTTACTAAGTCTAACAGCTTCAACTACATCATATCCAAGCGCTATGTGTGAAGTTATTGCAGAAGATAATGTGCAACCTGTTCCATGTGTATTTTTTTTATTTATTCTCTCTGATGAAAATACTTCAAATAAGTTTTCACCCATAAGAATATCTACAGCATCACCATCTAAATGTCCACCCTTCATAAGCACATATTTAGGTCCTAGGTTTAATATTTCTTTACCCGCTTTTTTCATATCTTCAACATTTTCTATCTTTATTCCAGTAATTTCTTCTGCTTCTGGAACATTTGGAGTAACTAAATACGCCATAGGTATTAAGTATTTAATTAGATTTTCTTTAGCTTCTGGTCTTAAAAGTGAGTATCCACTTTTAGATATCATAACAGGGTCTACTACTACAATTTCTGGATTATATTTTTTTAAATTTTCAGCTATTTCCAAAATAATCTCAGGGCTTGACACCATACCAATTTTTACACCTTTTGGATAAATATCTTCAAATACAGCCTTTAATTGTCCCTTTATTATATCCTTTGAAAGCTCTTCTACATCAAACACACCTTCTGTATTTTGAGCTGTTATAGCGGTTATAACACTCATTCCATAAGTCCCAATAGCACTAAATGTCTTTAAATCAGCTTGAATCCCAGCTCCTCCTGAACAGTCAGATCCAGCTATTGTAAGTGTTGGAATTTTATAATTTCTCATATCCTACCTCCTAACTAAATTTCATAAAAAAATTCACTACGTTAATGGCGCCAACGAATCATAGATTGCCTTGCTTAAATTAATAAGTTGGAAATTATAAATCATCTAAAAACCAAATAATGTATAATTTCCTGAAAATAAAAAAAGCTGTACCAATAGGTACAGCATACTTTCTATTTTTTAATTATAAATTTTTAAATATACTAAAATTGAGTATATCTAAATAAATTCTAAATAAATAACTTTTTCCGTATGCTTTCCTACGCTGGCATTATCCAGATCAGGTTTGAGGGTCAGTAAAACTTCTCAGCACATGGCTCCCCTAGCACTTATATTTTTGTTGTATCTAATACTAGATTAGTATTTATTTTTTTATTTGTCAATAAAATTTTTTAGATATATAAAAATATATATTTGTTTTAAAATTAAAATTAGCTATATATCTTTGCTATAATCTAAAATTATAAAGCCTTCTTTTTTTAAATTTTCTATAAAATCATTTGGATTTTCTATTATATTTAATTTTTGATATCTACTTTTTTGTTTTATTTTATATTCTAATTTCATAGCTTCACTCTTTGTTTTACATGAAAAATATATCTCTAAATTTGAAAATCCTCTAGATTTGGTATACTTACTGTTTATACCAGTTTGGTGTTCTCTCATTCGCCTCTTTACATCAGTTGTGTAACCAGTGTATAGAGAATTATCCTTGCATCTTATTATATATGTATAGTACATCTTTCCTCCAATATAAATTTTATAAGCTATATATAAATATATAGCTTTTTTTAAAGTTTTAAAATATTTATTTATACAAATTGATGTACTTTTAATTTTTAATTATTAATTAAAAATAGTGCCAGTAAAATTATACTGACACTACTTAATTTCTTACTTTGTTATTCTTCTACGTCGATTGCATTAACTGGACAGCTGTCTCTAGCTTCAACTGTAGCATCTTTGCAATCTTCTGGAACGTCTGAAGTAATAGCTTCTGCATATCCATCATCTGCAAGTGTAAAAACTTCAGAACAAATTGATTCACATAGTCCACATCCTATACATGTATCTTTATCAACACTAGCTTTCATATTAAAACCTCCATAAATCTTTTATAAACTTCTATCTTATTATTTACAGAATATAAATATTAATTCATAAAGTTTTTAATTTTTTTAAATTACATAATCAGCTACATATTCTCCATTATTTTCCACTACATCAAATTTGCGACGTGTTTTTATTTGAGCTGGAATTCCAACTGCTGTACAGTTATCTGGTACATCTTCTAAAACTACGCTATTAGCACCAACTTTGACATTATTTCCAATTGTAACTGGACCTAATATTTTTGCACCCGAGCCTATTACTACATCTGAGCCTATAGTCGGATGTCTTTTAAAGGTATTTTCATTTCCAGTTGCCCCAATTGTAGCGCCTTGATAAATCGTAACTCTGTCTCCTATTATAGCTGTTTCTCCTATAACTACTCCACTTCCGTGATCTATTAATATTCCTTCGCCGATTTGTGCACCTGGATGTATTTCAATTTGTGTAAAAAATCTTGATATTTGAGAGATTAATCTAGCTATAAAAAATCTCTTTTTAGTATAAAAAAAATGCGATATTCTATAC
>OCHO01000521.1_pt1 | contig 31938 bp, 33 predicted proteins | sample 1538441 | NCBI WGS metagenome assembly OCHO01 (sample SAMN04571691, study PRJEB22368) | human gut metagenome | biome: human gut; material: stool | host: Homo sapiens | place: Luxembourg | collected 2012-06-29
GTTCTTCGTACATGAGCAACCACCATCCTTCTTTACTCTATTGTAGTCTAGAGGATAGTCAAAAATGAGTGGTTGAATCTACAATTTTTGATTGATATAAACTGTCATTTGTGATAGACTGGACACAAGATTGATACCATAGAGGCCGTAAGTTAAGAGACTTTCAATAGGATGGAACAGAAAATGATGGATTTAAGTGAAGTTAGTTATAGAGAGATTTTAGATTGCATAGTAGATGCCAGCCTAGGAAGGCTCTCTCCTTATTTTCAGGAATATGCTCGCCATGAAATAGCCTCTCTAGCTAATGCAGATGGAGAATTGCCACAAGCAGCTGTGATCTTGCAAGATGTTCTTGAGCGACTGCTAAATGAAATTCCACAGATTTCAGATGGGGAGTAATAAAAACAGCCATGAGCGTTCATGGTGCTCATGGCTGTGCTTTTCATCCTATCCAATCAGGCTATATAACGGACCTTTTTTCAAGCATGGTGGCCTGCTCATGTGTAAATACAACGGGCTCGCGTTCGCTAGATTCCACGGCCGAAAAAATTCGGACATCGAAATGTTAAGCGTTTCGCAGAGCTTTTCAAAGGTCGGCGAGGGTGGCATAATATTTTTGTGAGATATGGTGATGGGTTTGATTCTGGCTTCATCAGCCAAATTAGTCATCCCCCAATTTGTCAAAGGCCGATGATTCCACAATAGATAGCTATAGGGACTTGATATTGTCAACATCAGTTGACAGATAAAACTCAAAGAATATCCACATTATATAGCTACCAAGGTGTCAAAATAGTTTCATAGAGAAATAATATGTATGTTTGAGAGCAGTCTGAAAAATATAAAAACGCAGTAAGACCTGCTAATAAAAGGTTCCTTGAGGGATACAGGATAGAGGAATACAGTTGGCAGACCGATTCTTATGGTTCCTTGAGGAACGGTTTTAATATTATGCCCTTCCAGGGCTCTGGCCAGCGATTACGGTACATCCCTTTCCTAGACGATTATCTCTAAATTCACAATCAGGTACAGAATTTGCTCTTTTGAAAAGATGTAGTTGTTCCACCCATGCCGAGTGTGGTTTTGATGCCAATTCCACTATACGGAGCAAAAGAAAGCAGCGCATTCCACAGTTCCAAGAGCGGCGGTGCAAGGCGGGCCTCGATCGTTACATTTCCGAGAAAGGACGGAATCCGTGTTTCTTTCAGCAGATAACGTGTTGTATGGAGATTATAATCCACAATATGAAGTCCCTGCTGCAAAGCTTGCAGTGCATCGGAGTCCGCAAGAGCGTATTCCGGGAAAGCCATATTCCAATGCACAGTCAGACTTTGCAGAATCAGATTTTCCTGTGGAAAAATGGTATAACGACCAGCCTGCTTGAAAGCGCAAGGCGACAGAAAAAAGATCTTTGCACGGCTTTCACTGCGGGAACGTCCGGAATAAATCAATTCCTCAGCAGAAACTATCGGAAAGATGCGAGTTTCTAAAACAGGCAGTGTCGATTCATGTAGTGGGATTTCCTTTACGGACTCCAGAACAGGAGAAATTGTTTGCCGAACGACGTCATTCAGCAGGTTGACCGTCCAGATCAAAGAGCTCTTTTCCTGCGAACAGTACAGAGAATGCGAAATGGGATGCTCCCCTTGCAGATGCAGTTGATCTCCGAATTCAGAAGAAAGCTGTGACATCAGCCAGCCATACAGGCGGTAAGCCCAGGCCTGCGGAATGCGAGTGTCTTCGGGAGCAGCCAAAATGAGCTGAATCTGCTGGATCATAAAATATTCACCCCGCAATATCCATAGGGATAAAGCCGAACGCGAAAGCGAGCATATTTCATGGTGTGCGGAGAAATGCCTTTTTCGGAATCGCGTTCATGTTTATGTTTGCGGAACATCTGGGTCATTTGTTCAGTCGTCCAGCGCAGGCCTTCTTTTTCGCCTAGATAGGGGTATGCCAGTGACTTGGCAAAGAAACCGGAACCACCACCCAGAATCAGATAGGGCTGCTGCGGCAGATTGACTGCCCCGCGCGGTGCAGTGAAATGCCGATCGTAGGTCTGCTGATAGTAGTCATCAAACTGCTGGATGGCTTCCAGCAAAGCATCCTTTGTGATGCGGCCCTTTAGCACAGACTGATCCAGCGTTAGTTTGAACTGAATGGCCGTGCCTGGTGCGACGCATTCCCTGCAAAGGTTGATGCTGTGCGTTCCGCCATCTGTTGCGGAGTCTGTCTTTCCGGCAATCATCATGCAGCTATCCGGGATAGAGAGACTGTCCGAAATCTGGATGCCGCGGAAAATGCTGTTGACAGCATCGGAAGCGATGCTTCCGTCTTTCAGGGTACGCAGATGCAGCTGGTTGACGTATTTTTCTTCTGGAAAAGCGGCCCGGCGGCCCGGCGCAAGGCTGTGCCCGGAGGTGCGGTCGGCCAATACGGCATTTAGCAGCCATGCGGTACGCAGAGCACCCTTGATGCTGCTGCCGGGAATATAAGCACGACCCTGCGCGTCCCGCTGGAAAGCATGGATCTCTTTCAACGAGTGCTCAGCGTCCAGAGCATCGCCCACCTCGATTTGATAGCGAGTCAAGGCTTTTAGTTCCGCATCGGAAATGCCGCAGTCTTTGGTTAGGAACGCCCAGAGATTGGACTGCTCACTGAGCATAAACTGACCGTACTTATCCACCAGATCGCGCTCAACCAGAAAGCTGAAAAACTTCTGCTCGTCCAGAAAAGAAACTTTGCCATTGCGAGTGTTGTACATGTACTCTTTTTTGGTATAGCTGCTGCCATTACCAACAAACAGAGGTGCCCATACATTCAGAGTAAGGTCAAAGATCTGCAGATGATCCTGCTGAATCATAATGTCACCCCCATAAAGATCGGCTTGGAATAGCGGTATACCGGATGCACCTCTGACAAATCAACGTCGTACAAAGCACCATGGTAACGGTTTTGCAGAACAGAGCCAGCAGAAAGAGCATACTGTGTCTTTTTCTTCAGCGGAGTTTCCACACGATCGGAGGCCATAAAACCGCTGCGGCGCACCAGCTGGAAGGAGGCACCCTCAAGGGCGTTGTCCAGCTCATCGGTCTGCGGCAGACTAGTACTCAACAGGAGATAAGGCGCATGATCGGCAGAAAGCGCATGATACATCCACTCCGTCTGTTCGTCAAAAGCCTTGTTCAGATAAATCTTGTCTACGACATGAAATTTTCCATAACCAGAGCTGACTTTACCGCCGATGCCGGTAGCGCCCAGCCAATCCAGCAAATACTCCAGATCTTCATCCTGACCATCTTCGGTAAATCCGCAAATGAAATACAGGCCGCAGTCCGGCGCAAAACGGAACAGTCCAACCTGATACGGCATGGTATCCCCCTGCATGGGAACGGCTGCCTTGGTCTGCTCATAGTGGGTGCCAAAGCTTTCCGGTTGCTCGTCAGGGGTAAAATGACCTTCATGCAGGCTTCTGGCGTAGCGGTCGAATTCCAACACAGGGATCCAGGCTAGCTTTTTTACCTTTTTACGCAGGGTGGTTTCTACCTCCTCGGTGGATCCTGACGCGGCAATGGGCTTTGGCAGGTAAAATGTTTCGCCATACCAGGGCATTGTATCGCTGAGCAGGAATTTTCCCTGCCGGACCTGCGCACAAAGCTGTTCTAAGGCTTCTTCTCCGTGCTGGACAAGGGTCTCATGGCAGAGGGCAGAAAACAGGGTATCTGCCCGCAGGGTTTCTTCGGAGGTATAAAGCGACAATGCAGAGTCGGCTCCTCCAAAATGAACAGCTGTGTCAAACTGAAGCTTAAACAGAAAATAGTTCATAACTATCCACCTCATCAAAGAGGGATTTCAGGTGGCTGAGATCCACCTGCGCACCATAGCCTTCCAGCGCAAAGTTTTTCAGGCTGACACGGCCGCTGCCGCGGGAACCATGGCCGCCCAGATAATCCATCTGCAGCAGCTTCATGCCTTTGGCCAGAAGAGAAAGATCTTCCTCGACCTGTGCCGGGTCGATTACATCGTAAACGATGCTGACACCGAACTTTGCACCGGCGATCACACGTTCGATCTGGCGAGGATTGGCCACAGAGTTGGCACGGGAAATTGCGTTTTCGGTCTTGACCTCGGTCACACCCACATTGGAAAGCTCTTTTGCGTTGGACAAAAATGCATCCGCAAACTGCAGGCGGGAACGGCGGACAGGTTCTGAAGAACCGAACAGGCGCAGAATACGCTCATCGTCTTTGTCGAAAGCGGGCATGTTCTCGATATCCTGACAGGTGCTGCGGGCCAGCAGGGTGCGAAGCTTGCCTTTCAGGCTGCTGCCGGGCACGATGGGGTAACCGGTATAAGGGTCGCGTACCACCGGGCTGTCCACAGCGCCGATGGCAGAAAAGACAGAGGAACTACCGATGTGCATACCGGTGCGCACTTCCAAATCGCACCGGATCAGAATTTTTCCATACATATAATTACCCCTCCTTGCCGCCAAAGTAGCGGTGGAAAGCGACCAGCGCTTCCATGTAGTGTGCAAAACGGATCAGATCCGCACGGTCGGTGGAGATACCCTTGAGGTATTCCAGCAGCTTTGTCTGCGCCACAAACGTTTTGACGGTATCATCGCGGCCGCACTCGTAAGCCACCCGCACGCGCATCAGATTGAGCTTCACGGTGCTTTCGGGCAGAAGCTTTTCATCGGTACGGATGTTTTCTGTATTAAAGATATCCGTTACAAGGCTCAGCAGGTTGCGGATCTTGCTGGTGGTCACAGTCTTGCCGCCGCTCATGAGGCTGCGCATGATGCGCTCGGCTTCGTCTACGTAATCTTCCGGTACCTTTTTCGGCGTGATCTCCGGCGGCAACTCTTTCTGCTGACCATAGCTGCTGCGGTTATTGTAGCCGCCGGAATTGCTGCGGTTTCCGTTGTAGCCATTGCTGTTGTATCTGCCCCGGCTGTTGTTATAGCCACCGCCGCCATAGCCGCCGTGGCCGTTATCATTCCATGCTGCCATCTGTGTCGCCACCCTTTCTGTTCTGATAGACATAAATGTAAATTGCCGTGATGAGCTGGTGACGCTGTACAGCATCCAATGCCCAATCCATCATGCTGTGAGAAAATTGCTCGTAGGCTTTGTAATTTGCTGCACTCTTTTTGGGCGAGAGCCGCGCCAGCAGGTAGGCATACCGAGCAAGGTTGATGCGGTCATTCTCGGCTTCCCGCAGCAGCGCCAGCAGATTGTAGAGCATGGCGTTTCCGTGCTCGCTGTCATCCTTGCCGAAGAAGCTTTGTAGGCAGCCGACCTTTTCGGTCAGGACCTTTGTGCGGAAGGTGTCCCACGAGTAGATATGCCCCTGCTCCGGCTGTACCAGCAGATTGCCTGCTGCATCCCGGACGGCTTTGCGTTCCGGCGTGAACAGCGCCACAGCATTCTTGCCGGGCAAATGCTTGGCCGATTCCTCCAGCTCGGCAGTTTCCTCGGCGGAAAGCCGGATGGGGTAGTGGTCATCAAAGATGCCGATGCCGGCGCTGAGGGTCAGTGCTCCGCGGGAAAATGCGATGAAATTGCTCTGGATGCGCTGTGCGGCTTCCAGAACATCGTTCCATGCGCCGATAAGGAACACGTCATCGCCGCCGGCATAAACGATGCTTACCTGTAACCCTTCTAGAATGCTGTTAATGTAGCACTTGAAAAACAGCGACATCTGCCGGGAGAAGGCCGATGTGCGGGATAAGGTAACATAGTGCATCCGTTTGACCGGATCGCGCTCGTTCTCCTGCTCAAACCCAGAGATGAAGGCATGGCCCAGATTGTCCACGTCCATGCGGCACACGGCGATGCGGCGTACGCCCTGGGACTGCCCGGCCAGTTCTTCCATGCTGTTGCTGGCGGCATAGTCGCCCACGTACAGATTGGTGCTGTACGTCAGACCGGTGAACGGTGCATTTTTAGTATACACCCGCGCGATGGGTTCGTCAGAGTTCAGGCGCTTGTGGGCGGAAGCCGGATCGGTGAGGGAAAGATATTCGCTGCTGCCGTCCAGCGCGGGCAGGGTGCAGTCGTCCGCATCGGAAGCCCGGCGGCTGACCACGAACACGGTTTTGTTCTGGATCTTATAGGAAAGATCCACGAATAGCCTGCACCATGGGCACAGGTCATCCTTCAGGTTGGCGCTGGTGCCGCACACCTTGCACTCCCGGCCGTCCGGGTAGGCGGCGGTGCTGTTCAGCAGCCGCAGATCATCGGCGGTATAGCGGTGGAATTTGTGCTGTTCCAGTAAGCGGTTCACCCGGCGGAACAGCTCCTTGTAGGGGCTCTTTTCGGCGGGGGTGTTGGTCAGGTCGCTGCCGGAGCAGGCCGTCCATGCGTTGGCCAGAAACAGCTGTGTGCCGAACTGCTGCTGCAGCCAGCGGTTGAAGCGTTGGTTCCACTGTGCAGCGGTCTGAAGGACTGCCGGCGTATTGGGGAGCAGGGCATAGCAGTGTCCGCCGCCGCTGTAGATCAGGTTGGCGCGGGAAACGCCGCATCCCGTCAGCAACTCGTCCAGATAATGCTCCATGAGCAGTTCCAGGAAGAACGACCGGCTGCGCAGGGAACGCAGGGCGTTTTCGGTGTGGACGGTGTAGAGGAACTTCTGGATACGGGAAAAATCGGCCGTGTAGAGCAGGAAGGCGTCCGTCTGCCGGAACTGGGCTTCCTGCTCAAACAGTGCCTTGTGCAGGTCGGTGATGCCGTTTGCCTGCGTATATGCACTGATGCAGGCAGCAATTGCGGCAGTGGTCTTGGCATGGTCAAACAGGGAAACATCCGGGCTTTCGCCGGTAAAAGTGCTGGAAGGAAAGCAGCTGAGCTGCGTTTCCAGCAGGCCCAGCAGCGAGTTGATCCATTCCGGCTGCGGCTGCAGATCCGGCAGGCACTCTTTCAGCTTGCGCACGGCATCTGCATAGACGGAAGCAGAGAGCGGATGCTGCTTCTGCGGAAGTTTCAGGCTGCCGTCCTGCGGCTGGGCAGGCATCATCCAGCCGGGGTGTGAGCCGTTCAGGTGGGTGAATACCGAGTCCAGCGGCAGATCCCGCCGGAAGGAACTGCTTTCGCCCTCGATCTCCCGGCGGGCTGCCGCAGCGGAAAGGTTGTCGGCAAGATAAACAATGTAAGCGGGGGAGTCCTTGGGCAGTGTGTTCTGCACACTGCCCAGTTCGGAGGTGTGGTGATAGCGTACACAATCCAGAATGGGCTTCCAGTCTGCGCTGGTCAGGATCTCGCGCAGAAATTGATAGCCCTGTGCACTGTGGCTGCCACGCTGCCCGCTTGCACGGTACACGGCTTTACCGGTGTCGTGCAGCAGCCCGCCAAAGGTAGACTGCAAGGTAAGAAGATCCAAAGTATCATCTCCTTTGCGAATGATGAAACGATTGCACAAAAATCTGCAAATAAAATTGGCGGTTTTGTTTCAAATGTTGCTATTTTGCTTTATTATAGCACATCCTGCCGGAATGCAAAAGATGTGCGGGAAAATATTTGAGAGGTTCCGGATGTTCCGCTCAATTCTATACGGGTCGCTGCACAGACAAAGTTAAGGCTGAATAAAAGAAAAATTCCACATCTTTTCCGATGTGGAATTTTTTTTGTTCCCTTACGGGGATCATACTACTAATAATAAAAATATTATTTTACCTGGATAGTTTCCGCGATAGTTTCCGCCCCTTACGGGGATCATACTCCCGTATGATTGAGATTGACCCTGATCCGAAGGGTTTCGCCCCCTGACGGGGATGATACTTTTATAAAGTATGGGGCTAATACACTCACTATGTTTTCGCCCCCTGACGGGGATGATACAACATGAGTCAGGCAGATATCTGCGCTTGTGTGTTTTCGCCCCCTGACGGGGATGATACACTAAATATATCACAAAACATCGAAAAAATGAAGAAACTGAAGCTTGAAAAATATTCACTTTACTGTAATACAATGAATCTGTACGAAAAACCAAATGCAGACACCCGAATCATAAGCTAAGCGCTGCAGTTGATAAAAAAGTCCCTTTTCAGGACGGCGGACTATATCATCGAAACCTGGCAAGTACAAAAACGCTCTGCTTCAGGGCGCTGCTGTCCTGTGCTGGGCAGGCATCATCCAGCCGGGGTGCGAGCCGTTCAGGCGGGTGAACACCGAGTTCAATGGAAGGGCCCCGCCGGGAGGAACTGCTTTCGCCTTCGACCTCCCGGCGGTCTGCGGCGGCAGAAAGATCATCTGCCAGATAAACGATATAGGCCGGGGAATCGGCTGGCAGCGCCTTTGCTGCACCGCGCAGCGCGGCGGCGTGGTGGTAACGCACGCAGTCCAGAACCGGTGCCCAGCCTGCACCGGGCAAAACGCCGTGCAAAAACTGGTAGCCCTGTTCACTGTGGCTGCCGCGCTGCCCACCGGCACGGTACACCGCTTTGCCGGTGTCGTGCAGCAGCCCGCCAAAGGTGGACTGCAGGGTAAGAAGATCTAAAATATCATCTCCTTTACGAACGACGAAACAACTGCACAATAATTTGCAAATAAAATTAGCAATTTTGTTTCAAACGTTACTAGTTTGCTTTATTATAGCACATCCTGCCGGAACGCAAAAGATGCGAGAGAAAATGGTTGAGCGGTTCCAGATGTTCCGCTCAATTCTATACGAGCCACCGCACAGGCAAAGTTAAGGCTGAACAAAAGAAAAATTCCGCATCTTTTCCGATGCGGAATTTTTTGTCCCCTTACGGGGATCACATTTGTCATTATTGGGTTTGGCAACTTGAGAAAGAAGTTTCCGCCCCCTTACGGGGATCATATAGCACAGACACATTACAACCGGACGGCGATAGGGTTCTCGCCCCCTTACGGGGATCATATGAACACTTGAATATTTGGAGGTAACAAGTTATGGTTATCGCCCCCTTACGGGGATAAGTTGTAATGCAACTCGGGCTAATATCAAGTGTAAAGTTCAAAAGTTTTCGTCCCTTGACGGGGAGCATACACTCGTAAAGTATAATGGTGGAACTAAGTCTTATTAGTTTCCGCCCCCTGACGGGGATAATATGTGAAACGGCATATCATGAGGTCGGACATTTATTTTCGCCCCCTGACGGGGATATCATCAATCACGTTAGCGAACTTCCTAAGTGGAGCATGTTATCGCCCCCTTACGGGGATAAGTTGCAATAATCATCTCAAAGACATCGTCACAAAGAGTTTTAGGGAGCTTTCGTCCCCTCACGGGAATAAACTGTAATTCTAAAAACAATATAGCACGTTAGCTGCAAAAATAAAAGATTCTTCCGAATAAAAAGTTAAAAATTGACGGTGCGAACCCTGTACCTGACCGTGGAAAAACAGGCGGCAGAAAAGAAGATTCGCACCTTGAACCGCGGCCTTCAGGACGGCGAACCATACCGTCGGAACCGGGTAAACACGAAAACGCTCTGCTTCAGAGTGCTGCCGTCCGGGGAGATGGTCTCCTGACTCTTACGGAAAGAGCAGGCAGCAAATACCGGGATGCCTTCTCTCTCCAGCCGCAGGACGACCCGGTAGACAAAGGTGAACTCGCCCTGACAGAGCACAGCGTCCGGGTTCATGTGCAGGATGCGGGTGGCATACGCAGATGCCAGCGAGTCCAGTGCCGCCTCATCCGCAGCAGGGTCGATGGCAGGAAAGGCAAGGTCGATCACTTCGCCGTAAGCCTGCGCTGCTGCCTTCTGTTCGGCGCTCCACTGGGCAGACGGATGATTGGTAAAGTTAATGAACATAATACACCCCCTTGTTGCTGCAAAGAGAAAAGCCCACAAATTGCAGATAGTTATGCAAGAAGTTCTAAATTATTTCTTTCTGAAAATGATGTTCATTACATCCGGCGCAACGAGACACATAAAAAGCGTGTACATGGAATGACCGCATCTTTCTTTTTGGTGCTGCTTGGTGTTGCCCCCTTGCGGGGATCATACGCTAAATATAGCACAAAATATCGAAAGAATAAAGGTCTGAAAAAACTTTATTTTATCTTGCATGCAGAACGGCTTCATGATATGATGCAGATAAAAGAAACCGCCCAGGATAAAACTGTAGCAGAATTTCCCGGTGCGAACAAAGTGACCGTATCACAGCGGCATGAGACCTGGTAGCAGAAGCTGCTGCGGATGCGGACAGAACAGGAGGATGTGTAAGATGGAACGCAATGTATTGCTTTTGTATATGAGTCCGTTCGGCAGAAATCCGAATATCCATACCCAAACCAACGAAGCGGCCGTTCAGGAACTAAGAAAGCACAAAGAAGGCCCGGACTACATTCTGGCGCTGTGCAGTGAGTTGGTGCGCACCAAACCTACCGTGCATCTGCCGGACGGAAAAACCTGCACCACTGTAGAGTATTTCCGGGATGTGTTCCTGCCTTCAGTGGACATTCCGGCAGAGCGGCTTGTGGTGATCCCGGTGCCGGACAGCATGGATGATCAAGCGCAGTTCCGGGCGATCTCTTTGCTGCTGGGTAAAATCGAAGCAGAAGATACCCTTTCCATCGACCTTTCTGGTGGTATGCGGGACACTGCCATGCTGCTGGTAACAGCTGCCCGGTGTATGCGGGACCTGCGAGGCGTGGAGACCCGCAGAGTGATCTATTCTGAGCTGTGCCCGGACGGGACTTCCCGCATCCACGACAGCAGTATGCTGTACAATTTATTCGACCTGATCACAGCAATGGACGAATTCTTTTCTACCGGAACAGCACAAAAGCTGAAAAATTACTTGCAGAGCGAAGGCGAAAACGACCCGGTTCTGCACACGCTGCTGACATGCATCAATCGATTCTCGGATGATCTGGCTTTGTGCCGGGTGCAGGCACTGAACGAAGATCTGCGTCAGATCGCACAGGCATTACAGACACCGCCTAAAGAGAGCAAGACCCTGATCAGCCTGTTTTTTCATCTGTTGAATGATCGTTTCCGTATGGAATTCGAAGGTCTGCTGGCATCACAGGAAAATAACCGGAGGGCTTTGGATAAGCTGCCAGAACTGGTGAGCTGGTGTGCAAAGCATGGGTTATATCAGCAGGCGTTGACATTGCTGTGTGAGCAGATGCCGGAGTATATTTGCAGCCATATTTTTTTACAGCCTACGGAAAGCGGGTTCAAATATTTGGAAACACGGAAAGAGAACAAAGGGAAACCATGGGTGTATCCATTGTTTCATTTCCATTTCTGCCGGATGGCTCTGCTGCAGCTAAAACTCCCCTATACGGTAGATTTGCGTTTGAACAGAAACAGAGGAAATGAGGACGGTAATATATTGTTTGGCGTGGCAAGTGCAGAAGAGGTCCACGACTATGTGAATGAGGCAATTGATTTTGGGCAATTGGTCATAGACCATAAGGTACAGCGACAGGTCGAAGGAGCGGCAATGCTTTATCAAAGGGTGATACATTACCGCAATCAGGTCAACCATGCAAACGATACCTCTTTTGGCTTGCAGAGCGACCGCATTCTCCCGCTGGACATTGCTCACATTGAGCAGCTCCTGCAGGATGTGACGGACTACCTGCAGGAGATTCGTCCCATGAGGCCAAATGTTCCTCAGGGTGTTAAGGCGCTTCCTGTTACAATGACCATCCCCGCAGGCACGATACCTGTCCTGTAACCTGTAAATAGAATAAGGATAAAACAAAGCACCTCCGCTGTTGGCAAAACGCCAGTGACGGAGGTGCTTTGTTGTCCCCTTGCGGGGATAAGTTGTAATGTGGTGACCAGTGGGTGGTATCACAGAACAGCGAGTTTCCGTCCCCTTGCGGGGATAAGTTGTAATAAGTGAGTATTATGAGACGGCTCGTTGTTACAAGTTTCCGTCCCCTTACGGGGATAAGTTGTAATGGCAAACTTCTCTAAAAAACATCGAAAAAGGTCTGTCGAAGCTGAGCAAATATACATTACACTCGTATTATACATTGAGTTGCATGAAAAGAAAAGTGCATTTGGGGCAAAATACTGTTTTTCTGTGGTGCGAACCGGAGGTTTTCAGGATGGCTACGGTTTGTGCCGTGAGGAGGTTCGCACTGCCCTATGAAAGGAAAAGCACAAAAGGCGGCGTTTCAAGAACGCAACACGCTCATATTTCCCAGTACAGAGCCTCCAGAAAAAATCAACAGTTCTGTTCTGCGTTTGCTGTTGTAACATCAGTTCTGTGCCATATAGGCCGCAATGCGATCGTAGTATTCCTGCACACCGGCAGCGGCATAAGCGCGGCTGTCCGTTTCCATGGCCTGTGCGGCATAGGCGCTGTAGTCTTTTTCCGGATCCACCGGCTGCGCCACCTCATTGGCATAATCGGCTGCATCGCGGAAAAGCCGCAGCCGCTGCAGTTCCGGGTCTGCGGAGGTGTACACCTCTGCAAGGCGATGTTCGTAACAATGGTAGATCTCGTGCAGCAGGGTGTCCAGCACTTCTTCCACCGGGTCATTTTCCAGATGTTCGATGCTGATGCTGATGGCCCGGCTGCTGTCATCGTAGCTGCCCAGCGTGTTTTCCGGAAGGTTCGCACCGCTCACCGTGACGGCACAGGGCAGGCCCAGATAATACACCTCGATGTTGCAGATCGTCTGCATCGTGTCGATGCGCTGGGCCGTGGTAAGGTCCTGCCAGACCTCGGGCTGCAGCTTCAGCACCTCACTGATGTTCGAGGCAATGGTCTGCGCCTGCGCTTCATCCACGGCCGATGCCTGTGCTTTTACTGCGGCGGGAAACAGCTCCCCTTCCAGAAACGCATGCCACCCTACACTGCCGATTAGGCAGACACTGGCCGAGACTGCCGTACACACCATCAGGTACTTCCAGCGGGAGACCCTTGCCTGGAAACGGCGGCGCGAGAGCCGCCTGCCCCAGAACATCACGGCGGTAAGGCCCATTGCCAGCACAGCCGTCGGCACCAGGATCAGCAGGATGCGTGTGCGGAAGGTCTTTGCGTATGCCAGCACCGTGTATAGCCCAAACGGCAGGAAGACGCAGGCTGAAGAGATCCACCCGTTTTTTCTGCGGCGGAAGCCAAGGCTGAGCGCAAGCACCGCAGCCGCCGTTAACCACAAAAGAATGTGCAGCGATGCTTTGCGTTCAAGCCCCGCCAGCGGGCGGAACAGCAGGCTGCGGTACCATATATAGCCCACCACGAATTTCCAGAAAACACTGTACAGGTATCCCCCCAGCGTCATCGTCGAACGATCCTGCATTGCTCCACATCCCCTTCTTTCCTTTTTCAGTCCTCTTCCCCCGGGCCAAAAAGCTCGTCGAATTTTTTTTCCAGCATCTGACCAAGGTCATCTTCCCGGGCGGTGCCCGGCTTACAGCCTGCGGCACTGCGGGTCTCGTACCGTTCCACCGGGGCACGCAGTTCCAGCACGAACTTTTTGTGTGCGGACATTCTCATAGCTCATCACCTCCAAAGCGTCTGCGGCCGGTGCGGTCATTGCTGCAACTGAGATACTCCTGGTATTCCCGGCTGTTCAGGGTGTCGTAGCGGGGCAGGCATGCCGGCCGACACCCTGACCTCATTACGAACACCTTACCCATCGGTGCATAGAGCACCTCGTCGTATGGCAGATCCATCCGTTTGGAGACGATCTCACAGGAGCGGTTATCGAACCCGCCGGGGAAGTAAGCGTATACTGCACAGTTCTGCCGAATGACGGCAGCTTCTTCTTTGTACATAGCTTCCAGCTGTTGCTCCGACTGCAGCAGCAGAATGGCCGAAAGCCCTGCCGAGCGGAACAGGCTGATGTCGCTGGCAAAGCCCTGAATAGGGGCCGTGCAGGCGAAATCATCAAAGATGTAGCGCACTTCCCGGGGCAGCTCGCCGCCGGGACAACTGGCCGCATATCGGAGCAGTTGCTGCTCCGTGCTGCGGTAGAACAGGTTCGCATAGTATTGCTGTGCGGTGTCTGCCGCCGAGGTGATCACCAGCAGTGCTTCCTTGCGGCTTGCAAAACGCACAGGGTCGAACTGCGGTTTTTCTCGCATCATGCGGCGGATGGACTCCGGGAATACGGTGCTCAAGGCACCCGCCAGAGTATCCCGCACGCAGGATGCCGTGCGTTCTGGCAAGCTGCGCCAGCTGTTGAACTCCCGCACCGCAAAGCACCCCGGCGAGGCCTTTTCCAGCCGCTGGAACATCCCATACAGCTCCGGCTCAACGCCATAGGCATTTTCGCAAGGAATGGTCTTGTCGAACAGTGCCAGCACATCGGCCATGCCGGGCATACGGCTGCCTTTGGAGGTCATGAAGCAGCCAGCGATTAGGCCCGAGAGCAGCTGCTTTGCCTTGACCTGCCAGTAATCATCCACGCTCTTGCGGATGGACATATCCACGATGGCTGCCGACAGTGCCTCGATGTCCGCGTAACTCTCGATGGAAGCAATGGGGTCGTAGCTGAGGGTGCTCTTCTTGGGGTGTGCCGCATTCAGGATGTGCACCGTGTAGTTTTTGCGCTTGAGGTACTCTGCCATAAGGTAGGCGTCCCGCTCTTTTGCATAGCTCAGGATCGGGTTGCTGCAGTGCATCCGGGCCACTGTGGGCAGGATCACGCTAGTACTTTTGCCGCAGCCGGTGGTGCCCACGATCAGCGCATTTGCGTTGGGGCGAGTGCGGCCCACCTCGTCACCGGACAGCACACAGTCTTCCGCCACAACAAGAGAATCTCGTTTCATCGTACTCTCCTTTACACTCGGTCCACAACACGGTCGCAGATTCCAAAGGCCACAGCCTCGTCCGCTTTCATGAAGTTGTCGTAACCAATGGCCGCTTCGATCTCTTCCACCCGGTGGCCGGTGTCCCGTGCCAGCAGGCCGGTCAGTTCTCGCTTGGTGGTCAAAATGGATTCTGCCGTTTTCTGGATGGAGGATGCACTGCCGCATACCCCGCCCGAAGCGGAAGCAATCTGCGGTTCATGGATCATGACCATGCTGTGCCGCAGGATAAAGCGGTGGCCACGTCTGCCACCGGCCAAAATCACCGCCGCCATGCTGGCCGCCAACTCCACACAGTACAGGTCGATGGGCACAGTCATGCCCTTCAGCTGGTCGTAAAGGGCAAGGCCCGCCTGCACGGTGCCGCCGGGCGAGGTGATGATGAGCTTGATGGGGGCTGTGGCATCCGCGCTTTCCAGAAACAGAAGCTGCTGGATGATGGCGTTGACCGTGCTGGTGTTGATCTCACCGGTCAGGAACACCGTCCGCTGCGCCAAAAGCATGGCATCCAGCGGAAAGCTCTGGGTGCCGCTGCTGCTTTTTTGAATCACTTGCATAGTAATTTACTCCTATTTGTTTTTTCTGGACCCAGTATACCGGCTTTGCCGTGCAATGTGTATCACCCAGCGGTTTACAACCCCGGGTGCTGCATTTCCGGTGCGCTGATCAGCCCCGCATACCCGCGCAGCAATTTCAGAATCTTCTTCTCCGGGTCGGGCTCTTCCGGGTCGATGTGCTGCTGGGCATAGATGCGGAGCGTGCCCTCCCCTGTGGGTTCCACCCCCACAGCGGCTCCGTTCCGGGAGGGGTCGCGACACTCCATGCGGCGTCCCTTCTCCCACCCGGCGGCATCTACCAGCCGCCAGCACCGCAGCGTGCCGTCCACACTAGCGTACAAATCAAAGCTCAGCCCGCCGGGCAGGGTGCAGAAATACAGGGTGCCCTGTGCCCGGGGCAGCTGCCGCAGGGTGATCTGCAGCTGCCGGGCAGCTGCTTCCACGGCCCACGCCGGGAACTTCTGCGCCGCGGCCATCAGACGAAACTCCCTGCGATGCGGGCCTGCTCTTCGGTGGGCACATAGCGTTCCCCCAAACCTGCACGGTACAGCTCTGCCAGCGCTTCGCGCAGCAGGGCAGCACGTTCCGGTTTGAGCACACCGCCTGCGCGGGCCTGCTCGATGCGCAACTGCCCCACAAGGCTGATCGCCTTCTGGTGCAGAAAATACGCTTTCAGGTCTGCGGGGTCGATGATTTCCAGCCCCCTGCGCAGGTAATCGCGGTAATATTCGTCGGTCTTTTCTTCCGGGATGCCGCTGCACTGCAGATACTCCCGGATGCCCGCCTCGGCGGTCTTCATCTCCTCCTGGCTATAAAAGACAACGCCTTTTGCTGCCATATAATCAAATACCAGATCGATCATCATTTTTTGCTCCTCTCTGCCATCCGGGCCAGGATCTCCTGTGCCTCGCGGGTGGCGGCCACACGTTCGGTATAGTCATCGGAAATGGCACGATCCAGGCAGCTGCGTAGGTTGTCGAACACTTTATCCCCTGCCAGTTCGTTCACCTTGTCTTCCAGTGCCTTCATGTTGCCGCCAAAGAAGGCTTCCTTCATGGGCGCTTCGCCCACCTGCCCTTCCAGCGCTGTGCACAGGTCTGTGGCATGGCCGTAGATCTGCTGGCGCTGGGCGGCAAGGGCGCGTTCCTGGCTAACCTTGGCCAGCTCCCGGTTTGTGTACATGGTCGTGATACCCTCGTTCATTCCTCTGCCTTTCTCTGCATAGTTGGAAATCTCGCCGTTCTTATCCGACTTGAACCAGGATGCCTGACGGGTGCCCACGGTATTGTAGACCGTGTAGCCGCCCTTTGACGGCTCGGGCACGATGATCTCCCGGTTGAAGCTACTGCAGTGCACCGTCTCATGGATGGCGGAGCGTTCCAGCTGGTTTTTGCTGGTGGCAAGCAGCTGGATCGAACTTTTCCCTTCACTGTAGCGGTAGCCGCCGGTCACCCCCTCGCCAAGGTCCTGCACCACCCGGATGCTGTCTGCGCCCCGGCTGACCCGGTCCGCATCCTTGGGCGAAAAGTAGGCCCCGTTCTCCTGCAGAATACTGGCGATGGTGCTCTGGTGGATGACCTCGGCCTGCTGCTGCGGGCTGAGCTCCTGCACCTCTGCCGCCGGGGCTGGGGCAATCTCGGCTGCCGGCGCGGCAGGCGGCACTTCACCGCCCTCGCCCGGCTGGCCGGTCTCAAGGTTCCCGCCCGCAAGGCCCTCGGCCGTGCCAGAGCCGGTCTGGCCCGTCTCGCTGCCCGTTTCGAGGGTGTTCATTTCGTCGTTCTCGGCGCTGCCGCCGCTGATCTCACTCATGCAGTTCCTCCTTTCAGGTGGTTATGGTATGCGGTCACGATCTGCCGGCTCTCGCCCAGCGGCACCCCGGCTCTGGCCAGCATCTCGCCCAGCAGGCAGAGCTTTGTGGGCGCTGCCGCCGTGATGCGCAGCTGCTGCAGCATCTGCTCAATGTTCTCCGCAAGCACCGGGATGTTGTAGGGGTCGGCACGGATGCGGGCCAGATGGTACTGCATCTGCCCGGCATCCAGCGGGGCCAGCAGGCTCTGCACGGCGCTCTTCCTGCAGCGGAAGCGGCTGCCGCACACAAGGCAGGCGGCCGTGGTGCTTTGCGGTGCAGCGGCCTTTGCCACCTGTACATGGAACACCCCCGAGGTGCCGCGCACCGTCAGCAGGGATTCGCCGGGCTGGAAGGCGTGCAAGGCACGGCGTTGCAGAACCGAAAGGTTCATCACGCCGCCCATGCAGCTGCGATCCTCGCTGGAATCCATGCCAAGGCACAGTTTGACGGCCGTGTTCGCCATGACCGAGTCAGGCATCAGCGAAGGGCGCTGGTCGCTGAGGACAAGGCCAGTGCCGCTGGCGCGGATCTCGGCAAACATCTTGTCGAAGGCCAGGTTGGAGCGTGCCAGCGCGCTGTCCTCGGTGTCGGTCTTGCGGAACACATTGTGGGCCTCTTCCAGCACGATGAGCCGCTGCAGTGCCGAAGACTCGGGCAGCCGCTGCAGGTAGGACCGGAAGCGGAACATCAGGATGTTCATGAGGAAGGCCGTGGCTTCCTCCGAGAAGTCGGCCAGTTCCAGAACGGTGGGCACCGTGAGCAACTGCTTTGCCGTCATGCCGAAGGGTTCGGCGAACACGCGGCCCAGTGCACCGCTTGTCATGGTCTCGGCGCGCAGTTCCAGCGCACCGGTCAGGTTCTGGCGCACCTCGGGCCCATAGCGGGCGTGGTGGGCGACATAGTCCTCCACCCCGGCCAGCACATCGGCAAAAGTCGGGAAGGGCTTTGCCGGGTCGGTATAGGCCGCCATGCCGTACTCCCAGCCAAAGCGGTGGTAGGTCTGCTGCAGCAGGCCGCTGAATGCCTCCGGGATGGGGTGCTCCGCACCGGTGGAAGCCGTCAGCGCCAGTGTAACGGCGGCGGCATGGTTCTCTATGAGCGTACCGTCTTCCGGGCGCAGCGGATTGATGCGCAGCAATGGGCCATCAGCACCGGAGGTATAGACCATGAGCGAAGGGATCTGCCCCAGCAGGGCGTTATACTCCTTCTTGGCCGCTTCCAGCACCACGAAGGGGGTCTGCTGCCGGGTCCACAGGTCCACCAGCAGGTTTTTCACCAGCGTGGTCTTGCCGGTGCAGCAGGCCCCGAACACCGCTGTGTGGCACAGCAGCGCCGAGAACGGGATCACTGCCGGTGCACCGCTGCCCAGCACGCGGCCCGCCGTGACGCCTGCCGCCGTGATGGGGCGCACCACCGGGAACAGTTCCCGGCAGCTTTCGTCCTCCACAGGGTTCTGTACATAGAACCCCGGGCAGGCACAGGTGGGCGGCACGCAGAAGGATGCCGCTGCTTCGGCGCTCTGCAGGCTTGCCGCATAGACTGCGGCGGCGGTGCCGTCGGGCAGGCGTACCGCTGCGCGGGGGATGGCAAGGCAGGTCTCCGGGTAGCGGAAATCCCCCTGCAGGTCAAAGCAGCGAATAGGCTCAAAACCCGGCTGCTCTTCCCGCCCGGCAAGGCATGCGCGGATGATACCGGCAAGCTGCAGGTAGTCGGCGCGGCTGTCCGCACCAAAACGGATCACCGCCTGCACAAGGCCGGTGCTGCGGGCCTTTTCCAGCAGCGTAATCTCTTCCTGCACGGCGTCCAGCGCCGCAGCCACATTCTGCACCGGCACCTCCACCGTGCGGCGGGAAGCGCTGCCACACACCCGGGGGAACGCCTTGCAGGGTTCAAGCTGTCGGGCAAGGCGGCGGTCATCTTCCAGCAGGGCCTGAATGTCGGCATCCGCTGCAGGCAGGGCGATGCAGGCCGCGTAGCAGCGGTCCAGCCCTGACGAAGCCAGTGCTTCGGCCACGCCATCAGCGGCAAAGGTGCCCAGGAACAGCCCCGAACAGCGGTAGCCGCCGCTGAACCAGGACGCCTGCGGTCTGGTCTCACATTCTGGCAAAAGCGACTGGAACAATGCTGCATTGTCGATGCTGCTGCCGTAGAAGGCGGCTGTACTGCCGTGGTCCGTGCGGAACACGAACGCCGAAGCGGCACCGCTCTGGTGGGCGGCACGCAGCCACCGCGCTGCAGCCTTTTGCAGCAGGGCCTTGCCTGCTTCGGGCGGGCCGCTCATGCGGAAGCCGCACAGCTGCGTCCAGTGGGAGATGGTGGGGAAAAACGCGCCTGCGTCCACCTGCATGGCGTCAGCGTCGGCCAGACCGCGGTTCTGCTTGAGGGCAAGGATCTGGTCGGCCAGCGTCATGGCGCGGCGCAGTTCAGTGCTGTAGGGGTTCATGGCTTACCTCCTTCTTCTACGGTTGGGGAATACGCTCCGGAATAAGATCCAGAAGCCAATCAGCATGATGATCAGGGGCATGCAGGCCGTGAGCAGTGCCAGCAGGAATGCCGCTACCGCCCCAGAGCGGAACAGGTAGACCACCGTGCAGGCAAGGGCCGCAAGCAGTGCTGCCAGTAGCCCCAGCGCCAGCCAAATAGCTGCGGCGCTGAGCTGCAGCCCGGGCTTCACCTCTGAGCCGGTGGTAAGGTTGTAGATGGACTTTACCACCCGGCGGCCGCCCTGCTCCTTTGCCCGGATGTGCACCTCGTCGCCAATCTGGATGCGCCCCAGACAGTTGCCGTACAGGCAGAAGTCCGTCACCTCGCTGGGCACCCCGTCGGTGATGGGCTCGATCCGGACGGTGTATTCCAGCGTCTGATGGGCGAACTGATACGGTTCTCCGCGCACCAGCGCGTTGAACAGCTTGTGCGCCCGGCTGTAAAACACAGCCTGATGGTCCAGCTCCAGAACGCGGCCAGTGCAGGTGATGCCGCCCCGGCCGTGCTGCACGAACACCGGCTCTGCCTGTGCCTGCGGCGGGCTGACAAGGGGCGAAAGCGGCAGGCTCACCCGGGGAGGGGCGGCAGGTGCCGTATCCTGTACCAGAACGCTGTGGCAGAAGGGGCAGCGGGTCTTGGCGTCGCCGAAGAAGAACTCCGAACGGCAGTCCGGGTTTGGACATCGTTTCATCGTGCCTTCTCCTTTCAGCCGAACCGCTTGCCGGTGGCGATGTACTCCTGCACACTGTCCGCCCACAGCCGGGACACCGACTGCATTTCGGTCAGGCTCGATATGGGTGAATCCCAGCAGACCCAGTGGTTGCCGTTTGCATCGCTCCAGCGGTGGGTGCTGTGGCCGTCGCTGGGGCGGTTGCCCAGACTGGGCATCCGCAGAATGTACGCACGCCAGGTGTTTGCATGGACGTTGTTGTCGTAGACCCACTTGTAGTTGAACTGATACTCACGGTCTGCACGGCCATGTGCATCGTTGGCAAAGTAGATCATGGGGCCGGTCTCGCCGTGGGGGTCGCGCCGGGCCGCTGCCGCCGCAGCAGCAGCCTGCTCCGGGTGCCGGTTCTTCTGATAGATCAGGTACCCCACTCTGCTCGCAGCCACCACAAAGATCGCCAAAAGCACCCAGCCAACAAGTTCTTCCATAAACGCTTCCTCCCAAAACAACTTCAATAAAGATAGGTCAGGCTCCGCAGGAACACCTTCATGTCGGTATAATCCAGAAACTTCAGTGTTCCAGCCTTCAGCCAGCTTTTCAGCAGCTGGGAGGCTGCCGGGCAGCTGCAGGTGAGCCCTTTGTCGATGAACAGCGCATAGCCTTCCTGCTCCTTCTCGAAGCCGATCCGTCCACAGGGGCGGCTGAACGAGGAAGGAAAGGTGCACTTCTCGTAGACATGGCACCGATCATCGTTCAGGGACTGCTTGAGCATCTCGTACTGCGCATCGGTTCCCAAAACGAACTCCTTCATAGGCATTTCTCCTTTCTGGCTGCACATTTGCTGTGCTTTGGTCCCAGTATAAAATTTATCCCGGCTGCTTTGAACTAACCGCTGGTTTACACCGCGCAAAAAAGAAAAACGGCCTGCAGACAGGTTGGCCACCCTGTCTGCAGGCCGCTGTGCTCAAAGCCGCCATAAGGCGCTTTGCGATCATCTCCTTTCGTTATTATCTGTCAGACGAATGACCAAGCGAGTTCCGACACCAGATGCCCATCATGGATCAGCATATTGAGCTGCCTTCCATCCTCGCGAGGCCAGATGGCCTTCTGATCCTGCTTGATCAGAACATCGGCCCTTTCCCCATTCTCCAGAAGCAGAGTCACCTTCTGCCAGCCCTCTGACGGGTCACTCTGCTGTTCATCCCGCAAGCTCGTCTGCTGCTCGCCGCCATGGAAGCCGCCGCCGGGCAGGCTCGTCTGCTGCTCGCCGCCATGGAAGCCGCCGCCGGGCAAGCTCGTCTGCTGCTCGCCGCCATGGAAGCCGCCGCCGGGCAGGCTCGTCTGCTGCTCGCCGCCATGGAAGCCGCCGCCGGGCAAGCTCGTCTGCTGCTCGCCGCCATGGAAGCCGCCGCCGGGCAAGCTCGTCTGCTGCTCGCCGCCATGGAAGCCGCCGCCGGGCAAGTTCGCCTGCTGCTCGCCGCCGTGGAAGCCGCCGCCGGGCAGCTGGTTACGGGCGTTCATAGTTTCGTTCTTCATCTTCGTTTCCTCCTTGGTATTGTAGGTGTGGATGCGGACCATTTCTGTGTTTGCCATAGGGCAAAGTCCTCCGTTTTGTGTGACCGCTGGGCTTGGCACCCCGAGTTGGGTACCAGACCGGCGGAAGTGTATCTTTCAGCATAAGACTTGTGAAGCCTTATGTTGTTTGTATTATAAGCCTCCTGCGCCGGGGAAGGAATCGACCGCTGGTTTACAGGGCCTTTTGTTTCAGCCACCGGTTTGCGGCACAAAAAGCTCTCAGGTGTCGAAGCGGATGGTGCGGGTGTCCAGCCCTGCCCAGTCCACCTGCAGATGGCGCAGGTCGCCGGTGCCGCCGCACATCTTGCAGGGCTTTGCACCGAACTCAGGCCGATCCGGGTGCTGGGGCACCCAGAGCGTCTCGTCCATGTAGGCAAAGCGCCCGGCGTCCCCGCCCAGCACCTGATCGAACAGCTGGATGCCCAGCTGTTCCTTGAGGTCCGGGGCAAGGCGGATCCACACGAAGTTGCGGTCTTTCACCGCGTCCAGCATCGTGTTGAAGGGGCTGCCGGGGGCCTCGTGGTACAGCAGGAGCATCAGAGCCAGATACCCCTTTGTGGCGTTCATCCGCTCGGTGGCGAAGATGGGGCAGGCCGAGGAGTCCACGTCGTTCTGGTAGCCCTGTTCGTATTGCTCGAACCGGCTGCGCAGCAAACAACGGGGGCAGCTGGCCGTCACACCGGGGTATAAGAAGATCAGCTCCGCAGCCGCGCCATGTGCGTACATCATGGCTGCCAGATAGGGTGTGCCGTACTTCAGCGCCAGCATGGAGGAGCGTTTCTGGGCTGCGAAGTTATCAGTGCAGCCAAGGATCAGGTAATCGGTGGCCTTGCGCCCGGGGAAGCGGTCCAGATATGCCTTGAACGCTTCATCGCTCATGGCATCATCCAGCGCACGCGGGATGCAGAGCACCTGTGCGTCCGGGTTGATATCGCGGATGCGGTCGCGGATCACCTCGACCTTTTTGCGGCCCATCTCGGAGATGAACACGGCCTGCGTCGCCACATTGGAGGGGCTGACGATGTCCGGGTCCATAAGGATGAAGTTGCGCAAGCCCGAGCGGGCGCAGTTTTCCAAGAAACTGCGTGCGCCGCCCACGCCAATGCAGACCACTACTTTCTGCTCCAGCACCTTCTGGGGGTAGAGCGAACGCACCTTGCCGAAGTAATCCGGGGTCTCGGCAGGCTGTGCGGGGGCCTTGGCTGCAGGGTCTTCGGCAGGCGTTTCAGGCTGCTCCTGTGCTTCCAGCGAAGCGCGGTATGCGTCCATCTCCGCCACAGAGTATTCCCTGTGCCACGGGGCAAACGTGCACAGTGCATAGCGGCTGCCGCTTTCCGCCCGCAGCACATGATCCAGATCCACGGTCAGAGCATCGCCCTTGAGGTGCACGATGTAGAAATACAGCGTGAACAGCCCCTTGCGGGCAGGCCGAAGGATAGGCAGGTAGAAGAAGTCCTGCTCAAAGAAGCGCAGATGGATCAGCGCCGTGGAAATATCGTGGTAGGACGGGCGGATGCAGCCGCGGGGGTGGCTGTGGTAGATGCCGGTAACACGGTACCCTTTCTCGGCCCAGTCGTGGAACACCTTTGTCATGGAATCCACATCGTAGTAGAAGGTGCCCGGCGTGTTGCGGGAGAGGGTGTCGAAGTGGCACAGGTCCACCAGCGCCATATCCCCGGTGCTGCCCATCATGCCGCCGGTCTCGGGGGCGTAGCGGCCCACATTGCTGCGGAAGTCCGCCAGCACCTGACGGGAAAAGCGGACCGTAGGCTCAGCCGGTTTTTCCGGGCAGGGCAGCTGATTCTGGCTCTCCTGCGCAGGGTCGCTTGCCAGCTGGCGGGCCAGACGGTCGGCAGAGCTGCATGCAAGGCTGCGCACTGCGGCAGCACCGGCTTCAATGTTTGCAAAGAACTCGTTACGCATGGTATTCTCCTCTCTCTTAAGCAAGATCGAACTGGATCTTGCGCAGTGAACCGCTGAGGGCTGCCGACTTCCCGGCCAGAACCTCCTGTGGGTGGCTCAGCTGCAGGTGCAGCAGCTGCCGACCCACCGTTGCCCGGACGTTCCCGGCACGGCTCCGGGCACCATAGGCGGTGTCGAAGTCCAGGAACTCGTTGAGCAGTGCCGGGTCGATGGAGCGCAGCTTGATGTCGTAATTCGCCAGCTCCTGACGAATAAACTTGATCACGATGCGCGCATTGGCCTCGGGGCTAAGCTCCTGGTAGACGATGTAGTTGGCGATCTTGCCGCTGATCTCGGGCCGGTGGCAGTATTTGGTGAAAGCATCGCGACAGATCTCGGTGCGCTCGAAGTCACCGGCTGCCCGGTACTTCTCCATCGGGATGGGAAGGTTCGAGGTGAAGATTAGGATGCAGCGGCTCAGGTCGATGGCGGGCGAATTGTCCGCCATGCCAAGCCTGCCGGTATCAATGGCCTCCATCAGCCCTTCCACCACCTTCGGGTCGCTCTTCTCGATCTCGTCGATGACGATGATCTGGTACGGGTTCTGCCGCACGGGGTCCAGCACAGTGGGCTGGCCGTGGCCGACGTAGCCCGGAGGCGCGCCGAAAAAGCGGTTCACGGTGTGGGAGCTTGCAAACTCGCTGCCCGCGACCTCGATGCAGCCGTACTCGGTGCCGTAGATCCCGGTCATGATTTCCGCCAGCGACTTCGCAGTCTCGGACTTGCCGGTTGCCGTGGGGCCAAGCAGCATCACGGTGAGAATCTTCTCCTTCTTGCGCATCTTGTGCACCGCCACCAGCTCCGCGATGTCGTTCAGGGCATCATCCTGCCCAAAGACATGCTTCTTGAGCGGACCGCTGATCTTTTCCGGGTCCACAAGTTGGGGCTGCTCCCGCTTTTCCCGCTGCTCCAGCACCGCTGCCATGTCCACCACATCGTCCTCCGAAGGCGTTTCCTCTGCCACAGGGGGTGTTGCCTGCGCTCTGTCAGGCTCCGCACCAGCGGAAGGGGCCGCTGCACCAAACAGGGGCTGCAGCCCCTGCAGGAACTCTATCATGTCCTGCATGCAGACAAAGCGTGCCTCGCCCTGCTCCAGCAGTCTGCAGAACGCCGGGTCCTGGGCCGTGGTCTGGATGCCGTAGTCGATGTAGAGGATATGGACGCTGCTGTTCTTTTCAAAGCCCAGCCGCGCCGTGCCCGGCGTACAGCCGGGCGGCAGCACGCAGTGCTCAAACACATGGCAGCGGCCATCGGCCAGCAGTGCTTCCAGCCAGTCGAACTGTGCAGCCGTGCCAAAGACAAATTCTTTCATTGCTAGCTCCTTTCAGCCGAAGAAGGCACCGATCAGTGCCAGAACGATTGCAATGGCGACCACCCAGCACACCACGGTGGCCACCGAGTAAGCCACCGGGAGAATGAAGAACCCTCCGATCAGGAATGCGCAGGACACGCCAATGCTGCCCGAGATGGTGCGGCAGGTGCAGATCTTCCATGCGGCCACTCCGATGTAGACCAGTACCAGCGCAATGGTGGTGAACTCAATGAAGCTGCTCATAAAGCATCCTCCTTTCAGGCTGCGTCCCGCTCGCCGTCAAAGCGGCGGGCAGGCACTGCTTCCAGCAGCTCGTCGGCGGCTTTTGCTGCACCTAGCTCGTACTGGCACACATACTCGATCTGTGCAGGCAGACGCTGGAACAGTTTGTTCAGCAAAAAGTTGCTGTGGTCCGCACGGGAAGTGTAGAGCTGACCGAGGGTGATGCTGTGGGTCATGCAGGTGTCTTCATCGCAGACCAGACGGCCGTTCGCTTCAAAGAAGCGGTAGACAGTGGCTGCGTATTTCTTCATGCTGAGCAGGTAGGCGGTCTCCTTGCTGCCAGCAGGCTGGTAGTAGAAGTTGTGTGCGCCAACATACCGCACCGGTCTTCCGGGTCTCTTTGCCAGCGGTGCACGCACGGTGACACAGAGGATGCGGTCTTTATCATTCTTGCAACTGATGTTTTTCATGGTGATTTCCTCCTTGCGTTTCCAGCTTGTATGCGGCTTTGTTTCGGCTGTCTTGCGACCGCGCCGTGATCATGGTCAAAGTATACTGCCGATGCCAAAAAAGCACTATATACCAGCGGTTAACCCCGTGCAAAGCACTCTGCAACGCAAAAAACGCCGCAGGCATGAAACCTGCGGCGTTCAATAGAAGATCATAATAAAAAACGACGGGCTGATCCCCGTCTGCGGCCTCCCTTGCGGACTGCCGGTAAGTACAGATCAGCTCGTCGAGCGTGCAGCCGTACAGCTCCCGCAGGAACACCAGGTGCGACAGAGTTGGCAGTTTTTTGCCGCTCTCCCACATGCTGATGCTCACCCGGGAAGCCGGGTCGCCTCCATCCGTCAGAATGCCCGAGAGCCCTTCCTGCGTCAGGTGGTTGGCGTTGCGGTACTGCTTCAGCCTTGCGCCAGTTGCAGCAGGGTCCACCCCCATAAGCCATGCGGTTGCATAATTCACGGTAAGTTTGTTTTCCATGATCTTTCCTCCTGATCGTTTTTTGACGTGTGAGCCTTGAGGCCCCGAAAAAACTTCACGCTACGATCAATGGAAAGATCAGCCCTGTGTAACTGCCTGTAGTCTAGCATATGCCAAACGTCCTTGTCAAGAAAGAAGCAGGCCCTGTAAACCAGTGGTTTACAGAGCCTGCTCCGAGTTGGGTGGCTTAAGCGAGCTAAGATGTAACTCTAGCTTACTGCAGTGCTCTTTTTATTTCAATTCGTAACTTTTACGAGTTATAGGAATGCTCTTTTTGTGTGCTTGTTCCGCCTGATGCCCATAACCGATTCAGCTTGCTTTGTGACACGAATGTACAGTGACAAGAACCACTGATAACTCAACCTGTGTCAATCGAACGCTGCAATGGAGATGACGGAGAACAGTTTGCGCGTACGAGCGTAACAGCTCAAGCATTGCATCGTTCTCTCTGCACAGCTCAATTGTAGCTTAGGTTTGGGCATCTGTATAGATCACTGGCTGTGAATCTTTCGGAACCAACACAATTGTAGACCAATTAAGCAAAGTCAATAGCACGTGTGGTTGATAAGAACAAAATCGAACGGTTTGAGTTCGGTATTCATTGCTTATAACTCTGCCATCGCTTATACCAAGTAAAGAACAAGGGCAGTGAAAGATGCCAAGTTCAAATTTTTCGTATACCAAATAAGGCCCTGTGTTTGTTTCAGGGCCTGAATATCTCAAAACCTCAGGCTGCCTTTACAAATCCCTGTTCAACAGCATGCTGCTCTGGCGTTTTCAGTTCGAAGGGCTTCTGGTCACGCAAGACTGCAAAGATTATAAAGACCAGTTTGTGCATTGATGCTGCTTGAGCAACCTTTGCCGGTTTGTTTTTACATTTCTTTTCATAATAACTGAGCAGTACGGGGTTCGCTGCAGAGTCCTTTCCGCGCTTACAAATCGAATTAACTACTCCCATGTGAAGTGCAGCTCTTGCATAGGGCGAGCCACGTTTTGAGAGATTGTTCTTTGTTCCTCTGAATGATCCGGATTGCCGCTCTGTTGGATCCAAACCAAAATATGCTGCAAGCTGTTTCGGCTTTTTGAACAACGAGATATCTCCGATTTCTCCTAGTAAAAGGGCTGCCGAATGACTACCAATACCAGGGATGCTTTGTAGTAAAGAAACGTTGTTCCGCATTTCTTTTATCTGAGCCAGCAAATCATCTATTGCGGTTTCTATTTGAAGCACACTTTCGGACAATGTACGAAGCATTTGAATGGTACACACAATGAGTGTTTCATCGGCACATGAATGAATCCCCAATGTCTGCGCTTTTTGTGCTGCGGAGATTAGCAATCCAGCTTTCTTTTTAGCAAAACTATAACCAGACTTGCTTGCAGCCGCAATCACTTCAACCAGTACTGATTCTTCCTCCACAAGCAAAATGGTCGGCGTTGGAAAACGTACAAGCACAGCGCAAGAAGTGACGCCTCCCACATCGGAAAAGACCTTATCATAGCCTGGAAAGGTCTGATCTAAAAGGGCTGTTAATCGGTTTTTATAACTCGAAACGTCGTTCAACAATTCCGCTCGATGTCTGCAGAGCTGGCGTAGCGCACGCGTTGCCGTTTGAGGAATTTGGGAAGGACGCAATGTCTTCGTTCGATACATCATTGCCAGTTTGAAGGCATCCACACGATCGGTTTTCCTCTTTCTGATAGAAAAGTCCTTCATCGAATTGCTTTGAAGTGGATTCACCACGATCACGTCATATCCATGCTCTGAGAAAAATTAAAAGAGGATCAAATGGTAGTGTGAGGTGGACTCCATCACAATAACAGGCTTGCTGAAAAAAAGCCGCTCAGCCTTTTGGAGTAGGGCGTTCGCTCGATTTATCGATGTTTCGTCGTGATAAATCTTTTCTTGCGCAAAGATTTTGTTGTCTGGCGACAAAATGCACATATCACTGAATCGTTTGCTGACATCAATTCCAGCTACCGGACAATAACTCATATACACCTCTCCTTTCAGGGCAGTTTCGCTTCTTCGCAAAAGTAACAGGCGCGTTATTGACACGGGTAACGGTTGTGCCGACCCAACCAATCAAAACATTGAATCTTTTACGAAGCGAACGGACGGTCTACACTGTTAGTAATTCCTGAATGGAAACCAAGCAAGCAATTTTGCCACTTTCAGCCCTACTTCAATATTACTATGTTTCGGAAATCGGCACAACCATATAACCGTCGGTGATGAAACTATTTTTGTTTCATCGATGACATTGTACCAGCAAGCAATGTTTTCGTCTATACAAAAACACTTTTTGCGTTGCAAAATGCTTGTTGGGGAGTGCCCCAAACCCCTTTGTTCTGCATTTTTCAATGCAGGCTACGCATCCCTGCGGGACGCTTTTTACCCAGTGATGCTCTCCGGGTCGTTGAGGACTTGCATGAGGTGCGATGCAGCTTCTGCCAGAGAAGCATACTTCATCTGTTCCGGGACAGGCGCATCCAGAAGCAAAACGCCCCATTCCTGCATACAGTCCGCAAGTTCTTTCTGCGCCAGCAGTGCAGCCTCCCGGCGCGTTTCCGGGGAAGTGTTTCTGTCCAGAACGTAGGCAGTATTAAATCTGCCGTTGCGATCTTCCGTCAACTGCACCATGGAGTAGTGTTCCTCCCAGTAGTGGCAGTACCAGACTCTGCCGCCGATGTTCGCCATGTCATGATGCAATTCTTCTTCGCTGCTCCATTGCGGAGTTTCGGACAAAATGCGCTCCAGTTCCGAAAGAGCCTGCTGTTCTTCGTCCGATAACTTCTGACGGTGACATTCTCGGTATAGGTCGTTCTGCCAATACGGACTCAGCTTTCCATTCCGGGCATCTTCCGTTGCATCTTCGATATTGGGTAGAATCGTCATGTCGTTCACCTCGAATGAACACATATAGTGTTAGATACACGCTTATAGTGTTGATTATAAACTATTTGAGGGCAAAAAGAAAGAGCACCAGCGTGTTTGCTGGTGCTCCAATGACACAGAATTTATTTTATGATATAGGGGATATTGTCGGTGTATGCGTTCAGGATGTCAATGGCAGCTTTCTTCTGCCCCGGTGTAAGCTGACTCAGCTTTCTGCTCAGTTCGTCATCTGCCACATGGGAAGCAGATGCAACGGAATCCCGAATAAGCACATCGGCAGATACATCCAACACCTCGACGATTCGGATAAAGGTTTCCAGTTTGGGGATTTTTACTCCGCGCTCTAAGTCTCCAACATAATTTGACGACAACTCGATCCGCTCTGCAAACTGCTCAATCGTCCAACCCTTTTCCTTGCGTTGCTCTCGTATTCGTTGACCCAAAAGCGTATTCATAGCGACCTCACATTCTAATTGTGTTTGTTGCACACTAATAGCATACCTGTCGCAATTTTTGTTATACACAATCCAATAGTGTTTACTCAACGCCAGTTGGACACTTTTGGAACGAAAAATTTTTGTGCGTATCTTTGGTCAAAAAAGCAATGGTCTTTTGGGACGGTACATGGTACAATAGCAAACGTTGTGCCTCTTGGCACATGAACGAAGGTAAAAGGAGCTGCTGAACGTGGATACGATCTATCTGCTGCCCGGTGAGGAACGCTGCGTTGATTTTCGAGATGCTAATGGTGTCCCGAAGGTACACTACACTTACTGTTCCATCCGTGGAAAACTTTTCAACTGCACCTGTTGCACAAAGGACGAAGCCCAGCGGCTGTGTGAAGATTGGCTTATAAAACAGGACCGCTGCTATATAAACTAAAAAAGCCGCCGAGGATGCCTCCCAACTGGGAAAGCTCCTCGGCGGTATTCGTTTATCGGGTCTGCGTTTTCTCGGTAGTGTCCTTTTCCTCCGCAAAAAATCGCTCCACGTTTTTCTGTGCCCGAACCAGTTCTTGCATCTCGTTCCGTGCCTTGCGGTAGTCCGGGTAGGCTGCTTTCTTTTGGGTCAGTAGTTCTGCAAACTCCGCATCCAACTCCTTGACCTTCGGCAGCTTCTGCAGCCCGGCTTCGTCAAAGGCCGCTTTCGCCGCCTTGTGCAGGGTGATTTCTTCCCGGTGGGCTTCCAAAAACTTTTTGCTGTACCCCGACTTGCGGTAGGTATCATAGACCGGGCGGGTCTTGGCATAGTTGATGATGTGGGTTTTCAGGACGGCAATTTCCGTCAACCTTGTTTCAGCCGCCTTGATGGAATCCCCCATGGCATGATAGCGTTCCGTTGCCGCCGCTGCACGTTCCCGCAGTTCGTCGGCACTGCTGATCTTCTGTTCCTGCAAAAACAGCAGGGTCTTGGACATCTCTTTCAGATTGAATTTGGTTGCCCACCTTTTGTAGCCGACACTTTTGCCCTCTGCCATTTTCCCCTGAATGACCACCAGCAACTGAAAGGGTTGTTCTTTGGGCGGCTCTTTCTGGTACGGTTGGTGCTTCGCCTTTCCCCCCAACACCGCCTTGATCTCGTCCTCGCCATAGCCGGTGCCCAGAGTTCGGAACCGAATAAAGCGTTTCTGTCCCTTGCCCTTCACCGCCGTGTACTTGCCACGCTTCACCTCATATCCATTCTGCTCCAGCTCTTGCAGAAAAACTTTAAAGTCCTTCGGTTTTTCTGCAAGGATGGTGTCAATGATTCCGCACAGACGGTCACGGTTACTTTCCTTGGGCGGATAGACGATGCGATTCTGCCGTTCCCGATAAGGCTTGTACTCGATGGTGGAGAGCTGATGCTCCAAACAAATCAGGTCGCTCAACCGTTGCACCGCAAAGGTGGAAAGCCAGAAATTTTTGAACTTCCGGGTTCCATCCAAGGCGGTAGAATTATAAATAATGTGGTTGTGGATGTGCGCCCGGTCGGTGTGGGTAGCAACGATAAAAGCGTGCTTGCCCTTCAAAAAACGCTCGGCAAACTCGTAGCCGATGCGGTTGGCTTCCTCTGGCGTGACCTCCCCCGGCTTGAAAGACTGCCGCACCTGATAAGCGATTACATCGCTTTTCTGGCTGCGCCCGGTGGTCTGCTCGTATAACCGTTTCGTCAGCAGAAATTCCTCGTCTACGGTCAGAGGGCTACACTGGTAGCTGCTGACCAACTCGCCCTGTTCGGTCTTGTCCGGGTTCTGGATATAGCTGGTATGGTTATGCAGACAAGCCCCGATGGACTTGCCTTTGTTCTTCCGCATGGGAATCAACCGTGTTGCTGCCAGTGCCACCACCCCCTACAAAAAGAAAATGCCGCACATTGGCGGCATCAATATTATTTGGATAATTTTTCGTGATCGGCAGCACCTGCCAAATACATCGCTTTGTATCGGGCGCACTCCAACTCGTTGCAGATTTCATCTAAGGCAAGATATTGCTTCCACGCTTCTTTGCTGATGACGTTCTGCAATGCTTCCTCGGCTGCTATTTTGACCTTTTTCAGCCGCTGATAGTTTTCATCCTCACCCAGCATTTCAGAAAAAATCGTGCTGCTGTGCTCAGAATAACAAGCCTCCAATTTTTGGTTTTCCATAGCATCCCTCACAATCCGGCAACCCAGCCACTAAAACGCTCTGC
>OCHO01000527.1_pt1 | contig 31500 bp, 20 predicted proteins | sample 1538441 | NCBI WGS metagenome assembly OCHO01 (sample SAMN04571691, study PRJEB22368) | human gut metagenome | biome: human gut; material: stool | host: Homo sapiens | place: Luxembourg | collected 2012-06-29
CGTTCTGGCCGCCTGCAAGAAGGTGGAGGACGACTGCGAGATCTTTGACATCTGAGAACAAGGGAGCAAACCCTCTCAGTCATCGCTGCGCGATGCCAGCTCTCCCGAGAGGGAGAGCTTTTATTATCCGCAGCTGTTTCGTGTTGAAAAAATCCGCAGTTTTCAACACTTTCCACCCGGTTTTCAACACTGTTTGCGGAAAATCCACAAAACAGACGGCTAAAAGTGCTTTTTCGCCGGAAAAACTGCGTGGAAAACCCGGGTAAAACCGTGGAATATCCATTTTTATGGGGAAAAATTGTTGAAATCCCCCGCCCGCCGCAGCGGATGCGGCCCAGGATCCCGCAAAAAGGAGAGTTTTGTATGAACAAAAAGCAGAAAAAGACCCTGTACCGCATCATCGCTGCGGTGGTGCTGGTGCTCATCCTCAAGCTGCTGCGCCAGTTCCCCACGCCGGTGGAGCTGGCGCTGTACTGCATTCCGTATCTGGTGGTGGGCTGGGACGTGCTGCGCAAGGCACTGCTGGGCATCAAGAACCGCCAGCCCTTCGATGAGTGCTTCCTGATGGCCGTTGCCACCGTGGGTGCCTTCGCGCTGGGCGACTACGTGGAAGGCTGCGCCGTTATCATCTTCTACCAGATCGGCGAGCTGTTCCAGAGCGTGGCCGTGGGCAAGAGCCGCCAGAGCATTTCCAGCCTGATGGACATCCGCCCGGACTACGCCAACATTGAGGGCGAGGACGGCAAGCTGGAGCAGGTGGACCCGGACGATGTGGTGATCGGCACGGTCATCGTGGTGCAGCCCGGTGAGCGGGTGCCCATCGACGGCGTGATCGTGGAAGGCGCTTCCGCCCTGAACACCGCCGCCCTGACCGGTGAGAGTCTGCCCCGCGACGTGCAGACCGGCGACGAGGTCATCAGCGGCTGTGTGAACATGACCGGCCTGCTGAAGGTGAAGACCACCAAGGAGTTCGGCGAATCCACCGTTTCCAAAATTCTGGACCTCGTGGAAAATTCCAGCATGAAGAAGGCCCGCGCCGAAAACTTCATCACCCGCTTTGCCCGCATCTACACCCCCGCTGTGTGCTACGGTGCTCTGGCGCTGGCCTTCATCCCGCCCATCGTGCTGCTGGTCCTGGGTCAGCCCGCCCGCTTTGGTGACTGGGTCTACCGTGCCCTGACCTTCCTGGTCATCAGCTGCCCCTGCGCACTGGTCATCAGCATTCCTCTGAGCTTCTTCGGCGGCATCGGCGGCGCTTCCGCCTGCGGCATCCTCGTCAAGGGTTCCACCTATCTGGAAGAACTGGCCCGCACCGGCATCGTGGTGTTCGACAAGACCGGCACCCTGACCCAGGGCACCTTTAAGGTGACCGGCGTCCACCCCGCAAACGGCACCAGCGAGGAACAGCTGGTGGAAGCCGCCGCGCTGGCCGAGAGCTGGTCCAAGCACCCCATCTCCCTGAGCATCAAGGCCGCTTACGGCAAGGAAATCGACCCCAGCCGCGTCACCGACGTGCAGGAGCTGGGCGGCCACGGCGTCACCGCGAAGGTGGACGGCAAGACCGTCGCCGCCGGCAACGCCCGCCTGATGGAAAAGCTGGGCCTGAAGGCCCCCGCCGTGAGCGAGACCGGCACCATCGTGCACGTGGCCATTGAGGGCATGTATGCCGGTTATCTGCTCATCGCCGACGTGGTGAAGCCCCACAGCGCACAGGCCATCCGGGGCCTGAAGAATGCCGGTGTGCGCAAGACCGTCATGCTGACCGGCGACGCCGAGCCGGTGGCAAAGGCCGTGTCTGCCGAGCTGGGCTTGGATGAGTACCATGCAGGTCTGCTGCCCGGCGACAAGGTGGACCAGATCGAAACGCTGCTCGCCGCAAAGCGGCCTAAAGAGAACCTCGCCTTTGTGGGTGACGGCATCAACGACGCGCCGGTGCTGTCCCGCGCCGATGTAGGCATCGCCATGGGTGCGCTGGGCTCCGACGCCGCCATTGAGGCCGCCGACGTGGTGTTGATGGACGACGACCCGGCTAAGATCGCGCTGGCCATGCGCATTGCCCGCCGCACGTTGCGCATCGTGTACCAGAACATCGTGTTTGCGCTGGCCATCAAGTTCGCCTGCCTGGTGCTGGGTGCTCTGGGCCTTGCCAGCATGTGGACGGCCATCTTCGCCGACGTGGGCGTGATGGTGCTGGCTGTGCTCAACGCCACTCGCGCCCTCTACACCAAGGACCTGGCGAAGAAGAACGAGCAGTAAGCCAGACGCCCGCCGTGGCCGCCCGCCGAAAAGGCTCTCCCTTCGGGAGAGCTGGCGCGGCAGCGCCTGAGAGGGTTCCGCCCTATAAAACAAAAATCATCTGCAGCAAACTTTCTCGGGCTTTTGCCGGAGAAAACGCTGCAGATGATTTTTTTGTTTTATTTAATAGTAACTGATACTCACATAGTCTGGGAAAGCATGCGTACCCAAGATGCAATCGCTATTGGTCTTTACTTTTCTCAGCTTGTTACACCCACGGAATGCATAACGTTTGATTGTTTTCATGCTCTCCGGAATCGTAACATCTGCAAGAGCTTCACAACCGGTAAATGCAAACTCATCAATCGTTTCCGTTCCCTCTGGAATCTCGATCGAAGTCAGCTCTGCGCAGTGATTGAATGCACTCTGTTTAATCGACTGCAGTGAGCTAGGCAGAGTCACTTTCTGGAGGCGCGAGCAGTTACGAAATGCATAGCCTCCAACTGTCGTGATTCCATTTTCAAAATTCACCTCCACAATTCGACCCCGCTTTTTTGCCCAAGGCGATACATCTGCGCTTTCATAGTCGTCCATTTTGCCCTCGCCAGACAGCCAAAGCACGCCATTTTCATCTAAAGACCAACTGATGCCATCGCCACACTTACCGGAAGCAATTATCGCTGCTTCACTGGAGCTGCTGGCCGCCGGGGCGGCTTTGCCCTTGTTCAGCATGGCCACACCGCCCACACCGACACCCACGGCCACAACGGCCGCGCCGCCGAGGATGCCCAGCATCTTCCGGCGGGAGATCTTCGCTTCGGGCGCGGGCTTCTCGGCAGCGGCTTCGGCAGCCTTGCGGGCGGCTTCGGCCTGTTCGGCGGCGCGGCAGGTCTGCTCCTTTTCCGCTTCGGCGGCGCGGCGGGCGGCTTCCTCTGCGTCCCGTCTGGCCTGCTCCTGCTTGCGGCGCTGTTCCGCCTGAGCGGCAAACAGCACGGTGGTCTTGTCCGGGTCCTGCATTTCCGGCACCTGCGGGGCGGGCGCGGCCACCCGCTCGGTGCGGTCTTCTTTGGGTGCGGGGGCCGGGGTCGGCTGGACGTCTGCGGGCATCAGCCGCACAGTACGGTCATCGGCCGGGGCGGCGGGCTGTGCCGTTTCCACCCGCACGGTCTCGTCCACAAGAGGGGCCGGGGCAGGCGAAAGGTGCGGGTCAAAGGTGGCCTCCGGGTCCGCGCCGTCGGCGGGCGGGTCCTGCACCAGCTGGCCATTGCGCCAGTGCCAGTCCGGCCCCGGCGTGCCAATGGTGTCGTTGAGGGGGTCCGGCCTGCCGCCGGGCGGGTCGATGGCAAGAGGAGCGGGCTGCGCCTGCGGCAGGGCTTCCAGCGCCTTGCGCAAAGCAAGCGGGCCGGCAAAGCGCTGGGCAGGGTCCGGCGCGCAGGCCTTGCACACCAGCTGCCCCAGCGCATCCTGTGCGCCGGAGGGCAGGGGCAGGGCCTCGCCCGCAAGCCGCCGGGCCCGGGCCTGCTCTGCCGCCGAGAAGGTGATGGGCTGAGGGTAGGGCGGGTAGAAGGGCATCCGGTTGGCGTTCAGCAGCTGGTACATCACAAGGCCGAGGGAATAGATGTCCACATTGGCGGTGTACTTCTCGCCGCGGAACACCTCCGGGGCCATGTAGTTCACGGTGCCTGCCCGGGTGGACGCGCCGGTGGAGGCGCTGGCGATGCGGGCCACGCCGAAATCGCCCAGCTTGTAATCGCCGGTGTCCGAAATAAAAATGTTGGCGGGCTTGATATCCCGGTGGATGATGTTGTACTGCCCGCACACTTCCAGCGCGCGGCACAGGTCGGTGCCCAGGCGGATGACCTCGGCCCGGGTGAAGGACTTGTTCTGGCGCAGTGCGTCGTTGATGGGCCGGAGCAGCTCCATGCGGATGAGGATATCCCACCCGATGCCGTCCTCATGGGGGATGATCTGGTGGTCCTCATAGCTCACAATGTTGCTGTGGCCCTTCAGGCGGCTCATGAGGGCGATCTCGCGGTTCAACTCCTGCACATAGTCGCGGAAATAGGTGGATGCGCCCTCGCGGTCCATGCCTGCTTCCAGCACCTGCTCATACTCGCTTTTGTCCGCCGGGATGGTGATGGCCTTCAGCGCGCCGGTGAACACCATGTCGAAATCCCGGCGCTCGATCTCAAACACCTTGCCGTAGCTGCCCGCACCGATGAAACGCTTGATGTGCCAGGAGCCGAAGAAGGGCTCGTAGCGCTTATAGTATTCGTTGTCCATGTGGTTCTCCTGTTTTTACTTCATGGTGACGGAGCCGGAACCGATCTTGTTTTTATTGCCGTCGTAAACCGTGATCGTTACTTTTCCGGTCACAGACAGTTTTGTCCAGCCTGTCCACAGTGTATCGTCGTTGTACCAGTTTCCTTCATAGCTTGTATAGTTGCCCCGGGTTCCATTCGACCATGTTACGCGGTCATACAGTTTTGTGGATGCATTGGGCTCACCGCCGGAAAGTGTGTAATGGAAATAGACCGGGCTGCCGGATTTGATCGTGGTCATATGCTCGGTGCTGTCCTTGCTGGTGTTCCAGTACATATCGGTGATCTTCCAGCTGAACATTTCGTTATAGACCGGCTGCCAGGTGGCCGAATCGGACTGGATCAGGTCTTTCAGATACTCACAGCATATTTTGCGGGTACTGGTGAAACTCGCGTTCTTGTTCGCGTTCACATACTGACTCATCTTTTCCAGACGCAGCGCGGCGCTGTCCTTGTAATCGCCCAGTGCGTCCAGCAGATTGATATACTGGGTAGCGTTGGTTTTGTCTGCCTTGCACTGCTGATAGGTGGCTTCCTTGTACAGGTCGGCGCTGTCCTTGTAGCCGTTCAGGCTGCTGAACGCCGAACGCGCATTGGTGTAGTTCTTGGCATCCAGCAGCTTTTTGGCATTCTGGTACTTGGCCTCTTTCCACTGGGTCTCGGCGTCCTTATAGCCCTTCAGATTGCCCAGCTGTGTGATCGCGCTTTCATAATCGCCCTGTTTCATGGCAGAAACCGCCAGCTGATACTTGGCTTCTTTCGCCTGATCTTCGGCGTCCTTATAGTTCTTCAACTGCTGCAGCTGCGTGAGCGCGTTTGCATAGTCGCCCTGTTTCAGCGCAGCAAGGGCCTGCTGGTACTCGGCCTCCGTCAGCTGGGCGGCGCTGTCTTCGTAGTCGCCCAGCTCCCCGAACACGGTGATGGCCGTGCCGTAATCGCCATTGGCCAGTGCCTGCGCCGCTTTGCTGTACTCCATCTTCTGCTGGATGGACGGCCACGCCGCTCCCACGGCCACCGCCGCAGCCACAGCCACACCACCCACGGCCAGCGCGACCTTTTTGCCCTTGCCCGCCTTTTTGGGGCCCGGGGCGGTGGCCACGACAACGGGCGCTTCCGCTGCGGCTGCAGCTTCCGCCTCGGCTTTTTCTGCGGCAAGGCGCTCCTGCTCTGCCGCACGCTTTTCGGCGCGGATGCGGGCCAGTTCTTCTTCTTTTTCCTCGGCAGCCTTGCGGCGGGCGGCTTCCTCGGCGTCCCGCTTGGCCTGCTGCTCCTGACGGCGCTTCTCGGCCTGGGCCTCGAACAGGAAGGTGGTACGGTCCGCTTCCGGTTCCTCCGGCACGGCAGCGGGCACAGTGGCGGGCACTGCGATGCGCTCGGTGCGGTCATCGGCCGGTGCAGGGGCCGGTTCCGCCGGGGCCTTTTCGGCTGCTGCGATGCAGATGGTCTCATCCTCGGGCAGTGCTTCAGCCGGGGCGGCTTCTTCCGCCGGGGTCTCCGGCTCGGTCGGCTGTGCCGGGGCTTGTTCCTGCGCCGGGGCTTCGGCAGGTGCAGCCATGAGTCGCACGGTCCCGTCCTTTTCCGGGGCGGCGGCGGGCTGCTCTGCGGCCTCCGGCTGGAACGGTGCCGCCATCAGGTGGACGGTCCCCGCCGGTTCCTGCGCGGGCGCTGCGTCGTTCCAGCCCGGCACCGGCGCGCCGATGGTCCCGCCGTCTGCGGTCTCCGGCTCCTGCGCGGGGCTTTCCGGCACGCCGACCAGAACCGGGCGGATGGTGCCCTCGTCCGGAACATTTTTGGCCGGGGCGGGCGCAGGCTGCAGGTCTGCCGTCCCGCTGGTGCCGGGCACGGGCACGGCGTCGCCGCCGGGGTAGATCACCCGGGCTTCGCCCTCGGTGTAGAGGATGGCTTCCAGCGCCTGCCGCATCACGGCGGGGCTGTCGTAGCGCTGGGCCGGGTCCGGGGCGCAGGCCTTGAGCACGATCTCGGCCAGGCGGCCGTCGGCGTTGGCCGGGGGCGGCAGGGCTGCACCGGAAAGCCGCTGGGCCTGGGCGCGCTCCCGCTGGGCGGGGGACATGGGCTGCGGGTAGGGCGGGTAAAGCGGCATCCGGTTCGCGTTCAGCAGCTGGTACATCACAAGGCCCAGCGAGTAAATATCCACGTTGCTCGTGTATTTTTCGCCCTTGAACACCTCGGGGGCCATGTAGTTCACGGTGCCTGCGCGGGTGGAAGCACCGGTGGAGGCGCTGGCGATGCGGGCCACGCCGAAATCGCCCAGCTTGAAGTCCTCGGTCTCGGAGATGAAGATATTCGCGGGCTTGATGTCCCGGTGGATGATGTTGTAGCGCTGGCACACTTCCAGTGCGCGGCACAGGTCGATGCCCAGGCGGATGATCTCGCGCCGGGTAAAGCTCTTGTTCTGCTTCAGGTAGCCGGTGATGGGGGTGAGCAGCTCCATGCGGATGAGGATATCCCAGCCGATGCCGTCCTCGTGGGCGTGGATGGCGTGGTCCTCATAGCTGACGATGTTGCTGTGGCCCTTGAGCTTGCTCATGAGGGCGATCTCGCGGTTGAGGTCCTTGACGTAATCCCGGAAGTAGGTGGACGCACCGTCCCGGTCCATGCCGTCCGAGAGGATCTCCTCCAGCTCGTCGGGCGAGGACGGGATGGTGATGGCCTTCAGCGCGCCGGTGAACACGGTGTCGAACTCGTCGCGGCGCTCGATCTCGAACACCTTGCCGTAGCTGCCTGCACCGATATAGCGTTTGATGTACCACGCGCCGAAAAACGGCTCGTAGCGCTTATAGTATTCGTTGTCCATGATGTTCCTCACTTTCACGCGGGCGATTCCCCGCTGTTGATGGCAGGCCGGGGGCTCACCGCTTTTCTTCGTCCGGGGCGTCCTGCGCCTTTTCGGCGGCGGGGGCCAGCTTCCGGGCGGGCTGCAGCTTTTTGGGCGCGGTCAGCGGGGCTGACGTTCTGAGCCCGGCGGCAGGGGGCGCGCCTTCCGGGGTGCGCGGCTTTTCCTGCCAGCGCAGCAGAAGGACCGTCTCGCCGGGGTCCCTTTCCGGGGCAGGCGCGGGTCCTTCCGCCGGGGGCTCCTCGGCAGGCCGGGGCGGCAGCGGGGCAAGGGTTTTGGCCGGGGCGTGGAAGCCGTGGGCCTTTTTCGGGGCCGGAACGGGCTGTGGGACCGGTGTCTCGGCGGGGTGCGGTCCCTCCCGGGCCGGGGCAGGTGTCGCAGTCAGCGCTTCCAGCGCCTGCCGCATCTTGGCAGGGCTCGCATAGCGGGCCGCAGGGTCCCAGGCGCAGGCCTTGAGCACCACCGCCGCAAGGGCCGGGTCTGCCTGAGCCGGGGGCGGCAGGGGCTCGCCGGAAAACCGCCGGGCGCGGGCGCGCTCCTGCTGGTCCGGCGTGATGTTCTGCGGCGGGGGCGGATAGAAGGGCATCCGGTTCATGTTCAGCAGCTGGTAGAGCACCAGCCCCAGCGAGTAGATGTCCACGCTGCTTGTGTAGCGCCTGCCCTGGAACACCTCCGGGGCCATGTAGTTCACGGTGCCCGCCCGGGTGGAGGCCGCCATGGACGCGCTGGCGATGCGGGCCACGCCGAAATCGCCCAGCTTGAAACTGCCCTCCTGGGAAAGGAAGATGTTGCCGGGCTTGATATCCCGGTGGATGATGTTGTTTTTCTGGCACACTTCCAGCGCGCTGCACAGGTCGATGCCCAGGCGAAGGACCTCGGCCCGGGTGAAGATCTTCTGCCGGCGCAGGTCGTCGTTGATGGGCCGGAGCAGCTCCATGCGGATGAGGATATCCCACCCGCGGCCGTCTGGGTGGGGGTAGGCCCGGTGGTCCTCATAGCTGACGATGGTGCTGTGGCCCTTGAGCCGCTGCATCAGGGCGATCTCCTTTTTGATGTCATCGACATATTTCTGGAAGTAGTCGGACACGCCTTCCTCGTCCATGCCGCTGGCCAGGATCGCGTCCAGCTCATCCTGCGAGGAAGGGATGGTCAGCGCCTTCATGGCGCTGGTGCTCACGGTGCCCAGGGCGTCGCGGCGCTCGATCTCGAACACCTTGCCGTAGCTGCCCGCGCCGATGAACCGCCCCAGCCTCCACTCGCCGAAAAACGGCTCATAGCGCCGGTAATATTCCTTCTCCATGGTGTCTCCTCGTCTTGAAAATAAACGGCCCGCCTTATCCCACGCGGACAAAAAGCAGGCCGTTTGCGCTCAGGCCGATGCGGGATCAGCTGAACATATCAATAATATCCTTCGTCAGCTGCACAACGTTCCAGATATCGTCTGCCGTCCAGGAGCCGCTGTCGTCACCGGAATCGGACGACGCAGAGCTGCTGGCCGGGGGCGTGCTGGCTGCCGGGGCCGAGCTGCCGCCGCCGGAAGAACCGCTGCCCGAGCTGGAGCCGCGGCCGCCCGAGCCGCTGCCCGAGCCGGAGGAAGACGATGCCGCCGGGACGGGGTCCGGCTCCGGCAGGATCTCCATGGCCTGCTCCTCCTGATAGGCGATCTTGCCCACAGCCACGCCGTGGCCGTCCGGGGAAGCGTCGTACCAGTAGACGTTGTCGAACTGGACAAAGGCGTACTGGCTGTCGCTGATCTGGCGCACCGTGGTGCGGCTGCCGTTGGCGGCGGTGTAGGTGCCGGACTGGCTGCCGGTGCTGTTGGTGGCCTTGAAGGTCATGGTGCCGTTCTCATAGCCGTCGGCATAGGTGCCGGTGAACTCCAGCGTGGTGCCGTCGGCGGCAGTCTTGCGGTAAGTGCCGGTGCCGTTGGGCAGGTCGTTGGACCACTGGCCGTTGTAGACGCTGTAATTGCCCGCGAACAGCTGGATGCCTTCGCCGGAGCGCTTGCCGTCCACCACCTGGCCGTAGTACAGGCCGGTGGTGTCCACCAGAACTTCCTTGGTGCCTGCGGGCAGGCTGGACTTGATGGCATCCCACTCGGTGCCGCTGCCCATCAGCCAGCCGTTGACATAGGACAGCACCGCGCCGCCCAGAGAATCGGCATTCGTGAACTGCTGCAGCACCACCTTCAGAGTGTTGTAATCGCCGCTTTCGAACCAGCCGATGACGCTGTTGTAGAGGTCCACCGTCTCCTTCTGCTCTTTCAGATAGGCGGCGGTATCCTCAATGGGCTTGCCGCCCACTGTCAGAGTGGCAAGGGCCGGGAGGGTGCTCAGCACCTGCACCTGGCACTGGTCCACGCTGAGGGTGGTCAGGCCCGTCAGGGCGGTGAGGGGGCTGTAATCCACGATCTGGTTGCCGGAAACATCCAGCTCCTGCAGGCCGGTCAGGCCCTGCAGGAAGGAAAGATCGGTGAGCTGGTTGTTTGCAAGATTCAGCTTGCGCAGGCCATGCAGGCCGTCCAGGCCGTTGCACTGCTCACTGGTGAGCTGGCAGTTGGTCAGGGACAGGGTGTCCAGCGCATCCAGGTTCGCCAGCTCGGACACGCCGTCCGGGAAGGTGACACCGTCGGCGGAGAGCTGTTCCAGCTTCTGCAGGGCGGTGAGCTTCGTGAGCTTGTTCTCGTCCAGCGCGGTGCTGCCGCTGCCGGTGATGGTCAGGCTGGTGAGGTTCGGCAGGGAGCACAGGGCGGCCCAGTCTTCGTCCGTGGGGTCCTGCACGGCAAGCTCGGTGGTGTCCTCGATGCTGTAGGAAACACCGCCGATGCTCACATCCTTGCTGACGCTCAGCTTCTTCCAGACGAAGAAGCCGCCAACGGCCAGCAGTGCGGCCAGCACCACCAGCAGGACGATCAGCAGGATAGGGGACTTCTTTTTGCGGGCCGGGGCCTCTGCCACGGGCTCCGGCGGCATGGGCGGCACACCGCCGCCTGCCTCCGGGGCAAAGAAATCGGCTGCGGGGGCCGCCGGGGCGCTCACGCCGATGCTGTAGTCATCGTCCTGCGGCGGGAGGAAGGCCCGCACCGTCTCATCGCCTGCGGGCGCAGCGGGGCCGTTCGGGGCGTAAGCCGCCGTATCATACACAGGGGCGGCGGGCTCCACCGGGGTGAAGACGGTCGCGTCGTCCGCAGGGGCGGCGGGCTCCACCGGGGTGAAGACGGTCGCGTCGTCCGCAGGGGCGGCAGGCTCCACCGGGGTGAAAGTCGTCGCGTCGTCCGCGGGCGCGGCGGGCTCCACCGGGGTGAAGACCGTTGCGTCATCTGCCGGGGCGGGAGTCTCCACCGGGGTGAAGACCGTTGCGTCATCCGCAGGAGCGGCGGGATCCACCGGAGTGAAGACGGTTGCGTCATCCGCAGGAGCAGCAGGCTCCACCGGGGTGAAGACGGTTGCGTCCTCTGCAGGGGCAGCAGGCTCCACCGGGGTGAAGACCGTCGCGTCCTCTGCAGGGGCAGCAGGCTCCACCGGGATGAAAGTCGTTGCTTCGTTTGCGGGAGCGGCAGGCTCCACCGGGGCAGCGGGTTCCGGGCTGAGGGAAGCCGCCCGGTGGAAGGACTTTGCACCGCTCGTTGCCGGGCTGATGGTGGGGCCGTTGTCCTCCTCCAGCGTTTCATAGGGCTCCGGCGCAGCCGCCGGGGCTTCGACTTCCGCCGGGGCCTCTGCCGGGGCAGGGGCCGGTTCCGGCGCAGCGGAGTGCACCGACGGCGTGCTCCAGAAAGGAGCCGACGAGATGGTCTGGTCGTTGGGGTCGTCCTCCGGCAGGTCCGGCTGGGGGGCAGGGGCGGCTTCCGGGAATTTATGGCCGCAGACTTTGCAGAACTTCTGCTCGTCAAAGTCCGCTTTGGTCCCACATTCGGTACAGAATTTCATCGCAAGTTTTCCTCCGTGTTCAATTCATTCCGGTCAAAACGCAATGTTTACGGCCACAGCTGCACATCCGAGACGATGATCATGCCGCACTCCTGCGTGTGCACGACGATCTTCAGATATTCTGCGCCCGCAATGGAAGCGGTGACGGTGAGCTGGTCGGTCTTCTGGCCGATGACCGGCGAGGTCTGCACCAGCACATCGTCGGCATAGATCTGCACATAGCCGGTGCCTTCCGTGGCGGTGTCCTTATAGGGCACCAGGTTGAAGGTCATGGACGAATAATTGCCGTAAACACGGTACTCTGCCGAGTAGAGCTGCTCCGATCTCCAATAATCATCGCCCAGCACAACATAGTTCACGGCGTCGGAGTAATCGTTGCCGAAGGGGTCTTCCGGGGCGGTGGCGTTCCAGTCCCAGCCGCCGTTCAGCACGGACAGGGTGGACAGGGACACCGGCTGCGAGGAGGACACCTGGGTCATCTTTGCAGTCAGGGTGGCGTTGCCGGGCAGCTCCTTCAGGGCGTTGGTCAGCAGGGTGCGGGCCCCGGCGAAGTCCTTGGCGGCGATCTTCTCATCCGCCTGAGCGGCGACGGCGGAGGCGTAGTTCTGCGCATAGAGCGAGAGCTTGACGTTCAGCGAGGAATCGCTGCCCACCAGATCCATCGCGGTCTGGATGGTCTTGTAGGCGTTCAGGTAGTCGCTGGTCTTTTCATACTGTGCTGCCGTCTCGAGGGCTGCGCTCTTGTAGCTCTCGGTGTACTCGGCGGTCTTCTGCAGGAAGTCGGCGTCGCTGCCCAGCAGCTTCTGGGCTTCCTGCACCGTCTCCAGCGCGGACTTGTAGTCCCCGGCGGCGGCGTACTGGGCGGCCTGGTCCAGGGCGTCCTGCTTGTTCTTGGCCGCCAGCGCCTCGGTGTATTCGGTCTGCTTTGCGGTGAGGTCTGCGTCCTCGGGGTACTTGTTCAGGCCGCCGGAAAGGGTGCGCAGGGCGTTGGTGTAGTCGCCTGCGTCGGCGTAGGTGGTGGCATCCGCCAGGATGGACTCAATGTCCTGCTTGCGTGCGTTCTCGGCGTTGGCCTCGCTGATGGCACCGCCGATGAGCGGGATGCTCTCGCCGTTGTCCGTCAGCAGCGAGGGCACCACCACGGCCGCTGCCGCGATGAGCAGCACCAGGATCAGCAGCAGGATCCACTTGGCCTTGCCGCCCTTCTTTTTCTTCTTTTCTTTCTTGGCCTTTTTGCCCTTCTTGCCGGTCTCGGGGGCCGGTTCCGGCTGGGGCTGCGGGACCCGCATGGTAGGCTCCGACTGGGGCTGTGCCGCCGGGGCCGGGCCGGGCACGATGCGGGTGGTCTTTTCGTCCGCAGGCTGGGCCGCCGGGCGCGGCTGCGGCTGCGAAGAACGGGTGTTCACGCGGACCCGCGGTGCAGCGGCGGCTGCGGGCTGCGCAGCAGGCTGGGCCGGGCGCGCGGGTTGGGCACCGCTCTGCAGGTTCTGCAATGCGCGCTTCATGACCGCCGCCGAGCGGAAGCGGGCGTCCGGGTTGTGCGCGCAGGCGCACAGCACCAGGTTTGCCAGATCGCGGGAGGCGTTCACCGGGGCCGGCAGCGCATCACCGCGCAGGCGGCGGTTCAGCGCGTCGGTGCGGGCCTTCTGGTCCAGCATCAGCTGCTGGCTGGGCACGAAGGGCAGGCAGTCGTTGTTCAGCAGGCGGTACAGCACGATGCCCAGCGAGTAGATGTCCACCCGGCCGTCGTAGTTGGTGCCGCTGGCCACTTCCGGTGCCATGTAGTTATAGGTGCCCTTGATGGACTGGCCGCCCCGGGTGCCGGACAGCTTGCGCGCGATGCCGAAATCGCCCAGCTTGAAGAAGCCGAACTCGTTGATGAAGATGTTCTCGGGCTTGATGTCGCGGTGGATGATCTGCTTTTTCTCGCAGATCTCCAGCGCCGAGCAGATGTCGATGCCCAGACGGATGACCTCGGCCTCCGAGAGGGTGCGGGTGCCCTTCCAGTCGTTGAAGGGGGTGAGCAGCTCCATGCGGATGTAGATATCCCAGCCGATCTCGCCGGTGCGCTCCACCACCTTGTAGTCCTCGACGCTGACGATGTTCTGGATGCCCTTCAGGGTCTCCATGAGCTGGATCTCGTTGACGAAGTCATCCACGATGCCCTGCAGGTAGGTGCGGGTGCCGTCCTGGGTCATGCCGTCCGAGCGCAGGGATTCCATCTCCGAAGCGTCCTTCGGGATGGAGATCACCTTGATGGCGGCGCTGCTGGTCAGGTTGTGGTCACTGCGCACGGCCTTGTAGACCGAGCCGTAGGCACCGCTGCCGATCCGCTCCACGACCTTCCATTCGGGCCAGATCTTTTCAATTTCCTGGGTCATGTTTGGTTCCTCCTCCATTAAAACAGATTCCTGATCCGGTCCAGCAGCCCGGTCGTAGCGGGCCGCCCGATCTCGAGCACGATCAGGGTCACATTATCTTTTCCGCCGTTGTCCAGCGCGTTCTGCAGCAGGATCTGCGCCGCCTGCTCCGCCGGGAACTTTGCCAGGATGCGGGCGATGTCTTCGGGCGGGACCATGTCGGTCAGGCCGTCGGAGCACAGCAGATATTTGTCCTGGTCCGCATAGGGCAGCTCGGCGTAATACGGGCAGATGGTCAGCTCCTCCGGCGGGATGCCCAGATACTGGGACAGGGGCGCTTTCTCGCCGTAGGGCGCGATGGAAAGGTGATCTTCCGAGATCTGGTACAGGCTGCCTGCACTGAGACGGAAGATCTTGCTGTCGCCGATGTTGCACGCGCTCACGCCGTTTGCCGTCAGCAGCAGCATGGCGGCGGTGGTGCCGCAGGTGCCCAGGCCGTTCTCCTCGATAAAATGGCAGATGTCCAGGTTCGCGTTCTGGCACACCGCCTCCAGCGTCTGGCGGGGCGTGCCGCTGCGCAGGGTGCTGAAGGCTGCCTTTGCCGCAAGGTAGGAAGCCATCTCACCCCGTTCCTCGCCGCCCATGCCGTCGAACACGCCGAACAGGGAGGTCTGCGCCGAGGTGACGCTGCCGGTGATGGGCGCGCGGCCCCGGCCGGGCTGATCCGGCTTTGCATAGATGCCGCCGCACAGGAAGTTGTCCTGGTTCATGCGCCGGCGCCTGCCGATGTGGCTCATGCAGGCATAGGAGATCTGATAATCCATGAAATTCCTCCTGCCGATGTTTCGGTTATTTGATCTGCGCCACGACCAGCGAATAGTTATCCGGTGCGCCGTGGGAGCAGACGATGGCGCTGATGCGGTCCAGCACCGGCTTGAGGTCGTCGGTGCGGAAAGCCTCGGCCAGCTCTGCCTGCAGCGAGACCGGCGGGCAGCAGCGGTAAACGCCGTCGCTGCACAGCGCGAACAGGGTGCGGCGCTCGGCCGTGCCGGTCTGCACGGTGTAGTGCGCCGTGTACTGGGAGCCGATGCAGTTGGTCAGCTTGCCTTCCAGCGCCGCGTCCTCGGGGCCTTTGGCGTGGTAGACGTCGTCGGTGCTCATCTGGCAGAACTCGGTGCGCAGCAGCCCCCGCCGCAGCCGGTAGCAGCGGCTGTCGCCCGCCGTCAGCAGCAGGTACTGCCCGCCGTTCAGCCACAGCAGCACGATGGTGGACCCGCAGTATTCGTCCTCCGGGATCTCGCGGTTGAGCTGGGATGCGCAGCCGTCCAGCAATTCTTTGAAGTGCTCGGCCAGCTCCTGCAGCGGCATCCGGCGCGCGGCCTCGTGGCAGCCGTCCCACCAGTCGGTCAGCGACTGGGCGATGAGGCCGCTGGCCTTTTCTCCGGCGTAGTGGCCGCCCATGCCGTCCGCGATGTAGCACAGGCAGGTGTCGCCGTCTGCCAGCATCCCGGCGCGGTCCTGGTTGACCTTGCGCTTCAGGCCGGTCTTGCACAATACTCCACCCTGCAGCATGGTCAGACGATCACCACCTTCATTTTCTCGTTGCCCATGGTCAGCACGCAGCCGTCCGGCAGCGGGGAAGCCGTGCCCACCGGGTGGCCGTTGACGCAGGTGGGGTTGGTGGCGCTGCGGTTGGTGATGCACACACGGCCGTTCTGCACAAAGATGTCACACTGGCTGTGGGAGACCGAGGGGCGGCTCAGCACCAGGCGGCAGCCGGCGCTGCGGCCGATGGTCACGATGCCGTCCAGCGGCACTTCGTAGGTGTTGGTCGCGTTGTTCAGGTCGGTCAGGCGCAGCACCGGGGTGCGGGCCCCGGCCGCCGCAGTCTCGCCGAAGGGAGTGCTGCGGCCGAACATGCGCACCGTGGCGTCGCCGGGGTCCACGGGCTGGGGCGGCGGCACCGGCTGGGGCTTTGGCCGCACCGGGGCCGGGGCAGGGCGCTTTTCAGCGTTCCAGGTCTTCTGCACGCCGGGGGTGTCATCGTCCACCGTGACCACCACGGTGCCGTGGCGGGCGGGCAGCGGCGGGTCCTTGGGGGCGTCCTTCTTTTTGGCGTCGGCCTTCTTTTTGCGGCCCAGCACCACGAAGACCACCACCAGCACGATCACCACCGCAGCGCCCGCACCGGCCAGCAGGAGGAGCATCCTCGTCTGGTTGGAGTTGTCCTGCACCGGCTCCACGGCCGGCGAGGCCGGGGCGCTGCTGACCGACGAAGCCGGTTCCGAAGCCGCCACGAAGGGCATCTTCAGCTGGGTGCTGTAGGCGGTGCCGCCGCAGGTGACCTGAATGGCCCGGGTGGAGCCGTCACACACCTCGTCCGGCAGCTTCGCGGTGACCCGCTGGGCACCGTTGTACTCACAGATGCCCTTTGCGATGGCAAAGGTGTCGTTGGTCTCGGCCAGATACCAGGACTGGCCTCGGTTCACGCGGGAGAGCGCGAACAGGTTTTCCAGCTTTGTTTTGCGCTCAGCCGTGTCGTTGGGGCCGCAGCCCACCGTGTAGATGGGGTAGCCGCAGCTGCGCAGCAGGTTTTCCAGCTCAGTGCGGGTGTAGCCGATCTGCTTGTCGTCCACGCCGTCCGAGATGATGACCACCCGGCACAGCTGGGTGGGGTCGGCATCATACAGCTTCTGCACCGCCTCATAGACGCGGTCGGTCAGCTGGGTGTTCTGGTTTTCATATGTAATGCCGTCAATGGCACTGCCCAGCGAGAGATAATCGCTTTCGGCAGAGCAGAGATAGCGGATATCATCGGAAATGGTGGCAATGGTATACAGTTCGCCCTGCATCCGGTTGCCCACCAGGTTGTCCAGAATTTTGGAGATGGTCTCCCGGCTCTCCTTCGGGATGGAGAGGGAGTTATCCAGTAAGATCAGCGTGTGGATGGGGTGCTCCAGCTCCGAGATGGCCTTGGACTGGACGCCGGTGCACTTCACGCTGCCCACAAGGCATTCGGTCACATCACCGGACTGCGGCAGATACAGCACCGCGCTCTGCTCGGTCTGCGCCGCCCACAGCACCGGCTGATCGCCCGCTGCAAAACTGCACAGCCCGCACCCCGCCAGCCACAGCAGGGTCAAAAGGAATACCGCCGTTCGTTTCAGTGTCCGCATGGTTTCGCGTACCTTCCTTATCCTCAAATCGTTCTGATAAAAAAAGCGGCCCGCCTGCAAATGGTATTGCGGCGAGCCGCCCAACACTCACGTCATGTAAACAGCTGGGTCGCATCGTGCCTGAGCTGGGCCATATCATCCTTCATTTCCTGCTGCAGCTTTGCATATTCGGCCAGTGCGTCGTCGGTCGCAGTGATCAGTTGCGACAGATTCCGCTCCATGCGGTCCAGGCGCTGCTGAATCCGGATCAGCTCCTTCTGGTGCATGGTGTCGATCTTTTTGCTCTGCCGGACAAGCTCGGAAAAGCGCCGGACATGGCGCAGCTGTTCGCGCACGTTTTCATTGCGCTGTTCCAGCCGCTCGGGGTTTAGATAAAATTCCATCAGGACTGGAACAGACTCTGCACTTTCTTGCGGGCGTCTTCCAGCTTCTGCTTGGTCTCGCTTGCAATGTTGTTTGCGCTCTCGTCTGCTTCCTTGAAGGCCTTCATGTTTTCTTCCACGGCCTTGTAAGCGGTCTTGACGTTCTCAATGTTCTGGCCGATGACCTCATAGGCTTCGTCTCGTGCATCGCCATCCCAGAACTGGGGGATCTCGCTGCGGCGCTGGTCATACTCGCTGCGAGCCGATTCCAGTTCCTTCATTTTGGACTCCAGCTGGGTGACAGCGGTGGAGTATGCACTGGATTTGAAGTTCAGTTTGATGCTTTCAAAATTTGTTGCCATAATAATGTGCTCCTTTCGCTTTTAAGCCACACCATATCAGGATCAGACAAATACTGCCACGATCTTCGCCACAGTCGAAATAACACCGATGACCTTTTGTGCAAACTGGACCGCTTTTCCGATTTGTTCAGCAATTGTTGTTACAACATTTACGAACTGCTCAACCATCTGGCCGAACTTCTGCACATAGCCGGCTGCTGCCTTCACAAGCTTTTCGCCGATGCTGCCGCCCTCGTCGGAGTTGCCCAGATCCTCGACGATCTGAGCGACCTCGCTCATGATCTGCTGGACCTTGTTGTTGATCTGCTCCACTGCGTCACACCACTGGCCGCCGCGCTGGCTATCAATGTTCATTGCTGTAGTTGCTGCCATAGTACAATACCTCCAATTAAATGTGTTTTCGATCAGACATCAAAAATGATGCGCAGATCTTTTTGTATTCCATCAAGCTGCTGCAGAAGGAGATCTGTATTTTTTCTGTACGCGTCCAGCAGTTCTCCACCCACACAGCCTGATAGTTCGTCTTTGTCCTGCTCCAACAGCTGATACAGGGTATTCAGTTCGCTCACACAGCCTTCGTAGAGCTCGTCGATGTAATAATCCATGGGTCCTCACTGTTTCAGAACAGGATCAGATGGTCGCCCATCTGTACACCGCTGTCTTCCAGCGATACTTCCGTGGGCAAGACCTTCCGGTCTTCGCGCCGGCACAGCAGTTCTGCGCCGGAAGGGATGTAGGCCCCGCCCGTCAGCTCTGCCAGCACCTGATACAGCAGTTCGCGCATCAGGCCCGGCGTGATGGTCTTGGGGGCCGTAAAATCGAATATTTGTTCCACCGAAGGGACTTCGATGGTCAGCAAAAGCTTATCCATGCCGTTCTCCGCCTTACAGGTCCAGCGTGAAAATGTTCAGATCGTCCGGGTTTTCTTCCTCGTGGGTGCCGCAGGGCATCGTGATGCAGTAGTCTTCGCCGTTGTAGGTCATGATGCAGCTGCACTGGGTCTTGCCGGGGATGCCGTACTGGTACTCCTCCCAGCGGGCGAAACATTTTTCCTCCGGCTCCTCGTTGAAGCGCAGGATGTGCTGCTGGGGGTTGAACTGCTCCAGCAGGGAATCATCCCGCTGCTGCCCGCACTGGGAAAAGCCTTCCTTGAAGCAGCCGGTATAATACAGGTTGTAGCCGCGGCCTCGCTGCAGGTTAGCGTAGTCCGTCATTTCTTCCTGCTTGCCGCCTGCCGCAAACAATGCACCCAGCGATGCTTTGTCCTCCGCTGTGAATATGGTCTCCAGCTCCTCAAAAGCTTCGAACCAGACCATCAGCGGCTTCGTTTTGCTGCGGATGAAGTCAAAGGCCTTCAATGCAGAAGTCGGATCGGCCGCATCCAGATCATGCTCCTTGCAGTATTTACGCTTCAGGTCCGCGCGTTTCTGCATTTCTTTTGTCAGTTTATCGACCAGACGCTTGCCGTCCTCTGCCGCAGCTTCCAGCAGGATCATGTCGGTGCGCTTCTGGTAGGCCTGCAGAAGGGGCGAGCCCTCCCCGAACAGGCTGTTCTTCTTTTTCTTGAAGACCATCACCTGCATCCCCTCGCGGGCATAGGCTTCCAGAAGGTTTGCGTAGACCTTTTCCCGGGTCTCCGGCTCCTTCACCACCACCGAGAGGGAGAACATCTGCCGCAGCGGCAGGGCGATGGGGTTATCGCTCTGGTCGTCGTAGCCCAGCGGAATGCGGCCAGCCGGGAACTTCTCGCAGAACGCGGGATATTCCTCGCGGCCAAAGGTGATGCCGCGCAGCTTCTTGGCGCGCCACTCTGCGATCCGGACGCACTGCTGATACCGTCCCAGCTGCTTTTTGAGGTAATCCTTGTGGATCTTCATCGCATCTTCTTCGGGGAAGCGCTCGCAGACCTCTGCATACTGCTCGGTGCACATCTGCAGCAGCTGCTGCATCAGCTTTTTCTCCTGGGTCAGGTGTTCCAGCTCCAGCTGATAGCCCTCGGTCTGGACACTCTTTCTGTCAGCCATGGTCAATTCTCCTTGCTTTCTCAAATGATCGGCACTTCATCCGGGTCGGGTTCCACATGCACCAGCTCGCCGCAGGGCAGCGAGAGCCCGGCCAGCCTGCCCTGATAATACATCACGCAGTGGTTGTAGTGCTCATCCGGCTCGTTGATCGCCAGGTAATCCCGCGGCAGCGGAACGGCGCCGCATTTGTCCAGCTGGCCGCCGAACATCAGGGTGAACTTCTGGGGGTTGAAGCAGTCCGCCATCGGCGTCTGGGCCGCCGTCAGCGTATATTCGCCGGGGCCGAAGCAGGCCGTATAGTAGATGTTGTAGCCATAGCCGTTGTTCTTCTTGCTGGTCGTGTTCGGGTCCTGCGCACGGAACAGCTCGGCAAACATCACCGCCTGGCCGTCGTACAGCGACTTTGCAAACTCGTAGTAGTTTTCAAAGATCACCATCAGCGGCGTGCTGTGGGCATGGATATACTCAAAGGCACGCACCGTGTTCTGCGGGTCGCCACGGGTCAGGCCGTTCTGCTGCACGAACTCGTTGCGCAGCTGCATGCGCTCGCCCATGATCGCCATCAGGCGCTCGAACAGCTCCTGCAGGCCGGTCTCCTTATCCTGCTCGAACAGGGTGACCTTGGTCTGCGCCTGCAGCTGCTGCAGCAGGTCCGAACCGTCCGCATAGATGCTGTTGAAGTTGCGGCGCACAATGAACAGCTCCATGTGCTCGCGGCAGTACGCCTGCAGCAGGGTGCTCACGATGTGCTCGGCACCGGCCGGGTTGCCGTTGTAGACCGTCAGCGAGAAGGTCTGGCGCAGCGGCAGCGCCACCGGCTTTGCATCCGAGAGGTTGTAGCCCAGCGGGATGCGCATGGGCGCAAACTTTTCGCAGAATTCTGCGTAGCTCTGGCCTTCTTCCACCATCGGCAGACGCATGGCCGGGGGGTATGCTGCATCGCGGGCGGCGATCTCGTCCAGCGCGGCGCGCAGCTGCTGTGCGGCGGCCTGCTGGTCCTCGCTGTCCGAAAGGATCGCGCCCTGGAACTCCAGCGGCTGCTCCTCCCAGATGCACAGGCCGCGGCCCGGCAGGCAGGGCGGCAGATATTCGGTCTTGCAGCCCAGAATGTCGAAGTAGCCGTACTTGTCCTTCTGGTTCATGCCGATGTGCTCGCTGGCTTCCTGCCGCACACGCATACTGAACTCGTTGTAATGGCCGCCTGCCAGCACGAATTTGATGCCGTAGGGCGCGCCGTCACGCATGAAATCGTGGATGGTGCTGTAGTAGAAGTTGCCCTTCTTGATGCTGGTAAAGTTGACCACGCCGTCGATCACCACCACCCACAGGGGCAGCTTTTCCACCCGGCAGTAAGCCTCGTAGCTGTTCACCTCAGCCTGCGCGAACAGCTTCTGGCGGCGCTTGGTCTCGTCGGTGATCATCTCGAACAGGCGGTCGATGGACGGCTCGTCCTCGTCGGTCAGCACGATGCCGCAGTGCGGGATGCGGCGGAACTGGGTCAGCAGCTTACTGGAGAAATCCAGAATGTAGAAGTTGACCTGCTCGGGCGTATAGCGCTGGGCCAGGTTCAGCAGCATGGTCTGGATCATGGCCGTCTTGCCGCAGCCGCTTTCGCCCACCAGCAGCAGGTTGTGGGTGCTCTGCAGGTCCAGCTCCATCGGGTACTGTTCCTGCTTGCCCGGGTCGTCGATCATGCCCACGAGGGCCGAGATCTTTTCCGGCGTCTTGCCGGGGAAGCGCTCCTGCAGCTGCGCCAGCGTCAGCATGGTGGGCAGCGGGGGCGGCAGCAGGGTGCGCGGGATGATGTGTTCGCGCTTTGCCATCTCGGACAGGTACTGCACCACCGCCACGATCTGCTTGGACTCGGCCTTTTTCTTTTTCTTGATGGGCTTTGCCACCAGCAGAGTCTGGGCCGTGTCGTCGATGACCTGCACCGATTCGTCCTTCTGCTGGACCACTTCGTCCTGCGGGATGTATTCGGCGCCGCACCATGCGGACTGGCCCATGGCGAAGTATTCGTTGTAGCCCACCTGCAGGTAGAACCGGCCGGTGTCCTTCAGGCTGGCGGCGTCCGGGCGCTTGAGCATGTCCTGGCTGTCGCCGGTGTCCTGCACGCGCAGGCAGACGCGGAACTTGGTGTTGCTCCAGATCTGGTCGTTGACCACGCCGGAGGGCTTCTGGGTGGCCAGGATCAGGTGGACGCCCAGGCTTCGGCCGATGCGGGCGGTACTGATCAGCTTGTCCATGAACTCCGGCTGCTGGCTTTTCAGCTCGGCAAACTCGTCCGAGATGATGAACAGGTGCGGCAGGGGTTCCTCCACCCGGTGGGCGCGGTACAGGCGCTGATAATCGTAGATGTCCAGCGTGCCTTCGTTGCAGCGGCTTTTCGCCTCATTGAAGATGCGCTGGCGGCGTTTCAGCTCGCTCTCGATGGAGATCATCGAGCGGGAGATGGCAGCACCGTCCAGGTTGGTGATGGTGCCCACCAGATGCGGCAGATGGATGCCGCGGGCCTTATCCTCAAAGGCACCGGCCAGGCCGCCGCCCTTGTAGTCGATGAGCAGGAAGGCCACCTCGTCGGGGCTGAAGTTGACCGCCATGGACAGGATGTAGGTGATGATGAACTCCGACTTGCCGGAGCCGGTCATGCCGGCCACCAGGCCGTGGGGGCCCTGACGCTTTTCGTGCAGGTCCAGCATGAACAGTTCGCCGTCGGTGCCCACGCCTACCGGCGCAGCCAGGCTGCGGGTGGGGTCGCTGTCGGCCCAGCGCTTGAGCAGGTTCAGGTGTTCCACCTTGCCCACGCCGAACATCTCCAGGAAGGTGAAGGTCTTGGGCAGGCTGTAGCTGCCTGCGATGGTCATCAGGCTGGTGTTGGCCAGCTTTTTCATGCTGGCAAGGTAGCGGTCCTCGCCGTAGCGGTCCAGCGCGAACTCCTGGGGCGGCTGGTCCGGGTGCAGCAGGTCGTAGGCCTGATGGGTGCCGGTGGAGCTCATGCGGAAGATGCGGGTGCTCTCCTTGGGCTGCTGCTCAAAGGCGGCCACCACCGAAAGGCCCACGTTGTGGTCTTCGGCCAGCACATCCTTCAGCACTTCCAGGTTATCGTAAAGGGATTTGCTCAGCGCAAACACCACATAGTGCGGGTGGGTGCGGCGGTATTTCGCCACATCCGCTTTTGCGCCGAAGGCCCCCTCCATCTCCCGGCGCAGGTATTCGCCGATGGCGCTGGCGCCGGGCTGGCTGGTAGCCAGGAAGCGGATGGTGCGCTCGTTGTTCCACACATGGGGCAGGTAGCGCACCTCGTTCAGGGCGGGCAGTTCTTCCTTTTCCAGCAGGAAGATGCACTTCACCTCGTCGTAGCTGTGGGTCATCATGAGCTGGGCCGCCAGGCTGCGCACAAAGGCCAGCACATAGGGCCGGTCGCCCACCACGCCGCAGACGTAGTCCTCCAGCAGGGAGGTCATCACCGGGGCCTTGGGGATGACGTAGGTCTGCTGCACCAGCGCATACATCTGCGCTTCCAGCGTGTCCTGCTCCATCTCAAAGCGCTCCTGCGGGTACTCCAGCGCGGCGCGCATGGGCACCGTGCCGGAGCCGATGCGCAAAGTGAGGAAGTCGTCGTCGGTGTTGCGGCGCTCCCACAGGCGGGAGACCATGCTCTCAAAGTAGCCCAGCACGCTGGACATGTTCGGGTAGTTGGCGTTCAGCACGTCGTATTCGTGCTTGCACTCTTTTTCGATCTCCTGCTTTTTGGCTTCCAGATATTCGCCGTATTTTTCCAGACGGCGGGCCTCATATTCCTTGCGCTCCTTTTCGGTGTAGCGCTGGGTCAGGAAGGGGAAGACCAGCGAGGTGAGGGCCATGCTGTAGCTGCCCATCATGATGGAGCGGCCGCCCATGACGGCCGACGAACCCATGCGCAGCACCAGCGGCATCTTGTCCGAGTTCATGGGCATGGGCGGCGCATCCACTGCGATGGCCGGCCACTCCATGGAATAACGGCTGCGGGGGCCGCGGTTGTACAGCCCGCCGCGGCGGGCACCGGTGGCAACGCCCACGTCGCCGCGGGGCGGGTCCAGCACCGGCAGCACCGACGGGCTGACGTACATTTTGGTGTCGCCGGAGCAGATGGACAGAAAGTCCGTGCCGACGATGACGCGGGGGCCCATCAGGTAGACCACATCGCCCAGCTTCAGCGCGGCGGTGCCCCTCACGCGGCAGTGGTTGACGTAAACGCCGTTGGCGCTCTCCAGGTCCTGCACCTCCCAGCCGCGCTCGGTGAGACGGAAGATGGCATGGTGGTGGCTGACGAAGCCGTTGGAGCTGACGATATCGTTGGTGTTGTCGCGGCCAAAGCGGATGGGCACATTGTAGCGTGCACGGTAGTTGCGGAACACGCTGGACGCCTTGGTGATGGTCTCGGCATACAGGATATACTGGCGGCCCGCATTGCGCAGGAAGTACATCTGCCGCAGTGCCAGCGGCGTCTGGCGGCAGTCCACCGACTGCGCGCCCACAAAGCAGGTGGCCGCGTCGCAACACAGATACCACTGGCCGCCCAGCGCTTCGATGGAAAGGAAGCCGCTGCCCGCCTGGGAAAAACGATATTTGCCTTCTGCCACCCGGGGCAGCAGCAGCGCGTCGATGTGGCCGTTCTCGCCGATGAGGTTCACACGCATGCCGAGGTATGCGGCGTCCTGCCCGACGTTTGCGGTCAGAGGTTTCGGTCTATCCATTCCATCCTCCCGTGATGTGGGGTATGCTCTTTATAAGTCGTTGGCTCAGTCCAGCTTTGCGCCGCAGTTGATGCAGAAGGTCGCATCCGCCGGGATGGGCTCACCGCAGCTGGGGCAGACCGAGGTCTGCGGGGCTGCCGGCTGGGCAGGCTGCTGGACCGGCTGCTGCACGGGCTGGGTGGGCTGCTGGAACGAGGGTGCCGGGGCAAATGCCGCCGACTGTGCCGGAGCTGCCGGGGCGGGAGCGGGAGCCGGGGTGGGAGCCGCGGGCTGCTCCACCCGTGTGCCGCAGCTGGTGCAGAAGGCTGCACCCGGGGCCAGCGGCGCGCCGCAGTTCTGGCAGAAAGCCTGTGCGGCGGGCTGGGCAGGCTCTGCCTGGACCAGCCGTGCACCGCAGCCGGAACAGAAGGCCATGCCCGGGCGGATCTTTGCGCCGCAGTTGGGGCAGCGGCTGGCTGCGTTGATGGTCTGGATCTGCATCCGGCAGTTCTCGATCTTATCGTGCAGGGCATTCACCTGCTCGATGAGATCGGCTGCCTCGGGCAGGGGGTGTGCGCTGTAGGCGCAGTACACCTCATAGCCGATCTGATTGTAGAGCTGGTTGATGCGGCTTTCTGCATCCGAGATCTCGCCGTTCAGCCGGGTGATCTCCGAAAACTCTTTGGCACTCTTGGCCGCGCTCTGGCTCGCCTGGGTGACCCGGTTCTTCATTTCATCGAAAAATGCCATGGTTGCGTCTCCTTTTCGCTGAATCTTAATAGCCGTACCAGCCCAGATCAATGGTGGTCCCGGCCAGCGTGTCTCTGCACCACATCTGGTCCACATCGGTGAGCAGGCGGGTCTTCTCCTTGCCGTCGTAGCTGTACAGATCGTTGTCCGAGATGTACAGCGTGGTGTTCTTATCCACGCGGCGGACCCAGCTCACGCCGTCCGCGATCACGGTGCGGGTGCCGTCCTTGGCGATCAGTGCGATCTCCTTGTCGTCGTAGCTGTTATAACCGGTGTGCACCAGCAGCTGGCCGTCCTCGTACACCGTTGCGTAATCGGCTGCGATGTCCTGCGCCGCGCGGGTGGACTTGCCGTTCGCGTAGGTGTACAGGTCCGCATAAGAGGTGCCGTTGCTGTCGTACTTGTTCGCAACGTAGTACAGCACACCGTCTTCCACGCTGCAGATGGAAGCGTCATCCGACACGATCTCCAGGCTGCCGATGACATTGCCGCTGACCTTGGCAGCGTACAGGGTATCCTCGTCGCTGTCCTCAACCAGGACGTAATCGCCCACCATGGCGGCATCGTCCAGTTCGGCAATGGCCTCAAGGAAGGTCTTGGACATGTTCACGGTCTTGCCCGTATCCATGTTATACACATGCACATTGGCCGGTTCCATGATATCTTCCAGATAGTCGCTGCCGTCGCTGTTCACCACATCGTCCACGGTCACGGTGCCGGTGAGGGCGTCTGCGCCGTAGTAGAAGATCGTGTTCTGGTAGTTCACGGCCGCCAGCAGGTTCTCTGCGATCACGGTCGTGGTGCCGTCCTTGTAGTTGAAGCTGTAGAGGTTATAGACCGGGGTTTCTTCCTTCATGGACTGGACCAGCTCATAGCGGCTCTGGGCAGCATAGTAGGCATCGTAATCGGTGGTACTGCCAGCCTGCTCGCAGCCCACGCACAGCTCATGCCATGCGGTGTCGCCGTACTCGCCGTAAGCCTGCGCAATGGTGACGAGGTCTGCCTTGACGGCGTCGGTCAGCGGGAAGTAGCCGTCGCCGTCCTCCTGAGAGGAATACTTGTCCACGAAGGACTTGCAGGCCAGCGCCACAGCAGAATCGGAAGAATACTGCATGTCGTCGATGGAAGCGTACTCGCCAAAGAAGCGCACCGAGGTCGAGCAGGAAGCAACGATCTGGTCATAGTCGCTCTCGTTGTCGTACTGGCCGAAGTAATAGTACCAGTAGTAGGGGACAGAGTAATCGTCCTCGCTGGGCTCCTTGGTGTAGTTGTCGGCATCGGACAGCACCGAAGCCAGCGAATAGGTCTCGCCCGAAGCGCCCAGATAATACAGTGCGTCGTCGCCGTAGGTCACGGTCTCGTAGTCATCCACCAGCTTTTCGGTGTTGCCTGCGGTATCCACGCTGTAGAGAATGCTCTCATCATCGTCGTTTTTCTTGTAGTACAGGATGTGGTCCAGGTTCTGGGTGGACACCAGCGAGTACACGCTGCTCACCAGCTTGGTGGACTCATCCGGCTTCTTCAGGTCCACGAAGTAGAGGGTAAAGTCGCCGTTGTCGTCGGCGGTATAGTACATCACGCGGTTCTTCTCGGTGTCCACACGGAAGGAGTAGACATCCTTGCCCAGGGTGGTGGGCTGGTTGCCGTCGTAATAGTACAGCTTATCGTCGGAGTTCTTGTACACGACACCATTGTTCAGCACCGAGAAGCCCAGGTCCACGTTCGTTGCAATGGTGGTGATGTACTTGTCGTTCTTGTCCGAGCCGTCCTTCAGCTTGCCATACTCGGCACGGTTCAGGGTGCCGTAGCTGCCGTCCAGCTTGGAGATATAGTAGAAATACTTGCCGTCCGGGCTGAATGCGGTGCTCAGGCTCTCGTAATCGCTCTCGTCGGTCTTGGCCGAAGCGATCTCCACCGTGTCGGTCTTGCTCAGGCTGGGCAGCAGCTCATACTTGCCGTCCTGCAGTGCGACATAGGCGTTCTTGCTGGAGCCGCCCAGGTTGGGCAGCACGAAGAACACCACTGCCAGCACAGCCAGCACCACAGCCACGATGGCCACGATCAGCAGCGGCAGCTTGGACTTTTTGGCCGCAGCGGCACCCTGATCGGGCTGCACCGCGACCTCCTCCGGGGCCTGCACGACCGGGGCAGTGGGCTTGCGCGCCACGATGGTCTGGGTGGGCTCTGTCAGGCGTGCGCCGCAGCTGCCGCAGAATTTTGCTCCATCCGGGAGCTGCGCTCCACACTTTGGACAATTCATAATCTATTCCTCCATATTCTCGCAGGGCCGGGTGCTCTGCTCGTTTATTGAACGCGTTCGCCGTTCCGGCGATGCGATCCGGACTGAAAAAACGGGGGGCGTTGCGGGAAGAAAAAAGCAGTGTCAGAACGCACCGGAACACGCCCTGCCGCGGCGCTCCCCATGGGGAACCGCTGCAAAACGTGCAACACCGGTCAGACCGTTTCTGACACTGCCATAAAAACTTTTTTTCGAAATCTGCCGCATTTTATAATACCCCTATTATAAAATAAGCTCAGCCATCCAAGCGGACAGCCGCCACCGGCGCTCCATGGCCGCAAAACCATGCACAACGAGCGCCGATGCGTTCCTCCCATCCCCGGCAGCGCACCCTGCGGCTGCTACCGGGAACCAGCTTTATTATAGCGCAATGCCAGGTGCGGGTCAAGAAAGATGTCGTTTTTGCGCGAAGGCGTCTGCCCGCCAAAACAGCCCGGAAAAAGCCCGGGCTGCTCCCGCTGCGCTGCCGGCGATCAGACGATGCGCGTGCCCTTCTGGTAGACGGCCTGAATGTTCAGTTCCTTGTCCGCCAGGATGACATTGCCGTAGCGCCCGGCGGCAAGAGAGCCGTAGTCGGCGTCCACACCGATGCTCTTGGCGGGGTTCTCGCTGGCGGCACGCACGGCGCTTTCCAGCGGGACGTTCATTTCCAGCACGGCGCGCTTCATGCAGTCGTACAGGCAGGTGTTGCTGCCCGCAATGGTGTCCGGGTGCTCGGTCAGGGTAGCGCGGGGTCCCTTGACCGTAATAGCCTGTCCGCCCAGACTGTACTGGCCGTCCGGCAGGCCGCAGGACATGGCGCTGTCTGCAATCAGGCAGACGCGGTCGTCCCCGAAGGTGTTGAAGGTGAACCGCACCACGGCGGGGTGGATGTGCACGTTATCGGTGATGAGCTCCACCTCGGCATCGTGCTCCATGGCCGCAATGATGGGGCCGGGCGCACGGTGAGTGATGCCGGGCATGGCGTTGTACAGGTGGGTCATGTGGGTGGCACCGGCTTCAAAAGCCTTGACAGCGGTGTCGTAGTCGGTGCAGGTGTGGGCGATAGAGATGCGCACCTCGTTATGGCACTCCCGGATAAAGTCCAGATTGCCCGGCTCCTCCGGGGCAACGTCCACCAGCTTGATCAGACCGCCCGCACGCTTCTGCAGGCGGCGGAACATAGCGGCGTCTGCGCCCTGCACATACTCCGGGTTCTGTGCGCCCACCTTTTTGGGGCTGATGAAGGGGCCCTCCATGTTGATGCCCACAAGGTCGGCGCCCTTGCCGTTTTTATGGGCGGCAGCGGCGTCCATCACCTTGTTCAGAAACTCCTCCGGGTAGGTCATGGTAGCAGGGCAGATGGCCAGCACACCCTTGCTGGCCTCGAAATCCGCCAGCGTCTGGATGGCCTCCTCGGTGCCGTCGCAGAAATCCTTGCCCATCGCCCCGTGGAAATGGATATCCACAAGGCCCGGCAGGGCGTACAGACCCTCGGCGTCCAGCACCTCCTCGCCCTCTTCCGGGGCGGCAAAGGGCACGATGCGGCCATCGCGGATGACGATGGTGCCGCGCTCAAAGGTGTGGCGCGGGGTATAGACCAGTGCATTCTGAAGGATCATACAAAACACCTCGTTCTTTCTTCTTTTCACCCAGTATAGCACGCCGGGTGTTTTTTCAAAAGTCCTTTTGTGTGAACATTGTACCGCTGTGTACAAAAAGCGGGCCGCCGGGAGGGGGCGCTGTGCACCCCGCCCCCGGCGGCCCGGTTCATACTGCAAAATCAACCAGACTTTTGCAGTTCATTCTTTTCGAGAAGTGCAGGATCACAGCATCTTCTTCAGCTCGTCGTACACGAACTGCACCTTGGTGCCGATGATGACCTGGCAAGCGTTCTTGCTGGGACGGATGACACCGGCAGCACCGGCAGCCTTGACGGCCTTCTCATCGACCTTAGCGTTATCCTTCACCTCAAAGCGCAGACGGGTTGCGCAGTAACCAACGTCCTTCACGTTCTCCTTGCCGCCGACAGCAGCCAGAACAGCAGAAGCGACTTCGGTGTAGTTGTTGTTGGCCAGAACGACCTTCTTCTCAGCTTCCTCGTCGTCATCCTCACGGCCGGGGGTCTTCAGGTCGAACTTGGTGATGGCGAAGTAGAACACGAAGTAGAACACGAGGAAAGCAGCGATGCCCAGAGGAATGATCATCCAAGTCTTAGCAGCTGCGGGCAGGGAAGCGGAGAACACCAGGTCGGTAGCGCCTGCGGAGAAGCAGAAGCCAGCACGGAAACCGGAGTAGTAGGTGATGATGGTAAAGATGCCGTACAGAGCGGAGTACACAACGTACAGCGGGAAGCACAGGAACATGAAGCCGAACTCGAAGGGCTCGGTAACGCCGCAGACGAATGCGCAGATTGCAGCGGAGACGACCAGACCAATAGCAGCTTTCTTGTTCTTAGCGGTCTTGACCATAGCCAGAGCAGCACCGGCAATACCGAACATCATGCAGGGGAAGAAGCCGGACATGTACATGCCAAGGCTCCAGCCCACATCAGCGCTGGTCTCACCTGCCCAGAAGTGGGTCAGGTCGCCCAGACCGATGGTGTCGAACCAGAACACGTTGTTCAGAGCGTGGTGCAGACCGGTGGGGATCAGCAGACGGTTCAGGAAAGCGTAGATGCCTGCGCCGATGCCGTCCATGCCGGCGATGCCGTTGCCGATTGCGACCAGAGCGTCGAAGATGACGGGCCAGACGAACAGCAGAACAACAGATGCTACGATGGAGATCAGACCGGTAGCGATTGCAACAAAGCGCTTGCCGGAGAAGAATGCCAGCCAGTCAGGCAGCTGGGTATCCTTGAACTTGTTGTAGCAGGCAGCGCCCACAACAGCGGCCAGAATGCCGATGAAGGAGTTGCCGGCGACCTTCTGGAAGGCGATGTAGGTAGCAGTGCCTTCTTCCAGGTGACGGACCATGCCGACCACACCGGGGTTCAGCAGCTGCTGCATCATCAGGAAGCTGACCAGACCGGCCAGACCTGCGGTACCGTCGTTGTCAGCAAGGCCGACAGCGGCACCGATGGCAAACAGCCATGCCATGTTATCGATCAATGCGCCGCCTGCCTTGATGAGCAGGAAGCCGACGGTGTATGCTGCGCCGGAAGTTGCGCCCTCGGCACCCATAACAGCGGGAGCCAGAGCGTAGCCGATGCCCATCAGGATGCCGCAGATCGGCAGCACAGCGACGGGAAGCATCAGAGCTTTGCCCAGTTTCTGGAGATACTTCATCATAAGACACATTCCTCCTTAAAGAATGTTTGTGTTTACAGACAGTCTCTGGTTGCAGGCTGTCCACAGTTCCGTAACAGAATAGTAACATATTTTTGCAAAAAAAGAAAGTGGTTTTTTCTTTTTTCTATTAAAATGCGTCAAAAGTCCTTATTCGATGGCACATCTGTCAGTATTTTTTGTTTTTTCTGCACGCGTCCTGATTTAACTGCTGAAAAATCTTTTCTTTTTATGTCTATTTTGTCCAAAGGGTTGCATCCCAGCGCGGCCGCCGCCCCGTTTCGCAGCGCAGCTCTCCCCGCTCTGTGGGCGTACTGTTCCAGTATATGCTTTGCCGCCGCGCAAAGCGCACGGGCATGGGCTGTTCTCATCCCACCAGCAACTTCACTACACCGTGCAAAAAGAAAACCGCCAGCGCTTTTCTTCACGCTGACGGCTCTGGCGGAGATGGTGGGTTCTCCCGCGCCCTAAAAACAGCCCACTGGGCTGTTTTTGCCCGGCGGGACGCAAAGCGCCGGGCACGGGCTGTTCTCATCCCACCAGCAACTTCACTACACTGTGCAAAAAGAAAACCGCCAGCGCTTTTCTTCACGCTGACGGCTCTGGCGGAGATGGTGGGTTCTCCCGCGCCCTAAAAACAGCCCACTGGGCTGTTTTTGCCCGGCGGGACGCAAAGCGCCGGGCACGGGCTGTTCTCATCCCACCAGCAACTTCACTACACTGTGCAAAAAGAAAACCGCCAGCGCTTTTCTTCACGCTGACGGCTCTGGCGGAGATGGTGGGATTCGAACCCATGTGCCCGGTTAAGGACAAAACGATTTCGAGTCTTTGAAATTGTTGGATGAAGCTG
>OCHO01000560.1_pt1 | contig 29686 bp, 31 predicted proteins | sample 1538441 | NCBI WGS metagenome assembly OCHO01 (sample SAMN04571691, study PRJEB22368) | human gut metagenome | biome: human gut; material: stool | host: Homo sapiens | place: Luxembourg | collected 2012-06-29
AAAATTCACTTCGTTCATAACGTCAACGACTTCGTCCGTTACTTAAAATTCACTTCGTTCATAACGTCAACGACTTCGTCCGTTACTTAAAATTCACTTTGTTCATCCCAAAAAGTAAAAAAGACTAGAACCTTTATTCTAGCCTTTTTAATTTACTCCCAACTGTGCCATGGAGCAATTTCATCTTTATATCTTTGTACTAATTCCTTACTTCCCACAATCATAGGTTCCAAATCCACTTGACAGCAATTATCCGTATAACTTATGACAACATCAGTAACTTCATACTCGTAAATATTAAACTCGCCGTATAAACTATCGCTTATAAAATCCCCTTTGTGAGGGATTACATCACTCTCGATTGTTTTGACAATATTCGCAAATTCATCTATTTCTTTGCTTCTTTCGTTTACTAATATTCCTTGTGATAATGTTATTTTCATGGAATGCCTCCTTGTTCGTTTTCAGACTACATTCTACAATTCTACATGAATGGAGTTTTTTCCTTTTTTTTGTGGTATTTTTTTGATTATGGGAAATTATCTACCTTTTTTATGTTCTACTTTTACTACACTTAATTTTCCATTTGGCATGGCATTTTAGTTTTTATTTATTTTACCATGTACTTCCATCTTCAAGTATAACAGTTCCATCATCATAAATCTTCTTCACAGCAGGATAAATCTTCTCTCCACAATATTGACATTTTCCTGAATATCGTGAAACAGCGCAGGTCTTCCCACAAACAGGACAATCTTCATAAGTGAATGTACTTGACAACGATCTTCTAACCTCACAACCTTGACAACGATTAGTTTCATCTATAAAATTTTCTTTATCTACATAATGTCTTTTCCACTCACACCAAACTTTATTGCTATCCTTTTCACCTGATGATTTTTTACTACTTCCATTTGAATTACTATTACTAGCCACCTGTTGCTTTTGCTCTGCCTGTTTCTTAGCTTGTTCTTCTGCTTCTTTTTTCTTTTCTTTACAAGTCTTCAAAAGCTCCTCACATCTATCCAGCTGCTCCTTAAGACTATCACTTTTTTTACATTCTTCTATAGTATCTTCAAGATCCTTTTGCGCACTCTTATATTTACCATCATTAATTTTCTCTTCAAAAGAATCAATCGAATCATCTATATTTTTTAATACTGTTTTTTTATACTCGTTAGCCTTATCTTTAACTACATCAGTTTCAGTTTTTATATCATTAATCTTATCTATTTTTTCTATTTGAAAGAAATACGCTCCATGTTCCTCCGAATCCTTAGCTTCTACTAATAAATTCAGCTGCTCAATTAAATTTTTAGCCTCCGTATCATCTTTTTTTGATTCCAACGCCAATTTAAAATAATCAATAGCTTTGTCATATTCCTCCTCTATAACATTGGATTTTCCCTTTGACATAGCATCTTTATATTCTTGACTTATACCCCCTAACTCTGCTTTGTTGTTGCATGCTGATAGTGTTATTGATATGATGATTGTCAGTAGAATAGTTGATAATTTTTTCAATTTTATCCCCCCTGATTTTATTTATTAATAACTATATCTCTTAAAATTAAATTTCACTCAATAAAGCTTGATGAAAAATAAAAGTACCTAAAAAAATGCCAATCGCGGCGAAAACTACAATCCAAAATTTCTTTTTAGATTTATCATCTCCTAAATAAAAATAACCAGCCCCAATAATCACGGTAAAAGTCACTGCAATAACAATTTTATAAATAAGGCTCATTGTATCCATAATTTGTCCAATTATATGATATCCATATACATCACCATACATATAAGCATAATAATCTAACTCGGATTGACTATAAGAATCTGCAATACTTTGCGCTACGCAATAAAAAGTTATATAATATCCTACAACTGATGTAATAGTCGAAACTATAAACGAAATTATATACGCAATCTTTGACGATGATTTCTTCTCCTTAGCAGGATCATTTACCTTATATTGGCTCGGTTCGTCATTATGTTGATACAACTTATTATTTTGTGGAACATGCTCAACTGTTTTTTCCACTTTCCTATCCTTAACATTCTTATCAACAGAAATCTCTTTAATATATTCTTTGGCGGCATTTTTTAATTTATAGTAATAAGTCTTTAAAATCTCTAATACCTTTAAAAAGCTTGTCTTTATCTCTGTTATGGTGTCATTTATATTTGTGTCTGTTTGTTGGTTTTGCTCGTTTTGATTTGGTTCATATAGTGGATTTTTTCTTGATATTTCTCGATTGTAGTTATAATGTTGCTCGCCCTACGCTTTGTCGTGTTGATGTTGATTGTTTGGGATGATCTTTTCGATGTCTTTTTTTATTGCAGTTTTTATGTTTTCGGATTTTATTATGTAGATTGATAGTAGGATTATTAGAATTATTAATAATGGCATGTTGCTCCCCCCTTTTGTTTGGTTTTATTATAATGGTAGCATATTGGTTGGAGATTTTGTCGTAATTTTTATATTTCTTGATATATCTATATATTATAATTAAATTTTTTCAACTCAAAAAACCTCCTTGCTAATTAATTTAGTAAGAAGGTTTTATACATATATTAATTTTCTAATTATCTTCTATATTCTTTAATAACTCTCTTATATCATCATATATAAACATTATCTTTTTAATATTATGATCTAAATCCATCCTCGCTTGATGCATTTCTAAAGTTAAGTCATCTAAAATCTTTATATTTTCTATGTAATCCGGAGAATTTTCATATAAATTATTTTGAATCGCTTCCTTTTCTTCATTATTTTTTTTAATAATTGAAATTGATGAAAATATTTCATCTTCTATCTCATTTGAATTTTTTAATATTTCTTTTTCAAAGTCATTAAATTTATACCATGAAAATGCTACTGGTTTTTTATTATAATCAAGCCTTCTTAATATATATTTTATATCTTTATAAGAATCTTCTGTTTCACATAATTCTAAACTACATTTTGATAAAAATGAAAAATATTCTCTTAATCGTATAAAAAATTCTACTCTATTCCTTTCTAAATCTTTATTTCTGTAATATGAAGTAACCATTTTTCCACTTATTATTCCTGTACTTATTCCTATCAGTACTGGTAAGATTATATCTTGTAAATAATCCATATAAGCCAACTCCCTTATATATAAATATTATAAGTAACCCATACCATCTTTTAATTTTTCTTTCATATCCTGCCATTCTTTTTTATCTTTATTGGGCCATATCCAAAATGGGGATTCAAAGTTAGGTCTACGACTTATCAACTCTCTATTTTTATTCATATATTCATCATAGCTACAAATATATTTTGCTGGATTTCCTGCATAAACACTATTATCTGGTATATCCGTTGTCACTATGCTTCCAGCACCAATTATTACGTTATTACCTATTTTATTATTACATAAAACAATAGAATTTAATCCAATATATACATTATCTCCTATAGTTACTCTTCCTATTTTAGCTTTTCCTAGATGCATCTGTGTACTTGCATCATGTGCTAAAATTTTAACACCTGGTGCAAATAAAATGTTACTTCCTATCTCAATTAACCATGGATATAGACCATCAATACTATTAAAATCTATATTTACATTTTCACCGATAATTAAACCATGATTTAAAAGATATTCTTTATTTTTTATTTCTCTTCTTTTGGATATTTTTCTTCTTACTTTACTTATTATAAACATTTCTTCTCTCCTTCAATATTTATCTCTAATTTTTATATTTTCTTCTCTTATATCTTTTTAGTATTTAATATTGCTGATAGTCCTTTTTTATATATTAATTTAAATGTTATGTTATTATATATTTATTTTTAAAAAAATATGGAATAGATATATCCTAATAAACAAATAATAGAGGGTTAGTCCTTTGCCATGCTTGCAATATAACACTAAACCCAGAGTCTATGGTTGTTAAAAATATAAATTTGATATTATTTAGTAATATTTATAACAATATACTTTTTGTTTTAAATAACTTTGTTAAAATAAACATTCCTGATAATTAAATTATAGTAGGAAATCATTATAGAATAATATCTAATGACTATTCCAAAGGATTATGTATATTTTTTAGTTTAAATAAAATTCTCAAATATAAATATATACTTTTTAAATTTATAAATTTTATTCTATTCCACACTATCATAAAAATGTATTATATCTAATTTACTTATTATATCCTACTAATATATACTTTTCTTATCACCATTAAAAATAAAAAACTTACTAACCACATAATTAAAAATAACAACAAAAACACTAGCAACAATCTTTATAACACCATCATTAAATCCAAGCAATGTCACAAAAACAAACAGCATCAAAGTCTCAACTCCGCCAGACATAACTCTAGCAGCAAAAAACATGAAAACTTCCTTAACCAGCTTCTTTATCTCAAGAGACTTGTCCTCAAAAACCCAAAACTTATTCGTAACATATGCAAACACTACAGATATAAACCATGCAATAATATTTGCCACGATATAATTAATTTTTAGCCATCTTGTCGCTCCAAAATAAGACACATAGTTAACCAAAGTTGTCAAAACTCCAAACACCAAATAATTAAATATCTCCTTATTATTGCCCTTTAGTATATCGCATACTTTTTCTTTTAAACTCATCTTAACTCCCCTATTTACTCATTTGTATCTTTGCTCAAAGCCACTTCTTCAAAATAATCGTTACAATTGTCACTCGCTGCATTATTTATATTAGATTCATCAACTATAAAATGTGGTCTTTTCTTAACTTCATAATAAATCTTTCCTATATATTCTCCCAGCACACCTATAAAAACCAATTGTACTCCACCAATTATCATTATAGATGCAATAGTTGTAAAATATCCTGGAACATCTATTCCTGACACCAAGATTTGCACAAGTAAAAATACTATGTATATTAAACTCATCATTATTAAAGAACAACCTATCACAAAACATAATCTCAAAGGTTTGTCATTAAATGATATAATTCCATCTATTCCATAAGATAATAATGATTTGAAAGACCATTTAGTTTCTCCTGCAACTCTGGATTGATTTTCATACTGAATAGTTTTTTGTTTAAATCCAATCCATGAGAAAATTCCTTTAGAAAATCTATTGTACTCCTTCATCGCAAGTATAGAATCAACAGCTTTTCTGCTCAATAATCTAAAATCTCCTACTCCGTCCACAAGCTCTACATCTATTAGTTTATTGACTAATTTATAATATAATTTTGTTGCCCAAGTTCTATATTTATTGTCACCTTTTCGATTTCTCTTTGCAATTACCTGATCATATCCTTCTTTATAATACTTAATCATCTCTGGTATAAGTTCTGGTGGATGCTGAAGATCAGCATCCATTATTACAACACAGTCTCCTGTGATGTATTCTAAACCTGCTAACATGCCAGCTTCTTTACCAAAGTTTCTGCTGAATGATATGTATTTTACTGACTTGTCGTTTTGACCTATATTTTTTAGTATTTGCAACGTGTTGTCTTTACTGCCATCATTTATAAATACTATTTCATGTTGAATATTTATGTTGTTTAGTACTTTTTTGATTTCTTGGTATAAAAATATATAATGATTTTGGAATAGATTATAATAATAATTAATTATACATAAAATTTATTCTTTATTTTTCTATCAAATTTCATTAAAACTATAAAAAGAGAGCCAATTTTACATATATCTTCTAATATTGACTCTCTAAACTCTATAAATTTAAAATAAATTTTAAATTTATAGTAATATATTTTTTAATTAATTTTATATAACTCATTAATAATGCTAATTTCTTAACCAAATATTTGACTAAGCTACAATATTTATCCAGCAAATATTTTTTTAATCCATATAAAGTCAAACTTTTTAAAAAATAAACTATTCTAAATCTACATAAATTTTTATCGTCTTTATATTTTAACTTTTTCATGTATGTATTATAATCAAAGCAAAATTTAAAATAATAATCTTTATTCCAAGGCTTTTTATCTCCTATAAAATGAACTATCATCGAGTTCTTCTTTTTGTCACCAATTCCGTAAAATGGAATATAATTATAAGTATTGTTAATATATTTAATTTTATCTTTAAAATATAGATTTAAAGCATCTTGATCTGCAAATATTAAATTTTTTTTCTGTTATAATTTTAAATATGTCATTTACATTTATGTTTTCTCTCATACTACTGAGGTCAAATAATAACACCCCTGAATTAACATAATGATATGGTCTATATAATCTTATTCGTTCTAAATGCACTTCATTTTCATTATCACACATTTTATCTATTACAGTAGCTATTAAATTTCCATCCAGATTCATATTGTATAAATCTTGCAAATTACCTCTTATTAAAATATCTGTATCTAAGTATAAGGCTCTATTAACATTTTGTGGTAACAACTCAGTAACTAACAATCTATAGTATGCCTCTTTCGATATTCTTCCTATATCAGGAAATTTTTCAAATAAATTTTTATTAACTAAAATAGGATTAAATGTTCCTTTATTTAATTGTATGATATTTTCCAATTTATTTAGACTTTTACATGTGATATCTGAATACAATAAAAAAATATTACATCCCCTATTATATTTAAACAGTGATAATAACATTACCTCTAAAGGTTTTATATAATTTTCATTTGAAGAAACAACTATGTTCATATTACCCCCTCCATTTATACAGCCACATAATAATTTTTATATATTAATTATCATCTTAGTATTTTTTTATCAATTTTATATAATGTAAAATTAGCATTTTAAATTTATTTAATAATTCTAGAAAATATTTAAATTCATCCTTTTTGTAAAATGCTAATAAAAAAATTAAATTTGGTATTATTATGCATATAATGAATTTATTTATTATATCTAATATAGTATTAAATTCTATAAAACTACATAGATATAAACTTACTATAATCGTTATAATTAATAAAATTAAAAAATAAATGTATTTTTTTAAATATATTTTGGGACTTGTATTTAATCCATATTTAAAAACAACATAGGGATCATACCATGTATTAGTAAGTAATCTAGATATAGATGTTGCTAACAGTATTCCAAATAACCCCCATTCACTTCCTAATAATATAGAAAATACTAAATTAAGAATGGCAGTCACAATTAATAGATACCTTCCTTGTCTAAATAAACCCATAGTATTTTTATATGTCCATACTGCATTTTGCATACCTACCATATAAAAATTAATTCCTATTATACAAGGTATATTAAAAGGTAATACATAATTTTCTCCAAAACATAACTTAACTATGTCTCCTGATAACACTATTATCCCAACTGTAGCCCAACCAAATAACCAAAAATTAAGTAGATTTATATTATTAAATAGTTTTATTTTTTTTTCATTAGATTCTATAGCATTGTAATTTCCTACACTAGCTGAAATTCCATTAAATATTTGATTTAATAACGAATTTAGTGTATTTGAAAGTAATGTATAATTTGATGAAATACCAACTGTTGCCAAACCACTAAAATATGTAATAATTATATTATCTGTATTATTTACTAATAATGAACTTAACTTCCATATAGTTAAAGCTTTTATATTACTAGTTAAACTTTTTTGTTCATTTTTATCCAAAGGAAGTATATTTTTATTTTTTATATATGGATATTTTTTATTAGCAATATGTGAAATAATTAAGTTATAAGTAAATACACCAATAGTTTGAATGATTAAATATCCCATATATTCCTTTGTTAACAATAAATAAACCATCTGTATAATACTTTGAAGTATTGTAACAATATAATTCAAACCTGTAACAATATAATTTTGTTGATCTGCCATAATTAAGGAACTCTTATAACTAAAGAAGTAAGAACTTGATGTATTAAATAAATAAAGCAAATATATTACATATAAATTTTCTTTTATATGTGGTGGATTTTTTATAACAAATCCTAAAAAAGGAATCATACATAAACCAAATATTGCTACAACAATACCAATTATTCTATATGCTTTTGCATAGTATCTCATTAAAGATGCTATTTTTGATTCATCATTTTCAGCAAGTGGTTTATATAATGCAAATACAATAGCACTTCCTATTCCTAATTCAGCCAAGGACAACATTGTTAGTATATTAGCAAATAATCCACTGATTCCTAAATACTCAGCTGATAGACATCTTATAAATACTATTCTACATAAAAAACCTAAGACAGTATTTATTACATATCCACCTAATCCTGTAACAATATTTAATATAGAATTATGTGTTCTTGATTTTGCAGCCATATTATTTCCTTTCTAAGTTAATTAATGCTGCCCTTAAAGTGAATCCCTGTGCAAAAGGCATTATATCAAAAGTCTGAGAGTGAACACCTATGTCCTTTGTATCACCTTGGCACCAATCAACCTTTCCTGTAATTCTAGTAACTGATTTTATTTTTTGCAAGCATTTATTTGAAACCTCTAAATACTTTGGATTTTCAAATATTTCATAACATCTTGAATAAAAATATGCTAAAACAGCAGTTGCAGAACTATCATAAGTTCTTTCATTTTGAAGAATGCTTCCAAATCGACCATCTTCTCGTTGATAATTAATATAACTATCAGCAACATTTTTTATATTTTGTTTTAATATAAGTTTTTCATCACTATCTTTTATTTCTATATATGTATCAATTAATCCAATCACATACCATGCTACACCTCTTCCCCACCCATATACTCCTAGCGGTAATTTATTCTTAGGGTTATATGCATGATTTGGTAAATATGTATCATGTAATAAACCATATTTGTTATATTGATTTATTTGTTCTAAAGATATTTTTGAGAATTTTTCTTCTGCATATATATTAGAATATAATTGTAAAAATGGACAAACAAACCCTAAAGTATCAACATATCTTTCATCTACATTTTTATCTGAAGTATAAGCAATCATACCATCTTCACATATATTTTTTTCAATTATTCCTATTGAATAATCCATTGCAGGTTTTATTTTTTTATAATCTTTACTGTTCTTTAAAATTGCATATGATAATAATCCACAGTCAACATTTGTCGGTTTAGTTACCCAATTACCATCTTTATCAATTAATTTAATAATTAGTTTATTAATTGCTTCTTTAGCCTCTTTATCATTACATTCACAAAGTCCTAGTAATAGGCCACCTAATTGCCATGATTGTATATTGTTATTTTTGTATTTTCCATTAATCATATCAATTACCATCAAACGATTATTATCTGTCATTTTAACAACAGGAGTTTTTCTAGTCCATTTTATAGATATATTTTTTACATTACTAAGCCATTCATCATAATTGTTCCATCTTCCAATATGATATCTACAATATCTATTTAACATATAAAAGTAAAAATCTACTCCAAAAATTATTATACTTAATATTAAAAATATAAATACTATTATTTTAATCATTTTATTTGGCCATCTCCCTAATTTTTTTTCCAGCTAATAATGCTTTTTCTTTATATGATGGTATAAAACTATTTAAATGCTTTCTTATACTTTTTTCATTTTTTTTCATCCATTCAAATGCCATTATTAATTCATCTGATTCATTCAAATTTTGTGCTGATACGACATAGTTCTCATAATCGCCAAATAAATCCTTTGCTATTCCTTTTGCTTTTATAGAATATCCAACAACTAAAGTTGGAACACATGTAGAATATGCTGCTATAGTAGCATGAGTTCTAGCACCAATAAACATTCTGCATCTAGATATAAATCCTTTTAATTGCATACAATTATATTCTTTTTCTAACATTATAACTCTACCTGTATCTTTATATTTATTATATAGATATACTATAGGTTCTCTATCGTTATTATGATCCCATGTAACATGAGGTATTAAAATAATTTGCATATCAGTAGTATGTATTATATGTTCTATTAATTTTTCATAATTTTTCTTTACCATTCCATTTTCTTTACCAGATGAAATTATTAAAGGACTAATATTAATACCTATAGTATTTCCCTCCATAAATCCTTCAGGCAATTGCAATTCTTCTTTATCTAATTGAAATGCAGGGTCTGGATATAGAACTACATTTTCAGTTATTCCAGCTTTTCTAAGTGCATTGTATGTTAATGATTCTCTTACAACTATTAAATTGTATAACTTTAAATCTTTTATTACATTAATATCATTTAATATATTTTCATTTATAGAGCATCCCCATAATACTGTTTTTGCACCCTTTTTATGAATCAAAGAATTAATATCACCTAATACATTAACTCCTTCGTAACAATAATTATCTCCTCCAATAGATATGTATATATCATCTTTATTTATATCACTTAAAAATTCTTTTTTCTTATATTTAGTATTTAATTCTGTTGATTTAAACAGCTTTATATTAGCTGCCGACAAGTAGTACTCGATTGATTTACGTTTTATCTGACAATCATTATCCTCTTTTATTGTTATTATTTTATCTATTCCATATTTTATATCCTCATCTGGATTCATAGAATATAAAACCATTGGTTTATTTATAACTTTATAAGTCCCTCTAACTATTGCTTCACAACCGTGATTTTTACTTCCTCCATGTGAATATAATTTTATATTACTCATTTTTCCTCCTAATACCATTCAATATGCTTTTTTTTAATGTGTATAAGCTTGATAATATTTTATTGTATATCATAACATATATATAATTTTCTTTTTTCCATAAATATATATATGATTTTCTTAAACTGCTATTTCCTAAATTTAATATACAACTTCTAACTTCTTTACTTTTCAAAATAGAATTATTATACTTTATCTTGTTTATTAGATTATCTTTATTTTTTTTATTAAATGTATTATTTAATGACTTTTCTATTAAATAAAAGAATGCTAAATTTATATCATCTTTATACACTTCATAATTTGTTTCTAAAATATCTATAGTAGATTTTATTTTTTTAAATAATATTTTATATATTCTAAATAAATTATCATAATATCTATTGTCTAAACTCTCCCTATCATCTTGGGAATAATAATATAAAGCTTCATTTGTAATTCTTATACTTCCAGAACATTTCTCTAAATAGTCTAGGTTAAATATCATGTCCTCTCCTAATGATAAAGTTTTTATATACGAAATATTGTGTTTATTAATTTTATTTCTATTAAATATTTTATTACATGGTGAATTTAATAAATTCCAATTGTATAAATTAAAAAAATCCTTTCTATCTAAAATAATACTTTCATCTTTTAAAGGACTTAAGATTTGTTTTCGATTAGATTTACTATTTCTACTACTTATTATTTCATATCCACATAAAATAAAATCTTCTTCATTTTCCTCAGCTATATTATATAAAGTTTCACACCATCTATCATCAACATAATCATCGCTATCAGAAAACATTATGTATTTACCTTTTGCGAATTTTATTCCTGTATTTCTAGCATTTGAAACTCCATTATTTTTTATATGAATTGCCACTATTCTATTATCTAGCCTACTATAATAATCACAAATTTCACCACTTTTATCAATAGATCCATCATCAACTAATACTATTTCAATTTCTTTCAATGTTTGAATTCTGATACTTTCTATACATTTTTTTATATACTTTTCTGAGTTATATACGGGTATAATTACAGAAACTTTTGGATTCATATATAATACCCCCTAAGATACTATTCTTTGTTTTAAGCCAAATATTTCGTAGTATAATTTTAAATTAATATTGAAGATTATACATTTCATCAAATCTTTTTTAGAATTTATATTTTCTCTTAGTATCTTTTTTATTTTGGTATTCGATACCATTTTATAGTATTGACTTTTGTTTATTTCATCGCAATAATATATAGATTCTAACAAACTAGTTAATACTTTATATAAAGTTTGACCAATTATTGATTTCTCTTCTTTACTTGCAGAATTATTGTATAAGTCTATAAATTCATTCATTATATTGTAATAACTCTTAATAGTCCATTCGTTTAGCTTCTGTCTACATAAACTATCTTGCCATCTATTTCTATAATTATATCCATAGTAAGAAATAAATTTTACTCTTTCTGCTTTTAATAAACTTTTATTAGTAAATAATATATCTTCATATAATAATCTATCTTCTTTATAAAAACTTAAATTATTTTTTAAAAGAAATTCTTTTTTATACATGCCAACCCAAACTTGACAATCCCAATCATTATTTTTAAATCTTAATATTTGATATTGCAATCCTGTAATTTCTTCTCGAGTTAATAAATATTGTTTCTCTTTTTTACCTAGTTCTTTATTATCTTCAAATAATCTAAAGTTGCAATATGCTATATCTAAATCATACAATTTAACTTCATGATATAACTTTTCTACATATTCTTTTTCAATATAATCATCACTATCTATAAAACATATGTATTTTCCTGTTGCATTATCTAATCCTATATTTCTAGCAGCACATAATCCTCCGTTTATTTGATGTATTACTTTTATATGACCATATTCCTTTTCATATCTTTCACATATCTTCCCTGAATTATCTGTTGATCCATCATCAATTAATAAAACTTCTATATTCTTATATGTCTGATTTATTATAGAATCAATACACTGTTCTAAATATTGTTCTATATTATAAACAGGAACTATAATTGAAACCTTATCCATATATATTTATTCGCCTCCTACTCTAAATAATCTATCGTTACTTTAAATTCCAACGTGAATTAAATTACGTATTTTACATGTAAAATACATAGATTTTTTGCTCATAAATACCCATATTTTTTCTTTAATTGTTAGTTGTTTTTTTTCTGTATTATTAAAATCTATTTTTTTTAAGTATTCCTGTATGCACATATACGATTTGTTAATATCATGTTTACTTATTAATAATTTTTGATATAAAAACATTGCATAAAAAAATACACTTTTTTTAGCTATTAGGCTTAACTGCGGATAATTTTTTTCTATAAATTTGTACTGGTTATATCTAGCCTCTAGTCCATTTAAATTTTTTTCTGAATATCCCTGACCCATTATGCTTGATTCTCTATGAATATAATTATATAATGGCTTATTTAATGTTATAATTTTTTTACTATTAGCAAATACTTGGTATGTCCAAAAATCATCTTCATTTATTTTTCCCTTTTCAAATAAAATACCATTTATAACATCTTTCTTATATAACTTATTCCAAACTGTTTGGTTTAAATTTCTTCCCAATATTAAGTTCTTTAAAGCTAATTCTGTATCATATACCCTTTCTTCAATATAACTACTCTCAATCCTATCACTATATACATTATTAATTGCACAAGAAACAATATCTGAATCGTTATTAATTAATTCAAATATCATTTTTTCATACATTTCTTCATCTATATAATCATCACTATCAATAAAGCTTATATATTCTCCTGTTGCCAAACTCATGCCATAATTTCTCGCATCAGACAAACCACCATTTTTCTTGTGAATAACCTTGATTCTATTATCTTTCTTAGCATATTCATCACATATAATAGGACTTTTGTCTGGTGAACCATCATCCACCAATATAATTTCTAAATTTTTATATGTTTGATTAATTATGCTTTCTATACATTTAGTTAAATATTTTTCAACATTATATATTGGTACTATAACTGAAATTAATTTATCCATATTTTATCCTCTCTAAAAACTAAACATCCCAATTTGGGATTCTAATTTTATCATATATTTCATATATAAACTTATATATAAATGGACAATAAAAAATTAAAATAACTGATATCTTTTGTTTCTTGACTTTTATAAGTTTATTTTTATAATATTTATATATTTGTTCTTTTATTTTTTTTATATTAGAATGATACTCTCTTTTCTTATTAAAATAACTTCTATATAATCCAATCAATGACTCTATATATCTGTTTATAGCAATTTGTTCTAAATTAGTATTTTTACAATCTTCATTAATTATCTTAGCAACCTTCAAACAGTCCTCTGCCTTTTTTATACTATTAGTATTTTTACAACTTGATTCTTCTCTTTCAAAGTAATTATACTTAGGTTGGTCTATAAATATCGATTTTTCACTTTTTTTAAACACCTTATAATTAACTAAAACATCTTCATTTATTTTTAAATTTTCATCAAATTTTATATCATCAAATAATTTTCTTTTATATACCTTATTCCATAATGCAGGAACAAATATTTTTCCTCCTACTATACATTCTAATGCTTCATTCTTTGTTTGTTTAATTATATTATTAGTGCCATTTACTAATTTTACTGTTTCATCATTGATCCTTTTATATCCACAATGTACAATATCATACTCATTATATTCTGCATATTTCATTAAAATTTCATACATATCCAAATCTAAAGTATCATCATCATCTACAAATGTTATACAATCTTTATTTACATACTCTAAACCTACATTTCTAGCACTAGAAACTCCACCATTCTCTTTATTTATCAGTTGTACACGTGAATCCTTATCAGCAATTTCTCCAACTATTGCTTCCGTATTATCTGTTGAACCATCATTCACAACAATTATTTGCAAATCTTTATATGTTTGATTTATTATACTCTCTAAACAGTCTTTAATATATTTTTCACCGTTATATACAGGTACAATAACACTTAATCCCATAATAAACTCCCAACTTCCTATATTTTTTCTAATGACTTATATTCTAAATCTTTTATATATCTTCTTCCATCTTTAATCCCAGAGTTAAATATCTTATTTTGAGCCCTTTGCTGTTTACTTTTTATTCCCTTTAATAATGAATAAATTTTTGTACATAACATATAATAACAAAAGCTAATTAAAGATATACTTTTTGAAATTATATTTTTTTGCTGCATAAAAATAAATCTATGCCAAAATACAACTCTATTAAATCCTTTTGAATAAGTTACATTATCTCTAACACCTTTTGTAGATGTCCTTGCATCCAAATGTTCATATATAGCATCAGAAACCACAACTGTTTCTATTCCTTTTAAATGTGCTTTATAAAACATAGTTTGATCATCTAAACTTGCATAACCATGTTTGTCTAACCATACTACCTCTTCTCTTAAATTAATATCTTCTAATGCCTTTTTTTCAGCAAAAAAACATGTCCATGGCAATGATTCTGTATAATAATAAACTTTTTTATCCAAGTTTATATTCCTGTTATAAGACCAGCCAGATGACTTTAATATATGTACATATTTATCTTTATTAAAGATAGTTTTTACAGCTCCTGAAGATATATTGTTATACAATCCTCTTATACCTCTGGGCGGAAAAAAAGATAATAATGGCCCTGCTGACATTTTGCATATATTTTTTTGGATAGGTTCATAAAGTTTGCAAACAAAATCTGAATCAAAAGAAATATCATCATCACATATCAAAAGATACTCTCCTTTTGCTTCCTCTATCCCTCTTAAACGTTGCTCCACCATTCCTTTTTTAGAAAATATAAACTTTTCTTTTAATCCATTACCTATTCTTTCTTTTGGAAGTGAATATCCTTCAGGAATTACTACTATTATCTCAATAGGACTAGGGTTTAACTTTTCAATACTATTTAATAATGCCTTATATTTATCTCCAGCTTTTCCAATAGTTCTTATTACAACAGAATAACTTATTTGCATATATTCACCCTAATTATAAAGAATCTAATAAGTCCTCTACAGCTTTAACCGTATTTTGCTTACTAAATTTTTTACCCCTTTCTATTGCTTTTTCTTTATAGTAGTTAATTAACTCTTTATCACTTAATATTTTTTTTAAACCTTGGTATATTCCTTCTTCGCTATTTTCCACTACTAACCCATATTCGTTGTTATATCCAAGAAGTTCTTGAGCACCGGAACATAATGTGCTAACAACAGGTGTTCCAACTACTAAAGACTCTGTAACAGCTGTGCTAAATCCCTCTCTATAAGAAGAACATACGAATAAATCACATTTAGATACATATTTGTATGGATTATCTCTAAATCCAATTAAATGATATGTATCTTCTAGATTATTTTCTTTCAAATATTTTCTTATTCTATCTTCATCTTCGCCTATTCCAATTATATATATATTATGTTTAAGTCCTTCATCTATCAGTTTTTTATGTATTTGAGCCAATCTATAATATCCTTTTTTTTCAATAACTTTTCCTACAGAACATATATTTATTGTATCTTTATCAAATTCAATATCTTCTACATTTTCTGTACTTTTTTCTATTATATCCTCTGTCTCATTTGTATTATATAATACTTCTACATTTTCTCTAATTCCTGATACATCTTCAAAAATTTGCTTTACAGTGTTAGATACACAAATTATTTTATCGTAACTTTCATAGCCCTTTTTAGCTTCTTTGAAACTTCTAAATCCCGTTGAGAGTAACTTTTCATCATTTAGTTCTATATGTATCCAACTAACTTTTTTAGTTTCTTTATATGGACATCCCCAAAGTATCCTAGCTGTAGGACCTTCTAAATAAGATACTACTATATCATACTTCTCCTTTATGATCCTTTTATATAGAAACTTTGGTGTAAATAATTTTAATATTAGGGAATTGCCCTTCACTATATTTCTAAAAAAATATTTATATCTAATATTTTTCTTTAAATATTTTTTATTTACACCAACATCAAATAATGTTTGTAATGTTATATCATATTTTTCTATATGCAGATTATTAACTAAATTCACAAGTACTTTTTCAGCACCACCATGCATTAAATTTGGAATAAAAAATAATATTTTTTTCATATATCCCCCTTTAAATATCTTTAGTCTTATAATTTATATAAAAATATAATAGAATACCAAATGGTATAGATGCCATAGTCATAAATTTTCTTGGAGATTCACTTAAAAACCTTATATTTCTAATATCAATGCTTTCGCATACATAGTGGATACATGATTTAAATTTCCATTTAAATGTTTTACAATATTTCATTCTTTCTTTACGTAAAAAAATATATCCTCTTGGATTTTGTTTAAACTGCTTAAATATATTTCTTGTTGAACCATCCTCTAAGTATTCAACAACGCAAATAGGTTCATTTAATATTAATAGTGGATATTCTTGATCAGCTAATAAATACTTATAACATAAACCTACAAATTTTTCTCCTTCATATTCTGGATAAGGTGGGTATTTAGTTATAATATCTGTTCTATAAATAACTTTTTTATCCCCTCTACCTCCATACTCATAAAAATCATTATATGCTATTGACTTTTGCTGCGGTAGTAAACTTCCTATATTATTACCATTTTGAAATATATCTAAAGCAATTATACCGCCATACTTTTCATCTTTATTTTCATTCCAAAATTCAGTAATCCTTTCAATTGCATTATCGACTAAATAATCATCTGAATCAATACACATATTTAACTCTGTATAAATATTTTCATATGCAACATTATGAGCTGTATGCATTCCACCATTTTCTTTATATATATATCTTATCTTAAATCCATTGTCCTTTTGCATCCATTCATTTACTAATTCTCTAGTATTATCACTAGAGCCATCATCAACTATAAGCCACTCAAAGTTTTTAGATGTTTGTCTTAACATACTTTCATAGCATAAATGTAATGTATACGCTCTATTGTAAGCCGGCGTAAAAACTGTAATAAGTACATTATCTTCTCCTATCCTATTATATATCTCTTCTTTCCCTATATTTTTCATAATAAAAACCTTCCATTCTATAAATGAATTTTTATAATATTAACATTTATTTTTTAATATATATTTTTATTAACTCTTCTTTTATATTTTCAACTCTAAAAGGTTTAATCATCTCTAAAGCATTTTTACACAAATAATTTGCTAATTTTTCATTTTCAATTAATAAATTTATACTATTATCAAAGCCATTATCATTGTCTGATTTAATTAGCTTTCCATTTCCATTATCCTTTATCAATTCCCTATGCCCCCTATTATCAGAAGCAATCACAGGTTTTCCACAAATCATAGCCTCCATAATATTAAGCGGAAGACCTTCCCTATAACTAGCAGAAACAACCAAATTACAAATATTCACATAATCCTGAATATCTGTTCTATATCCAAGCAACTCAACATTATCGCCCAAGTTTAACTCTTCTATCAATTTAACTAAATTGTCATGTTCTGGTCCATTACCTGCCAATAACAACTTAGCCTCTGGATGCTTTTCAACAACATCTTTCATAGCCTTAATAAGCGTAGCTTGATTTTTATTCTTGTTAAGTTCACCTGTACATAAAATAATAAATTCATCAGTATATCCTTTATCTAGTCTAAGTTTTTGTCTATCTTCTTCAGATAACTTAACAAATTTATCAGTATTTACACCAACTCCATGCACATGATGTATATTTCCCTTAAACTTTCTCTCCTTAGCTAATTTATAATCTTCTTCTGTAATAGTGATTAAATCATCAGTATACCTCGACATAAATTTTTCAATTGGATAATATATAATCCAATTCTTCTTTGGAGCACCATCATAAAAATGGAAACCATGTGCAGTATATATCATTCTAAGACCATCTTTTCTGAACTTTCGTCCAGCAAGTCTGGCAAGAATTCCACCAATGGGAGTATGACAATGTACAATATCGTATTTTTCATCCTTCATAATTTTTTTAAGTTGTTTATATGCACCTATATTCTTAGTATTAAATGGTGATCTTTCAAAAGGAATATCAAATACTTTATCTGCATATTTCATTGATAATCCATTTTTCTCAGCCAAATTGTTTCTAGCTGCAACATGAACTTCATATCCATTTTGCTGCAACATATCCATTATGGGTAAATGGAACTGACATATATGGCTTTGTACTGTTGCTACAAATAAAATCTTCATATTTTATTCTCCTCTATTTCACACGTAAATTTAATATATCACTAATATAATCCATTCCCATACCTACTTTTACCTTATAATAAAAGAAAAATAGAAAACATATGCTAACTACTAAATACACTAATCGTCTTTCTTTTATTTCAAATATATTTTTTATTAACCATGGCAATAAAATTATATTATACATATCAAAATATATAGGTAATCTTCCAATAAGTATTCCCCCTGAAAAAGATGATATAAAATATAATAACCCTGAAGCTAATGACATATTTATATAAGCTTTGATTTTTTATTCATTATATTTTTTCTTCCAAACCATGCTAAAGCGTAAGGACATATTGCAACTATACTTCTAAGTATATTCGAACCATCAGATGTTGCTGCTGCTTGTAAATAACCTTTATATGCTGTATCTTCCAATTTGTATGAATATGCCCCAGCAATCTTATCTATTGATAGACCAACAACTAAAATGGCTACTATTGCAAGTAATTGTTCCATTGTAAATGGTTTTATCTGTACATAAAAATAAACTGGAATCATAATCCATGCAGTAATATGTATTGTTGACAACAATCCTACTAATATAAAAAATTGTATTGGCTTCTTATCTACTATTAAATCTAAATTTGCAAATAAAATAGACACTACTATAAATTGTCTTATTCCATTTAACATCCATACAAATTGAACCATTGTTATAAATAAAAATAAACTATAAAAATAATTGCTTGAATATTTATATACGGCTCTAGATACTGCTAATCCAGATATAGCTGCTATTGCAAATAACCATGCATGATAATCTTGTGATATAAATTGTTTAAATAATATACTTAATATAGTAAACCCTCTATCTTTTGTATATTGCTCTGCTGAAAATTCTAATATATTAGAGGGCATATCTTCAAACATTTTTATATATGCAGCAGTATCTCCTACACCACTTCTCATTCCAATCATAAATACAATATACGCCATCGCTATAAATACAAAAGCCTTGCTTATATGTTTTTCATACTCGCCTAATTCATTTTTCTTAAAAGTTGCACTAAGTTCACCTATAATACCTATAAATACAACCCATATAATCATTGAATAATATACTGCCATTGTCCACTCCTCTTTAATGTAAATAATCTATAATATCAAAAAACTTATTTTTAATTAGATAAACTAAATATGCACTACCTAATATTATTGATGTTATTACTATAAAATTTATTGGAAATGCATAATTCTCAAATTGTGCTATTATAACACTTTGAACTAAATATATTTCCAAAGTTATATCTGAAAGTAATTTTATAAATTTGTAAATATACTTTGGTAATTGTTTTATTTTATCTTCTAGTGATATAAAATATCTAAAAATATAAAACATTAAAATTAAAATAATATATTGATTTAAAATTTGATACATACTTATATTTTGATATTTTGAGAAAACAAGTTTTGAAGCAAAATATATAATAAATGGAATTATTATTTTTAAAAGCCCTTTATCTTCTTTTTTATTTAAATATAAGTACTTACTTTCATTAAATTTTGCACCAATTAACATTGCTTCTAAGAATAAAAATCTAACCATTGGTTCATATACTGAATCAATATGATAATGCGATTTATCATATATAGAGACATATACTATAAATTGAATAATCAATGTTAATAAAAATACTCTATCAATAGTTATATTGCTATATTTTTTAGAAAGAATTATTGCAAAATAATAAATTATATATAATATCATTATAGAAGCGACAAAATGATATTTTGTTGGATATATTAATAAATAAAATAAAGTCTTTATTCCATTGCAGTAGTAAAACTTTCCTAATATATACACTACTGTCACTATTATCACAGAAGGATAAATTCTAGATATTCTTTTTTTATACCATTTCCAAAAGCTCAATCGTATGTTATACAAACAATATCCTGAAACTGCAAAGAATAAAATATCTCCTAATAATCCTCCATTAGCTATAATAGAAATCGGATATACATTTGTATAATGTGCATTTGTTATTAAAACTGCTGCTAATGCTCTCAAACAATTAATAAAGTAATACAAATCTCTATTTCCTTCCCAAAATAAATTTATCCAAATTCTCACACATCACCCCAAACAACCTACTCCCCGTCTTATCAGACACAAAAGAATTATGCGGAGTAATCAAAACCCTATCAAAATCCCAAAGCTCACTACTAACACAAAGAGGTTCATTTTCCATAACATCAAGCGCAACGCCTATAAACTTGCCACTATTCAACACCTCTATCAAATCCTCTTCATTAACAATAGCCCCTCTAGCAACATTGACTAACACAGCCTCATCTTTCATAACATCAAATCTTTCTTTATTGAAAAGATGTTTTGTTTCTTCATTCAAAGCGATTGTCAAAACTACTATGTCACTAATTTTTAATGTTTCATTAAGTTCCTCCATGCTATATACCTTGTCTATATAGTCATATTGGACTTGTCTTCTTGCGACACAATTTATTTTGCATCCAAATGCTTTTAATCTTTTGGCTACTTCGCTTCCAACATTTCCACATCCGACTATTGTAACTGTTTTGTCTGTAAGTTCTAGCAAGTCTCGTTTTTTCTCCCAGACTTTGTTGTCTTGGTTTTTTATAAAGAATTTGGTATTTTTATATATTTCTAATATTTTTAGTACTACCCATTCTGCCATAGGAGCGCTGTAAACTCCCTTGGCGTTGTAGATTTCTATATTATTATTTTTTATATATTCCATATCAACTCTGTCAAATCCAGCGCTTGTCAGTTGTATAAATTTAAGGCTTTTGAATTTTGAAATATCGTTGTATAAAAACAACCCATTGCAAATTACTGCCTCTATGCAACTTACATCGATGTCTAGTTTTTCTCTTTCATCTTGTATAAATACAGTTTCACATCCAATAGAATTTAATTTTTCAATTTGTTCTTTTGAATATTTAAATGCTCCTGTTATCAATGTCTTCATGAATACACCTCATTATTTTCCATCTACAATTTGTTTCACTATTTGTTTAACCAATTGTTTATTATCTTCAAAATAAGCTAGATGATTATTTACTTCTTTTTCGAAATCTCTTATTGCTTTTACTCCCTCTTTAAATATTACATCTATTTCATTTAAATCTGTAATTTGTGATGTATTGCAAAAACTTCTTGATAAGATAACCATGCTTGAGCCAAGTCTGTAATGTTCTTTTATTATATTCTCTGCTGGCAATGTACCTTGTCCAAGTGCTGCTATTCCACCAAATCCATAAGTTATGTTTTTATGTTTAAATTTGTTACATAAATATTCAACAGTTCCATCAGCTAATAATTCAAACATAAACTTCATCTTATATCCCAGATGTAAATCATTAAGACCTATATGTATTTCGTCTATTCCGTCTATATCTAAGATATCATCTATTATTTCTACTGCTTCTGGAGTTTCAAGTAGCAGACAAGTTTTGCATCTTCCACCAACATAATCAATAAAAGTTTGTACTTCTTGACATGTTTTAAAATAAGGTAGCATTATTACATCTGCCCCATTTTCTACTATTGTGTTTATTTCTTCTTTTGAATTTTGATAAATAGGATTGCTTCTTACAAACAATTCGCTATTATTTAAACACTTTTTTATTTTTTTAACATCGTCTAATGTATGTTTTGATTGGACTGTGTCCATTCCCCCTTGGCGTTCTTGTTTTCCTATTTGTTCTAAGTCGACAAATATTCTATCCACACCATGTTTATCTGCAATTTTTGCTACATTTTCATCATTTGTTATATACATCAACTTAAGCAATGTCGTCACCTCTAAGAATTCTTATTTTTTGCTGTTTCAAAAGTATTTACGTTGTCACTCATTTTAAATACCTTTACTATTGTTTTTAATAATATTTTGAAGTCTAATCCAAAACTCATATTGTTGACATAATCGACATCATATTCTATACGTCTGTCCCATGGTATGTCTTTTCTTCCATTTATTTGTGCAAGTCCTGTTACTCCAGGTCTAACTTCAAATCTTCTTTTTTGAAAATCTGTGTATTCTTCTAATTTCCAAGGGTGATAAGTAAGCGTTGGTCTTGGTCCTATAAAACTCATTTCCCCTTTAAATATATTTATTAATTGTGGAAGTTCATCAATACTAGTAGCTCTTATTATTTTTCCAACTCTAGTTACTCTGGCATCATTCTTGCCTGAATATACTCCGCTACCTTTCTTTTCTGCTCCCACGCACATTGATCTAAACTTATAAATTTTAAAAGTCTTTCCATTTAACCCAAGTCGCTCTTGTTTGAATAATGCCTCTCCCGGTGAATCAATCTTTATTATTAATGCGACTATAAGTAATGGAATTACTCCCAAAACTAAAAGTATTGCAGAGAATAAAATATCTAAAATTCTCTTTATATTTCTATACACCCTAATTCCTCCTATAAAACCTTTTTTATATAAGCCAGTATCTCTGCTACTCCAAGCACCCCAGCCTATACAACAACCTCTTCCCTTCTAACATAAGTCGGCACAATACTCTTCATAATAATATCAACCTTCTCATCTTGATTATTCTCAGCAACCCTCTTCAAAATATTAAGCTCTCTCTTAAATTCGACCTCATCGATTTTTATCGGTTTACCGATTCTGATTTGATCATTAGATGTACGAGTAAGTCCTTCTTCGTCCATAAGCACTTCTTCATAAAGTTTTTCACCTGGTCTAAGTCCTGTAACCTTAATATTTATGTCCACATTTGGTTCATATCCGCTTAATTTGATTAAATTTCTCGCTAAATCAATTATTTTGACTGGTTCACCCATATCAAGTACGAATATTTCGCCACCTTTCGCCATTGCGCTGGCTTGCAATACTAATGATACAGCTTCTGGTATCGTCATAAAGAATCTTGTCACTTCTTCGTGTGTTACAGTGACTGGTCCGCCTTCTGCAATTTGCTTTTTAAATAGTGGCACGACGCTTCCATTACTTCCAAGCACATTGCCAAATCTCACTGCGACAAATTCTGTGTCGCTCGTTTTGTTAAGTGATTGTATTATCATTTCGCAACAACGCTTTGTCGCCCCCATTATATTTGTTGGATTTACGGCTTTATCTGTCGAAATCAATACAAATTTTTCTACCTTATATTTATTCGACAATTTCGCCACATTAAGCGTTCCAAATACGTTGTTTTTTATAGCTTCACAAGGGCTGTCCTCCATTAGTGGAACGTGTTTGTGTGCTGCTGCGTGGAAAACTATCTCTGGTCTATAATTTTCAAATATTGTATTCATCTTATCTTCATCACGAACTGATGATATAAGTACTTTTAAATTTAATTCTTCTTGATAATGTCTGATTAATTCTTGTTGAATGTCATATGCGTTATTTTCATATATGTCTAAAATTATAAGTTGTTTTGGTTCATATTTTGCAATTTGTCTACATAGTTCTGACCCTATTGAACCTCCACCACCAGTAACCATAATTATTTTATTTTTTATAATACCATGCATATCATTTAAATTAATTTCTACTTGGTTTCTACCTAATAAGTCCTCTATCTGTACGTCTCTTAATTTAGTTACGTTTACTTTTCCATCTATAATTTCATAGATGCCTGGTATTGTTTTAATTTTTAAATTGGTTTTTTTACATATATTTATTATTTCTCTTTTTCGTTTTGGATTTATATTAGCGATGCATATTATTATTTCTTCTATGCTATGAGTTTTTACTATTTGTTCTATATCGTCAATTGTTCCTAATACTGGCACGTCGTACACATACTTTCCTTGTTTGTTTTTGTCGTCGTCTACTACTGCCACAGGAATCTTTCTAAGTTCTGTATTTTTAAATAATTCTCTTATTATCATATTGCCGGCTTCTCCTGCTCCGACAATAAGTACTTTTGATGATTGATCAGCGTTTTGTTTTACTTCGGTTTGAATGACTATTCTTCTCATAGTTCTATACACTATTCTAAGTGAAACCATTGCAACAATTATCATAAGTGTATTCACTATATAAAATACTAAGTTCATTTTATAATTTGACAACATCAATAAAAGTGATGCTGGTATTATGGCCCAAAAACATGCCACAAAAATACTTGCAACTTCTTTTTCTCCTCCGCATTTCCACAAGCTATCATAACATCTGAATTTTAATAAACAAAATTGGTTTACTATTGCATAAATTAGTATCGCTAAAAATGTATTTGTAGTTATTTTCATTCTCAACAAATACATAGTTATTATAAAACTAAATATACAAATTATAAAATCCATTACTGATAGAATAACTTGTCTCATCTTGCTTTTATCAGGATTTTTTGACATTTCATCAATCTTTTGCATTAAATTATACACCATAATGCTCCCCCTCTTTCGTCATAATCGACATTTTTACTCCTTAATAATAAACTCGCTAAATCCTCTTCTCCCAACCCAAGTATAGTTTCCTTTCTAACTATACCCACTAATTAATCATTAATGTCAAAATTCCTTCTTTTTTGTACAATATTGTTTTTCTTTTACTAATAATTTTTACTTTTTATGCTTTTTATGTCTTTTAGACCCAAATAACTTTCTTTTTTTGTTTTCCTCATATCCATAATAACTATAATAACTATAGTATTCGTTCTTTTCTGGCTTAAATTTATTAAGTACTACACCTAATATATTCGAACCTACTTTATTTAGCTTTTCTAGTGTTATTTTGGCAACTCTTGCGTCAATGGCACCTACTGCATTTACAAGTATTGTTCCATCGACATATTGTGTTATTATGCATGCATCATTCATTCTCGATACTGGAGGTGAATCTATAAATACATAGTCATATTCTTGTCTAAATTTTTTTATTGTATCTTTCATAGATTGTGAATTTAATAAGATAGATGTATTTGATGGTCGAGCTCCTGATGTTATTACATCAAGATACCCCACCTTTTGTATACATTCTTCGACTTTGTTATTTCCAAAGACTATATCTGATATACCTCTTATATTTTCTATATTAAAATATCTACTTACTCCTCTTTTTGTAAAGTCACAGTCTATAAGTAATACCTTTGTATTTTCAAGTTCAGCAAAACAACTAGCTATATTACAAGATATTGTTGTTTTTCCTTCATCCATTTCTGAACTAGTAATCAATATCGTTTTTATATTTTTATTTATACCTAAATAAGTTCTAACTTCTCTATAAGATTCGTTTATTTCAAAATTCCCTTGGTTGTATTCTGCTCTCACTATTTTCTACCTCCATTTTTTGCTGCATGTGCACCTTTTACTTTTTTATCATCCATTGGTATTACACCTATAAGTGGTAAATCCCAGTACTTTTCTACATCTTTTGGAGTTTTTATTTTAGTGTCTAAACATTCTACTAATAATACTAAAAATATTGATACTATAATTGCAGCCCCTAAACATTTTAATAATGTGAAGTCTTTTCCTCTTGGTATTAATTTTGGTGTTGTTGGTTCATATACTACCTCAACACAATCTGATTTAATAAGATTAATAAGCTCTTGATTAAATGCTTCTGGTGCTGCTTCTACAACTTTCTTAGTAATTTCAGGTGAAGATGAAACTACTTTTATATCAACAAAAGTAGACATATCCTCGTTTTGTGTTGCCACAATTGAGCCAAGCTGGCTAACCTTTATCCCAGATAAAGCCGATAATTTTTTTCTAAATTGTTCTTTTTGAGTAACCCCGACATAAGAACTTGCTATATTTTGATTTTTTATTTCTGCTCCACTTGAATATGAATTGTATAAATTAGTTTTTTGTTCTAAATCTGATTTTGCATCACTAGTTTTACTACTTGAGTAATCACTACTGCTATCATCACTATTTCCTTGATCTTTCAGTTTTTGTTTTTCTTTTTCTAATTCGGCTTCATATTCCTTCATAGTGTTTATTCTGACAGTTACATTAGATGTGTATGTAGGAACATAAGAGTTGTAATTTTTATAAGTTATATATCCGCCAAAAGCTAAACTTAATAGTATTACAATTATAATTATCCATTTTCTTCTTTTAAAAATATCTAAATACTCCTTAATATTGACTGTTTCTTGCATTTTCACCCTCCAAAATTAGCATAAATTTAAATCATAATATTAAAACTAAGATTTTGTAAAATGCATCTTAAATATTTAGTTTTAATATCTCCCCTTTGATTGTATTGCTTAAATTATTTATTACTTTATTTGTTATCTTCTTCTTGCTACCATTTTGAATAAGTTGAACTTTTTATAAGATTCACTTCCATAACCATCATAGCTATAATAGTTATAGTAGTTATATTGCTCTGATTGGAATTTATTTAATATGACTCCAATAATATTAGCACCAACTTTTTTCAATTTACTTAAAATAAGCTTAGCGACTTTAGTATCAATCCCTTTTGATGCATTAACTATAACTGTACCATCCACATATTGTGCAATTATACAAGCGTCGTTTAATCTGCATATTGGTGGAGAATCTATAAATACATAGTCGTATCTTTCTCTAAGTTCAATAATAAGTTCTTTCATTATTTTAGAATTTAATAACATAGACGTATTCTTTGGAAGTCCTCCTGAAGGAAGTACATCAATGTCCCCAACATTTTGTATACATTCATCAAGTGTTCTTTGCCCAAATACAACATCAGAAACCCCAAATGGATTGTTAATCCCTAGTCTTCTACTAACGCCTCTCTTTTTAAAATCACAATCTACAAGTATTACCTTTGTATCTTCTAATTCACCAAAACAATTTGCCAAATTAGTAACTGTAGTTGTTTTTCCTTCATTCATCTCAGCACTAGTAACTAATATTGTCTTAATATCATCATTGATAGATAAATAAGTTCTTATTTCTCTATAAGATTCATTTATTGTATCATTACTCCTAACCTTCATTGCCATCAACTCCACCTCCTACCTTCTTACTTTTTGGTGTAGTTCATCTTCAAAAACAGGAACAACACCTAATAATGGTAACTCCCAATGTTTTTCTATATCTTCAGGAGTTATAATTTTTGTATTAAGAACTTCTAATAGTAGTACTATAAAGATTGCAATAACAATTCCAGCCAATCCATACTTAAGAATAGAAGTGTCTGTGGTTCTTGGAATTATAGTTCCTTCAGTCGCATCATAAACTGTAGCAACACAGTCTAATCCAGTTTCTTTTAATAATTCGTCACCATAAACTTTTGGCATTGCTGCTGCTATTAACTGTGCCGACTTTGGACTAGTACTAGTAACCGAAATTGTGATTATCTCTGGTCTTTCCTCCTGTTGAGTCGCGCTTATTGACATAACATCTCTACTTCTAACCCCTGCTACATGTGCAACTTTATCATAAATTGCGCTATCAGTAGCATAAGAATAATATCTCTTCGCAATAGATTCATCTTGCGAAATAGCACTGTAATTGTAAAGATTATACGTTTCATCCCCATTATCTTGATATGAATCTGCATTATCTAAATTTTCATCAGTACTTTTATCTTCACTCAACCCTTCATCTTGTGAAGTTTCATTTTTATTATCCTTTTTGCTGTCTTCTTCCCTTTTCTTCTTAGCCTCTTCCTTTTGAGTTTTCATTGTATCAATTTTTACAACAACACGTGAAGTATAAGTAGGTATATAAGAAATATGATTCTTATACATTTTAAATACTCCCAATACTAAACTCACTAGTACAATTGCTACTATACACCATTTTCTTCTCCTGGCCATGTCAAGATACTCGTGTATATTTACGTTTTCTCCCATATTCTCCTCCAAATTGATATATCTAATTAGTCTTTTTTAAAAAATTATATCATGTTTTACCATTTTTGAATACTTTTAACAAAAGTTATACATCTTATATTTTAATTTCTACAAATTAATACGATAAAATGAAGTCTAATCAATACAATAAAGTTGTTTTAAACCCTTAATCTCATTTTTTATATTTTCTTTTAAATTTTGTGGCCAAACAACCTTCATATCTGCCCCAAACTGCATTATATATCTTGTTAATTGATCGTTCTGTTTTGCAACAAAAATTCCTATATATATTTTCTCTTTTTGGATTTTATTTTCGATTTCTTTCTGAATTTGTGATTTGTATATTACTTTGTTATGACATAAATTGATTTGTTTTTTACTATCGTGAATAAAATTTTTCAATATAGATTTAAAGGTATCAAATTGATCTCTTACTTCAATCTTTTCAATATATTTTCCTGATAATATGTATTCCTTATAATTCTTCTCGCCTAAAATCTTCCTTAATACCTGGAAATGAAAATTCTCCTCTTTTATATCTTCACAGATATTATTATTATGATGATTATCTTTTTCCATTATATATATATATTCGCCCATTTTGTCTAAAATATGATTTAACACTTTTTCTTTAAATTCGATAACTACCATAATATCTTTACCTGGAATAAGGCTTACATTCTGAGTCAAATATATCATATTATTCAAAGAATCTCTAAGTTCATCTATCTTCAATGACTTGTCCATTTCTTCATCGTAAATTACAGAAACATCTAACATTCTATCTACTCTAAAATGTTCAAGAACACCTTCTTTTTCATCCATACATACAAAATAATAACTAGAGTTTCGTAAAACTACATAAACAGGATTTTTTTTATAAACCATTGGCATTCCACTATCATCTAATCTATGTACAAGACTTCTGTAATAGTCATAATCACAATAATTAAATCTAATCT